>Ga0181520_10002172_pt1 | contig 37235 bp, 28 predicted proteins | sample PEATcosm2014_Bin_29_FD_132451 | JGI IMG/M metagenome (GOLD analysis project Ga0181520, IMG submission 132451) | Peatland microbial communities from MTU Mesocosm Facility, Houghton, MI, USA - PEATcosm2014_Bin02_30_metaG | ecosystem: Environmental > Terrestrial > Soil > Wetlands > Peat | place... | reverse complement strand
TGGCGCTAAGATCATAAATTGCAGTTGGGGCGGCGACGGATATTCTAATGCAGAGCAGGAAACAATAAATTATGCAATAGCTAACGGGGCGCTTGTTGTTGCCGCCGCTGGAAACGATGCTTCCTCCGAACAATTTTATCCCGCAGGTTATGCCGGCGTCCTTGCTGTAGCGGCTACGGATATAAATGACAATGTCGCTGGTTTCTCAAACTATGGCCCGGGTGTTGACTTAGCCGCTCCGGGGGTTGGGATATATTCAACATTTCAACCGAATACTTATACTTCTGAGAGCGGAACTTCTTTTGCTTCCCCTCTTACAGCTGGTGTAGCTGCTTTAGTTTTTTCGCGTTTTCCAAATTATACGCCGCTTCAGGTTGCTGAACAAGTAAGAGTAAACTGTGATAATATTGATGCATTAAACCTTCGTTATGCTTACCAGATAGGTAAAGGAAGATTAGACGCTTACAATGCTCTTGCTGATTCAAATTCCGAATCTGTCAGAGCTGTAAATATACAATATTCAGATGCTCCTCCGGGTGGTAACGGGAACGGGATTTTGGAGCCGGGGGAAACGATTAGTGTCGGAATTAAATTTGTAAACTATTTAAGGTCTGTTCAGAATCTTACAGTCACTCTTATCAGCATGAATTCTTTTGCAACGATTAACAACGCTTCTTTTAGTAAAAGCAGTATAGGTACGTTAGATTCATTAGACAACTATGGTTCCCAATTTTCATTTACACTTGCTAACTCAATCCCTTTCGATACTTCCCTTCAATTCAGATTAGAATACAGTGACGGTAGTTACTCAGATTTTCAATTATTTAGTGTTCCTGTCAACCCCTCTTATTTTACTCAATCAGGTAATAACGTTTCTCTTACAATAACAAGTAAGGGTGATATTGCTTTTAACGATTATCCGAATAACACCGACGGTAATGGATTTCAATATAAAAACGGGAACAACTTACTTTTTGAAGGTGCTTTAATGTTCGGCACATCATCAAGTACATTAGAAGATGCTGCCAGAGATTCCGTTGATGGTAATGCCCAGGATACTTCATTTACTATTGTTCAACCGTTTAAGGATCAAATAGCGGCAGATTTATCTTACCAGCATGGCATTACTGTCTTTAACGATATTAATTCCCCGCATAAATTGGGAATTACTACACGATTGGATTCTTATACTTTTTCTTCATTTCCCGATAATAATTATATAATTCTGAATTATAGTTTTGTTAATAATTCAAAAGCGAATATTTCAAACTTTTATGCCGGGCTCTATTTTGATTGGGATTTGGTTGATGGCAGCGGTGATTCTACCGATTGGGATAGCCAGGGAAATTTAGGGTATGCTATGCACACAACGGAAACATTTGATACTTTGGTTGCAACTGCTTTAATATCTTCTTCCAATTATGGCTATTGGGCTATTCTTAATGATGGTTCCGATGGATATTTTGGTGTATATAATGGGTTTACTTCTTCAGAAAAATGGCAGGCATTATCCAGCGGCATTGGAAAATCCAAAGCAGGAGTTGGTGATATTTCCGAGGTAACTTCCGGCGGCCCATTCACAATTCCGACGGGTGATACTTTAAAAGTTGCTTTTGCCGTTGCTGCAGGAAATAGCCTTAGTGATCTGCGAACCGCAATTACAAATGCAAGGACTAAATATCCGCAGATTCTGACTGATTCAAACAGTAAAAATAATACGATCCCCGTTTCTTATAACCTGGCACAAAATTATCCTAACCCGTTTAATCCATCAACAACAATAAATTATTCGCTTTCTATATCAGGGTTAGTTACTATAAAAGTTTATGATATTTTGGGAAAAGAAATAGCAACTTTAGTTAATGAAGAGGAATCTATGGGTTCTCATTCCGTACAATTTTCAGCAAATGGTGGGCACTCTTCAGGAGTATACTTCTACCAAATAAGATCAGGCAGCTATATAGCTACAAAGAAGATGTTATTGTTGAAATAGCTGTTTATCAAGCAATTGCTAATTCTATTTTATTGGTATTCTACACAATTTACTTTTAATTTGAACAGATATGGTTTTATTATCTGTGTAATTTCGTAAATTTACCTGTAAAACAGTTATTTCTTATATTTGGATAAAAAACATACAGTCTAACAAATAAGGTTACAATAAAAATTTGTAAATATTTAATTAAGTCAAATAAGTATTATAAACGTTATGCAAAATATTTACTAATCATAAATAAATAAAAACATGCTTAAATTGAATAATACAAACGAAGCATTAGCAAGATTCTTCGATGGAATTGAGAGTACTTTTATATGGTCGTTAAAAAAAGTTGGTGTGGATGAGATAATTTACTACTCCGAAAATGTTTTTGAAGTAACAGGCTACACAGGTGAAGAAATTAAGAATTTCCCCGGTAGAGGTTTAGCAATTGTTATTGAAGAAGATTTTCAAAAAGTAAAAAAAACTTTTGTCGATTTTGCGAATAATCCTTCAAAATATTTTATAAAGTTGGTTTATAGAATTTCAAGGAAAGATAAAGCGGTAGTCTGGATACAGGAAAGTGTTTCAGTTGAAAGGGATAAAGAAGGGAAACCTGAAGAATATTTCGGGCTTGTTGTTGATATTACAGACCTTAAAAAGGAAGAAGTGTCTGCGAACTGTTTACTTGAAACTTATAAACAACTTAATTCCTCCAAAGATGGATTCATTTCAATGCTCTCTCATGATCTTCGCGCTCCCTTTACAAGCATTCTGGGCTTTTCGGAAATTTTAATAAATGAGCCTAACTTATCTTTTGATGAAAGACTTGAGTATCTAAATTATATTAATGATTCATCCCAAAATCAATTACAATTGGTAAATTACTTGCTTGATTGGTCACGCCTGCAAACCGGCAGAATCCGAATTGAGCCGCAAAGGCTTCATGTACAGACTACCGTATTTAATTGCATATCTTCACTTACGGGAAATGCTATAAGGAAGAATCTTGAAATAAAAGTTCATATAAAAGATTTTCTTTATGTCCAAGCCGATGAACGTTTGTTGACACAGGTCATTACAAACATCATAAGTAATTCAATAAAATTTTCCCCGGAAGGGAAAATTATTGAAATTTATGCAGATACATTTAATGAGAAATTTGTTGAATTTATTATAAAAGATGAAGGTATAGGCATTTCCGACATCGATAAAAATAAATTGTTTAAAATAGAAAAAATGTTTTCTACAGAAGGGACAAAAGGCGAGAAGGGGACCGGGTTGGGTCTTTCTCTTGTAAAAGAAATAATAGAAAAACATAGCGGGAATATTTGGTTCTATTCTGAATCAGGCAAAGGCAGCGAGTTCCACTTTACAATTCCCTCTTCCCCTAATACAATTCTGCTAGTTGAAAATAATTATGTTGAGAGGGAATTATACGAAACGATTCTGAAAGAGAATTTTCCTTCATTCCAGATAATCGGTGTTAAAAACGGTTATGAAGCGTTGAGCCATTTCTTATCACAACTCCCTTCTTTAATAATTACTGATTATGAATTGCCGCTAATGAATGGAACTCAATTTATACAATCGGTAAGAAGAGAAGATAAAGGAAGCAGAATCCCTATTATTGCTTTGGTTCCGGAATTATCTGAAGATGTAAAACGTCAATATCAGATTTTAGGGATTGATACTGTTCTTCAAAAACCTATTGATAGTGAACTTTTTAGTGAGAAAATTCAATTGCTTCTTGAATATCAATGAAAGTATGAGAGAGTGACATTATAACTTTATTCCTTATATATAAACTTTACAAATCCTTTTATATTATTTTATCGGTAATTATATTTAATAAGAATTATTTGGAGATACTTTGAATATTGCAGTAGTTGGAACAGGCTATGTGGGCTTAGTTACAGGAACTTGTTTTGCTGAAACAGGTAACGATGTAATTTGTGTTGATAATGATAAGAGTAAAATAAATAAAATAAAAAACGGTATTATCCCGATATACGAACCCGGATTGGAGGTTTTGGTTGAAAGAAACATTAAAGTTGGCAGATTAAATTTTACAATGGATCTCAAAGAAGCTGCAAGAAAGTCGGAAATTATTTTCCTTTGCTTACCAACTCCGCAAGATGGCGACGGTAGCGCAGATCTGCAATATATTTTAAGTGTAGCTGATGAACTTGGGAAATTATTTAAAGCCGAGCCGTATATAGGCTATAAAATTCTGGTAGATAAAAGTACAGTTCCCGTTGGGACGAGTGATAAAGTCCGCGCAGCGGTTAAGAAACATGTGCCCGATTTTGAGTTTGACGTGGCTTCAAACCCTGAATTTTTAAGAGAGGGAATGGCTGTAGATGATTTTATGAAACCCGAACGAGTGATTATCGGGACGAGTAATGAAAAGACAAAGAAATTACTCGGCAATTTATATGAGCCTTTCATTCGATCAGGCAACCCGATTTATTTTATGGACGAGCGCTCCGCTGAGGTTACTAAGTATGCCGCTAATTCTTTTTTAGCCGCAAAAATCTCCTACATGAATGAGATTGCAAATTTGTGCGAACTGGTCGGCGCTGAAGTTGACAAAGTTAGAGTTGGAATTGGTTCGGATTCCAGGATAGGTAAACGTTTTCTTTTTTCAGGAATTGGTTACGGCGGCTCTTGTTTTCCAAAAGATGTAATTGCGCTTATTAATACTGCTAATGAAAATAATTATGACTTTAAGATTCTTAAATCTGTAATTGAAGTTAATTCGAATCAGACGGCATTATTTATAGCTAAAATTGTAAATCATTTTAATGGTAATATTAAAAATAAGCATTTTGCTGTCTGGGGATTAGCATTTAAACCAAATACCGATGATACCAGGGAAGCGCCTTCAATAAAAATAATAAATGGTCTCTTAAATAACGGGGCAATTATATCAGCATATGATCCGGAAGCTAAGGAGACAACAAAAGCTATTCTTGGTGATAAAATTGAATATGCATCGAGTTCATACTCGGCATTAGATAACGCAGATGCATTAATTATTGTAACCGAGTGGAATGAATTTAGGACACCGGATTTCAATAAAATAAGATCTTTGCTAAAAGAACCGGTTATTTTTGACGGTCGTAATCTTTATGACCCCGAAAAAATGAAAGGAAACAATTTCATTTATTATTCAATTGGAAGAGTTCCTGTAAAATAGTATCTGATTTGAATATTTGTTGTTCAATTTCAGAAGTTAGAGAAAATCATGTTTTATGAAGTCGGAAAATGTCTGAAATAAAAGAAAAAGCTTGGTTTGCGCTTTATACAAAACCCCGAAATGAGTTTAAAGCAGCCGTACAAATAGGTAAGTGTGGGATTCATTATTTCCTGCCTGCTATTATCAGGATAAAACAATGGAGCGACAGGAAGAAAAAGATTAACGAACCATTGTTACGCGGGTATATTTTTATTTATGCAGATGAAAAGGAACGTATTTTATCACTTGAGCAGCAGTCAGTTGTCAGGTGTATATTTGATTCAGGCAGGCCAGCAAAGATTCCTGAATGGCAGATAAATAATTTAAAAATAATGCTTAATTCAAATTCGGAATTATTTATTAAGGAAGGCATTATTCCCGGTACACAGGTTAGAATTAAAAACGGCCCTTTCAAGGGGGTTATAGGCACAGTTCAAAATGCCGAAGGCGGAAAGACAATTGCAATATCAATTGATTTATTAAACCGTTCCATTATTGCACGTGTTTCACTCGAAGATACTTTTGAAGTTGTAAAAAAAAGTAAATAATATTAATTGTTGTGTTTTATAAAAAAACGGATATGTTTTTAAAGCCGGTGATAAATAAAAAATATGTTTATAGCCTTGAAATCAAATGATTAATCAAAAAGAATTACATTTAATAGAAAGAGGAGAGAAAATCGATCTTTTCCTTTTAGTGAGAAAATGCGAAATCAAATTGACGAAAGCTAACAAACAATTTCTATTTCTTGAACTCGGCGATAAAAGTCTTACTTTGAATGCAAATATCTGGGAAAATTTTGAATCATTTTATAAGTCTATAATACCCGGGGATGTAGTTAAAATTATCGGAAGTATGGATGAATATCAGGGAACTCCTCAAATTAAAGTTGTTTCAATATCCAAACCAAAACCTTCAAGCGGAGTTTCGCCTGAAGATTTCCTGCCAATATCCAAAAGAGATCTTAATGAAATGGGGAAAGAATTCTTTTCAAGGATAGAAAAAATTACCAGCGCTTATCTAAAACAACTGATGAATCAAATATTTAATGAAGAAAACTTTAAAAAATATTCTAAGGTTCCGGCAGGAAAAGCCTGGCATCATTCATATATACATGGTCTTCTTGAACATTCTTTGGAGATAATTAAAATTTGTGATTTAATGTGTAACATTCATTCTGAAATTGATAGAGATTTGCTTATATGTGGTGCAATGATGCACGATTTCGGCAAGATTGAAGAGCTTAGTATTAACGGTATTTTCGATTATACAGATAAAGGAAAATTACTCGGGCATATAGTAATTTCTGCAATGTATGTGAATGAAGAATCTAAAAAAATACCCGGTTTTCCGGATGAATTGAAAAATTGTTTGCTGCATATAATTTTAAGTCACCAGGGAAAATTAGAGTATGCCTCACCGGTCGTTCCCAAAACGCTTGAAGCAATTACTTTATATCAAGCAGATGAATTGAGCGCAAAAGTTAATGCATATAAAAATGCGTTATCATTAGGAACAAATTCTGATAATAAGTGGACTAAATTTATATCCCTTGCTACTACGGACCTTTTTAGTCATGGTTCGTTTGCGAAAGATAATTCCGGGATAAAAACTCTATTTGATTAATTACTTAGGAGAAAATCCAAATGAAAATTCAAAAGTATTTCTTCGTTTTTATAATAGCCGTAATTTCATTATGTTCTTATAACGTTGTTTATTGTCAATCATTGGATGAGCTTTTAAAAAAGGGGGATAATTATCTTGATGTCGATTTTAATAATCAGAAAGCTCTCGAAATATTTCAAAACGCTGATAATAAATTCCCCAATAATTGGGAAGTATTTTGGCGTTTAAGCCGTACTAATGTTTATATAGCGGAAAAAATGCCGGATAATACAAGCGGACTGAAAGACGCTCAATTAGCGGTGTATCAGTTGGCTTATGATTATGCAAATAAATCTGTCAAACTTGCACCGGATAAATCAATTACTTATTTAAGAAGAGCAGTTGCAAATGGAAGAATTGCCCTTTTTAAGGGAGTTTTTTCAGTTGCCGGTGTTGTAAATGCAGTAAAGGCAGATTGCGAAAAGGCAATTAGCCTTGGCAATGGGGGTAATTATACTCAAGGGCTTGCTCACTATGTGCTTGCAAGAACGAATGATCAGGTTAGTGAAAAATGGGCGCCGGCTAGAGCTGTTATTGGCTTGGGATGGGCAAACATGGATAATGCAATTAAAGAATATGAAACCGCTGTAAAATTATACCCAAATTTTAGAATGTTTTACCTTGATTTTGCCAAAGCTTATATTAAAGAAGATGAGTATATTAAAGCAAAAGAGATGTTAAAGAAAGTCCTTGAGAGTCCGAAACGGGAAGAAAATGATGATGAAGCGTTGGCTGAAGCAAAAAATTTATCGGAGAAAATTAGAAATAAATAAAATTAATCGAGTTAATAATTGAATATTTCAGATAATACAATTAACAGAATTAAATCTGCCAGGTCAATTGTTTTTTTTACAGGTGCAGGAATATCGGCTGAAAGCGGAATTCCTATTTTTAGGGGGGAAAATGGTATTTGGAACAAACTTAAACCGGAGGAATTAGCCAACTTTGATGCATTTCTGCGAAATCCCGAAATGGTTTGGGAATGGTATGAACATAGAAAAAAAATTATATTGGAATCAAAACCAAACCCGGCACATTTAATTATTGCGGAAATGCAGAACTATTTATCTAATGTTATTGTTATTACTCAAAATATTGATAACCTTCATAAAAGAGCCGGTAGTAAGATTGTGTATGAACTACATGGAAACATTGAAAGAAATTATTGCATAAAATGTCACACTATGTACAACCGTGAGATTGAATTTACTGATGGTATTCCAAAATGTAAGTGCGGTGGATTAATCCGTCCCGATATTGTGTGGTTTGGTGAATTTTTACCTCAAGATCAATTTGATGAATCCGAAAAGGCATCGGAAAAATGCGATGTGTTTTTTATCGTGGGAACTTCTGCCGTTGTTTATCCTGCCGCTTCATTAATTTATACTGCGAAAGCCGCTAAAGCATATCTTATAGAAGTAAATATTGAAAGTACTGAAATATCGCATATTGTTAATGAGTCTTATTTCGGACAGGCAGGTGAAGTACTTCCGCAGATATTTGAAAAGATTAAAAATTAATTGATTTGTGATTAAAATGGATATTCTTTGGTTAACTTTCAGCTTTGCTATCCTGCGTTATGTAGTCCTAATAGTTTACATATTCTTTGGAATTCAAATTGCTCATCTACATTCAAAATATAAATCTCATCAACAAGTGCTGATAATATTTCCGGAAATGATTTTTCAATTAAATTATTTCCTTGCTTTGTAAGATGGATAGTAAAAGACCTGCGGTCATTTTTATTTCGTCCTCTTTTTACAAAATTCCTTTTTTCTAAGTTGTCAACAATCATAGTAATATTGCCGCCGCTTTTAAAAAGCTTTTTGCCCAGTTCTCTTTGAGATAATGGTCCAAGGTGAAATAATGCATCAAGCATGTTGAACTGGCTTTCGGTCAACCCTTTTTCTATTATCAATTTATTAATCCGGCTTCTAATAGAATCTGCGGCTCTGAGTAATTTTATATAAACATTTAATGAGTTTACTTCCCTTGTCGTCCCTTTGTAATATGTTCCCATGTACAAAATATGTTTTAATTTAAAAAATATTTTCCAATTTGTTAATTGGGTTATGTTAAAGTTAACCGAAAATTGTTAAATTAGCTATCATTTTTAATCTTATTGTGGAAGGGATTTATCTTGAAAATTGCAATTTCCTCTGACCATGGAGGTTTCGAATTAAAGAATTATTTAATTAATTGGCTGCAAAAAAAAAATGTCGAGATTATTGATCTTGGCAACCATGTTTATGATAAAAATGATGACTACCCTGATTTTGCAATTGTATTAGCCGAAGCAGTTGCTGCCGGAAAGGCTGAAAGGGGGATTGCTATTTGTGGTAGTGGAGTAGGTGCATCTATAACTGCGAACAAAATCAAAGGAGCAAGGGCTTCGGTCTGCCATGATACATATTCTGCACATCAAGGGGTTGAACATGATAAGATGAACATTTTATGTATTGGAGCAAGAATAGTAGGTGTTGAACTTGCAAAGGAATTAGTATCGGCGTTTATTACTGCAAAATTTATAAACGAAGACAGGTTTATTCGTCGAATTGATAAAATTATTGAACTAGAAAAAAAATAGTACTTCCGGGTATATAGAATATAGCCCTTTAACAAACTTAAATTTCAAATTAATTACTCTCATTGCATATTATTATTCCCCCTGCAATAAAAGAAAGCAACATAATAACCGTAAAAAGTATTGTCATTGTTCCTGATATAATTTCCATATTAAGTCCATTATTTAATTAAATTTCATTTCCGCTTTAACCAATCAACTCTCGTATAAAGAAATTTTGTGCCAATAGTAAATACAGCTTTTTATTCAAAATTTTGGCATAAAATTTTCTCTGAATAAGACATAAGAAGCTTTTTGTATTAATATAAAACGCAGAATTAGCTAATTTACTCCATATCTTCCTTCATTATTAAAAAAGTTCGACAAAATTTTATTATTTTTATAATTCCTAAGAATTTTTTAAATATTGGATAAAAAAACAATTAGAAAATATTTAATGCCGGGATGATAAAAGTTCTAATAAATTTAACTATTATTATCATGGATTATCATTTTATAAAGGATTTCTCAACATGCAAAAAATATGCGCATTTTTTAAATTTTATTGTATTAAATAATCTGTTCTCATAAATAAGAATATATTCCTTTTTATTAATTATTTTTTACCCTTTTGGGAAAAAAAACACCTATTCTTTATACATTAAAAGAGAAAAACTTGGTATAATATTTGGCTCTTAGTGAAACACTTTAAAAGTTTTATAATATCATACAAAAATATGGAAAGAAGATGGATAGGAAAAAAGTAACAATAGATGGTAATGAAGCTGCAGCTTATGTAGCTTTCCTTACAAACGAAGTAATAGCAATTTATCCTATTACTCCCTCGTCAAATATGGGTGAATGGTGCGATGCCTGGGCTGCTGTAGGCAAGAAAAATATCTGGGATGAAGTACCCTCGGTTAGTGAATTGCAAAGTGAAGGCGGCGCTTCCGGTAGTGTTCATGGTGCATTACAAAATGGTGCGTTAACTACTACATTTACGGCTTCTCAGGGTTTGCTTTTAATGATCCCAAATATGTTTAAAATAGCTGGTGAGTTAACATCAACAGTTTTTCATGTTTCGGCACGAGCAATTGCTGCTCAAGCTTTATCAATTTTTGGCGATCATAGCGATGTCATGTCAACCCGTGCGACTGGTTTTGCAATGCTTTGCTCTAACTCAGTTCAAGAAGTTATGGATTTCGCGCTTATTTCTCAAGCATCAACACTTGAAGCCAGGGTGCCTTTCTTACACTTCTTTGACGGTTTTAGAACCTCACATGAAGTAATGAAAATTGAACAATTAAATCTTGATGATATTAAGGCAATGATTGATGAAAATCTGGTTATTGCACATCGTAAAAGAGCCCTATCTCCGGATCACCCTTTTATTCGCGGAACTGCACAAAACCCTGATGTTTATTTTCAGGGCAGAGAAACGGTTAATAAATTTTATATTGATTGTCCTGACATTGTTCAAAAACAAATGGACAAATTTGCAAAAATAGTGGGCAGACAATATCATCTTTTTGATTATTATGGTGCGCCTGATGCAGATAGAATAATTGTTATGATGGGTTCCGGTGCTGAAGCCGCCGAAGAGACTGTGGATTATTTATCACTGAAAAAAGAAAAAATCGGCGTTGTAAAAGTAAGATTGTTCAGACCTTTCTCAATAGAACATTTTATAAATGCCCTGCCGAAAACTACCAAATCAGTTGCAATATTAGATAGAACAAAAGAACCGGGCGCTTCCGGCGAACCGTTATATATGGATATTGTTAATGCAATCTCAGAAAGGTATGTAAGTGGAACTTTACCTTTTAGTTATCCGAAAATTATTGGTGGAAGATACGGTTTATCTTCAAAAGAATTTACTCCTGCTATGGTTAAAGCTGTTTTTGATGAACTGAAGAAAGATAAACCTAAAAATCATTTTACCGTTGGCATAATTGAGGATGTAACTAATTCGAGTCTTGAATTTGATCCTTCTTTCTCTGTAGAAGCTGAAGAAACTTTCAAAGGGAAGTTTTATGGATTGGGTTCTGACGGAACTGTAGGCGCCAATAAAAATTCTATTAAAATTATTGGCGAGGGGACTGATTATTTTTCACAAGGTTATTTTGTTTACGATTCAAAAAAATCCGGCTCGACAACTACGTCTCATCTTAGATTCGGTCCTAAAGAAATAAAATCCAGTTACTTGATTGATAAAGCAAACTTTATTGCTTGTCATCAGCAGGTCTTTCTTGAAAAAATGGATATGCTTAAAGATGGAATTGAAGGAGCTACATTTTTATTAAACACAACTGTACCTAAGGAAGAAGTTTGGGACTCTCTTCCAGAAAAAATCCAGAAGGATTTAATTGAAAAAAAGATGAAACTTTTTGTTATTGATGGATATAAAGTTGCTTCCGAAGCTGGTATGGGACAGAGAACAAATACAATAATGCAAACATGCTTCTTTGCAATTTCTAAAATTTTTCCTAAAGATCAGGCAATCGAATTGATTAAAAAATCAATTAAAAAAACCTATGGGGCTAAAGGCGATAAAATTGTCCAGATGAACTTTAATGCCGTTGATCAATCTTTAGCTAATCTATTCGAAGTAAAAATCCCTGAAAAAGTTACAAGTAAATTGCAATTCCTTCCTGCAGTATCCGGCAATGCTCCTGAATTTGTTCTTGATGTAACCGCTAAAATTATTGCCGGTGAAGGTGATTTAATTCCTGTAAGTAAAATGCCTATTGATGGTACATATCCAAGTGGTACAGCTCAATGGGAAAAAAGGAACATCGCACTTGAAGTTCCGGTATTTGATTCCGAAGTTTGTATTCAGTGTAATAAATGCGTAATAGTTTGCCCTCATGCCTCAATCCGTGCAAAGATATATGATGAAAAACTCCTTGCGAATGCACCCGCCACATTCAAGCATACGAAATTTAAAGCTAAAGATTACGGCGATAATTTAGCATATACCATTCAGGTTGCAGTTGAAGATTGCACCGGCTGCGGTATTTGCATCGATGTTTGCCCCGCTAAAAACAAAAAGGAAACTAAATTAAAAGCAATTAATATGGCGCCGCAGCTTCCATTAAGAGAGCATGAAAGAGCAAATTGGGACTTTTTCCTTAGTCTCCCTGAAGTTGATAGAAGAAAAGTTACTACGACCGCTATTAAAGACTCGCAATTCCTCCAGCCTTTGTTTGAATTTTCCGGCGCTTGCTCCGGCTGTGGTGAAACTCCTTATGTAAAATTAGTAAGTCAGTTATTTGGTGATAGAATGTTGGTTGCAAATGCTACCGGTTGTTCTTCAATATATGGAGGCAATTTACCAACTACTCCCTGGTCGATAAATAATGATGGTCGTGGTCCAACATGGTCAAATTCTCTATTCGAAGATAATGCTGAATTTGGACTTGGTTACAGACTTGCCATTGATAATCACAATGCACATGCAAAGAGTCTGCTTAAAAAGTTATCGGCAGAAATTGGAGAACAATTAGTCGATGGTCTGTTAAATGCAGTTCAAAAAGATGAAGCAGGTATTTATGAACAGCGTGAAAAAGTAGGTTTATTAAAATCAAAAGTATCCGGGTTATTAAATGCGGGCGCTAATGGAAAATCAGATGATTTGAACCAACTTTTAAGCTTAGCCGATTATCTTGTGAAAAAATCAGTTTGGATTATGGGCGGAGACGGTTGGGCTTATGATATTGGTTACGGCGGGTTAGACCATGTGCTTGCTTCCGGGAAAAATGTTAATGTGCTTGTCCTTGATACTGAAGTTTATTCTAATACCGGTGGTCAAATGTCAAAATCTACTCCTAAAGGCGCTGTAGCTAAATTTGCAGCCGGCGGCAAGACTTTGTGTAAGAAAGATCTCGGTTTAATGGTCATGTCTTATGGAAATGTTTATGTTGCCAAAGTTGCGCTTGGTGCCAGCGATGTACAAACAGTTCGTGCTTTTATTGAAGCAGAGGCTTACGACGGTCCCTCTTTAATAATCGCATATGCTCACTGCATTGCTCATGGCATTGATATGGAAAAAGGCTTACATAATCAAAAAGCCGCTGTGGATTCAGGTCATTGGCAGTTATACCGTTTTAATCCTGATCTTACTAAAGAAGGTAAGAATCCATTTAAATTAGAATCAAAAGGATTGAAAATCCCATTAAAAGATTATGCATATTTGGAAACACGTTACAAAATGTTAGTCAAATCTAATCCGGAAGCTGCTGAGAAATTAATGGAACAGGCTCAACGGGATGTCAATGTAAAATGGAGACAGTATGAGCAATTAGCTTTAGCTGGTAAAGAGGAAAACAAATAAATAACATAAAAAGTTAATATTGACCCTAATTTTATTCTGCCGGGTTTCTTATTTATTAAGATATCTTTTAGACAGGTAAAATTAGGGCTAGATTTAAATGAGGTATTACAATGGATTTAAGTACTGATTATTTAGGGTTAAAGCTGACAAGTCCAATAGTTCCTTCTGCAGGACCCCTTTCGCAGGATATAAAAAATATAAAATTGATGGAAGATTCAGGTGCAGGCGCCGTGGTTATTTATTCTATTTTCGAGGAGCAAATCGAGCAGGAAGAACTGGAATTCTATCGTCACACAACAGGCACTATGGAAAGTAATGCGGAGGCTCTTTCTTACTTCCCTGCGTTATCTTTCTTTAAAACAGGACCGGATGAATATCTTGAACATATTCATAAGGCTAAAAAAGCCGTTTCAATTCCTGTTATTGCAAGTTTAAACGGTAAATCTCTCGGTGGCTGGATTGAATATGCTAAAAAAATTGAACAAGCAGGAGCAGATGCTTTAGAATTAAATATCTATAGACTTGCTACCGACGTAAGTAAATCGGGTGCAGAAATTGAAGAATCATATATTGATATTGTTAAAGAGATTAAAAAATCAATTAATATCCCTGTCGCTGTCAAAATCGGGCCATTTTTTAGTTCTATAGCATGGATGGCAAGTCAATTAGATAAAGCCGGCGCTAATGGTTTGGTTTTGTTCAACAGATTTTATCAGCCGGATATTGATCTTGAAAACCTTGAGGTAGTTCCTAATGTTCTTCTAAGTACCCCAAACGCTATGAGGCTTCCTCTTAGATGGATTGCTATAATATATAATAGAATAAAGGCAGATATTGCTGCTACTAGCGGTATTTCATCGGAAAAAGATGTTATTAAGATGATTATGGCGGGGGCTAAAGTTACTCAGATGCTTTCATGCTTACTTAAATTTGGTATTAGTCATATTTCGGAAGTAATTATGCAATTAAAGAATTGGATGGAATTAAATGAGTATGAATCGCTTAATCAAATGAGAGGAAGCATGAGCTATAAAAACGTAGCTGATCCCTCTCAGTTTGAAAGAGCTAATTATATGAAGGAACTGAATTCTTATAGATAGAGGTATTAATATTTATTTAGCTTTTATAAAAGAGGGTGTGTTTCTATAGAAGCCACCCTTTTTATTGTAAATATTCCAAACATTACTCTATTCACCTTACTCAAGTTGACCGCTTATTGTTTTATCCTTTATAAACCGTTGAAACGGTTAACAAATATGAGCTTTATCCTTAGCACCCCATGATTTTAAGTCATGGAGTGCTTAAATGAAAATTTGAAATTATAACCGTTTTAACGGTTTACAATTACTGAGGATCAACTTGAGCGCCTTATTATAATGATTTATTATTTTATAAAAGTTTACAATTTTATATAGTCGTAAATTTTTCCCCGGAATAATTGATTTACTTCCCTGTGTTTAAGCTCACTTGAAATATTATTTAAGTATGCTTAAATTAAAAATAAAAATATTCTTAAAAATGCAAAACATCTCGGAAGAAGATTACTTAAGTGTCATATTCAAAAATCCGGATCATGAAGGGAAAGTAAGACCAAACTTAATTGCTAAAAAACTTTCTGTATCTAATGCTGCGGTTACCGATATGTTGAGGAAACTTTCCGGTGAGGGTTATATAATATATGAACCGTATAAAGGTATAGCATTAACATTAGAAGGTAAAAACTATGCACGGAATATGGTGCGCCGTCATAGAATTTGGGAAGTCTTTCTCAACAGGATCGTTGGGATGCCCTGGGATAAAGTTCATGATGAAGCTAACCGGCTGGAGCATTCATCTTCAGATGATTTAATTAACAGATTAGAGGTAATGCTTGATTTCCCGGAGTACGATCCTCATGGCGATCCGATTCCCGCGAAAAACGGTAAGATGCCTAAGATAAAGCGAACGAAACCTCTATCCGAACTTAATGAAGGTCAATCGGGAATGGTGGCTCGGGTAAATGATTATGATGAAAACTTTCTTTGCTATATCTCTGAACTTGGCATTGGACTAAAGGAAAACATCATCATTAAGAAAAAAATAGAATTTGACAAATCTATAGAAGTGATAATAAAGGGAAAATCCTGTAATGTCAGCAATGAACTTGCACAAAATGTTTTTGTAGAAATAAAATAATTTTGATTTGAAGATTCATAATTAAAAAACGGTACTGCTCATTATTGTAATTCTAATAACATGGAAAATCCTATTATGACTAAGAATTTACAGAAGATATTTTTATACATTTTTATTTTATGTTTTCCGGTATGTGCTCAGGAAACTCCGGATACAAATTTAATTAAAGATTGGTCTATCCATTTTCAACAGACAACTATTACTCAATACCATCCTTCATTTAATGCTCTGTATTCGGGAACAAATAGTCTTAATCCTGAAGCGGAAACCAAAACTTCATTGACATCAACTCTTTTCCTCGGAAGAAGGTTATGGGAAAATAGTGAAATATATTTTAATGTCGAAATTGCCGGAGGCGAAGGTTTTAGTGGGTCAACGGGAGTTGCAGGTTTTCCAAATGGCGAAGTTTACCGGGTAGGCAGCCCAACTCCAACATTTAATTTAGTCCGTTTTTTCATTAAACAAATTTTCCCTCTGTCATCAGGATACAATCCCGTTGGGGATGGAGAAAACCAAATACAAACTAAAAAGCCGGATTCTTACTTTTCACTTTCATTCGGCAGATTCAGTTTGATTGACTTTTTTGATAATAATAAATTTTCTAATGACCCCCGTATTCAGTTTATTAATTGGTCATTGATGGATAATGGAGCCTGGGATTACCCGGCTGACACTAAGGGCTATACTTCTGGGCTTGTCGGGGAGTATATAAGACCTGAATGGGCATTTAGAATTTCAACAGCTATGGTAGCCAAATCTGCTAACGGTATGGATATGGAGTATAACATTAAATATGATCATTCGGAAACTATTGAAATCGAACACGATTATTCACTTTTAAGTCAGCCCGGAGCGGTGCGTACATTATTCTTTTTAACCCATGCAGATATGGGAAATTATGATTTAGCGGCTCAATTGCCGGCGGGAAACGTAAATATAATCGATACGCGTGCAAATGGAAGAACAAAATATGGTTTTGGATTTAACGCTGAACAAAATTTAACTAATAATATTGGTATGTTTTTAAGAATTGGATGGAATGACGGTAAAAATGAAACCTGGATGTTTACCGAAATAGATCAAACTTCTAATGCCGGATTTTACTTTGATGGCAGCTTATGGTCCCGTAAAGATGATAATGCTGGAATAGCATTTGTAATGAATCAAATTTCAAAAGATCATCAGGCTTATCTTAAAGCTGGAGGGTATGGGTTTATTATTGGAGACGGGAATTTAAATTATGCACCCGAATCAATACTTGAAGCATTTTACTCACTTAAAGTATTTGAGTTTCTTCATGCAAGTCCTGATTATCAATTAATTATTAATCCTGCATACAATAAAAATCGCGGACCGGTAAATGTTTTTTCTATTAGGATTCATATTGAAATCTAAATTTAAAAGTAAAGCATGAAACATTTAATAACCACATCTTTTGAATCACAGGATGAAAATACCAGGCATTCTGCAGAAGAAGCATTGTCCGGAAAAAAGCAAAAAAGTTTTTGGAAAAGATTTATGCCGTTCTTAGGACCGGCATTTATTGCCAGCGTAGCTTACGTCGATCCGGGAAATTTTGCTACGAATATACAGGGAGGTGCTGAGTTCGGCTATATGTTGTTATGGGTTATACTTGCAAGTAATTTAATGGCTATGCTGCTGCAAACGCTTTCTGCAAAGCTTGGAATTGCAACCGGTAGTAATTTAGCCGAACATTGCAGAAACCGGTTCGGTAAACCGGTTATATATGGTATGTGGATCCTTATGGAAATTGTTGCGATGGCAACTGACCTTGCGGAGTTCCTGGGCGCAGCCCTGGGATTTAACCTGCTTTTCGGTTTCCCATTAATTATCGGCGGGATATTAACCGCAATTTGTACTTTTATGATTTTGGGTTTGCAGCGTTATGGATTCAGACCGCTTGAAATTGCCATTACAATCATGGTGAGTGTTATTGCCGGTTGCTACCTTGTTGAAACGATTCTTGATAAGCCTAATGCCGGTGTTATTTTATATCATTCGTTTGTTCCCCAATTTTCAGGTACGGAAAGTATACTTTTGGCTGCAGGGATCCTTGGCGCTACCGTAATGCCGCATGCAATATTTCTTCATTCAGCCTTAACCCAGCAGAGAATTGTAGTAAGGGACCCTGTAAAATTAAAAAAGCTCTTCCGATTCCAGATACTTGATGTCACTATTGCAATGGGAATCGCAAGTCTGGTAAATATGGCAATGCTGATTATGGCTGCATCCACTTTTTACAAGAATGGCTATACTCATATTGCAACAATAGAAGAAGCACACATAACCTTACAGCCGTTATTAGGTAAAGCAGCAAGCTGGATTTTCGCTATATCACTTTTAGCTTCGGGATTATCTTCCTCTACGGTTGGAACACATGCCGGTCAGGTTATTATGCAAGGATTCATACACAAGGAAATACCAATTTGGGTAAGACGTTTGGTTACAATGATTCCTTCACTTTTAGTTATTGCAATCGGCTTCAACCCGACACGTACGCTTGTTATCAGCCAGGTTATTTTAAGTTTCGGACTTCCGTTTGCAGTTATTCCATTGATAATGTTTACCGGGAAGAGTGAAATTATGGGCATTCTTGTCAACAAAAAATTCACTACATTTACAGTTATACTTGTTGCTGCTTTAATTATAACTTTAGACATCTTTTTAATATATCAGTTATTATTCATTGGTTAAATCAATAATTAAAAATTTATTAGTTCCGCTTGACGGCTCGATTTTAGCTGAATCAGTGCTTCCCGTTGCATCGCGATTTGCAAGAAAAATTAATGTTTCAATTACTTTAATTCATATTGTTGAGACAGATGCGCCGGATACCGTGCATGGTCAAAGGCATTTAACTACACCCGACCAGGCAGAAAATTATTTAAATTCAATTGCTTCTTTGGAACTTTTTCAAGGAATTAATGTTAATATTCATGTGCATGATTTAAGTGTAAAAAATGTATCTCAAAGTATTTCGGAGCATTCAAAGGAATTAAACCAGGATCTGGTAATATTGTGTACACACGGCGGCAGCGGGCTTCATGATTTATTGTTCGGTTCTATTGCTCAGCAGGTAATTTCTTTAGGTAATACTCCCGTGCTCTTGGTAAATCCCACCCAAAAAAAATTAAATGATTCGACTAATTTTGAAAATTTTTTAATTCCACTTGATGGGAATCCTGAACATGAACCAGTGCTAAAATATGCATCTATTCTGGCACAAATGTGTAAGGCAAAAATTCATCTTTTAATGGCTATCCCTCATTTTGGCACCATGTCGGGGGAATTTACTCCGGCGAACCGTTTGTTGCCTGGCACTACTTCTAAAATGCTGGATATGATTGTCCCTGATGCCGAAGAGTATTTGAAACATCTGCAGCAGGAACTTGAAGCATCCGGACTAAAAGTATCTTCAACTGCTTCAAGAAATGATCCTGCCAACGCTATTACAGATACCGCCCAAAAAGTTAATGCCGACCTGATTATTCTTGCGACTCATGGGAAAAAAGGAGCGGAAGCTTTTTGGGAAGGCAGCGTTACTCCCAAAATTAATAAATCAAGCAAAATTCCACTGCTTCTCGTTTCTATAAGAGAATAAGCAAGATTTGTTCAACGGTAATTAAGTACTACCTGAAGACCTGACGGTAGCTTTTCGTTGAAGTTTTCCCCATCCTTGTTTTCTACCCGTAAACGCATTAGTTACTGCTTTCCAAACAACAGCATACATAAGCTGTCTGTATACAAAACGCTGCAGGAAAAACCACCAGAGAAGTCTTAACTTTTCTTTATCAAATCTAAAGGCTATTACAGCGCCCGTCAATTCTATTAAGAAAAGTAAAACATAAAAGAATGCGGTCTGCTCAAGAAGTTGAAGTGTTTGAGGGAGCGGCTGCCAATCTTGAGTAAAAATTCCCTGTGATATCCATGCTTTGAAAAATTGGATCAATGTGTAAATTATTTGTATATCTACAAGAGGTGCAATAATTTGAAAAGCAATTTGAAAAATCCAAAGTGATGGGAGCGCCAGCCCGCCAAACCACCCGTAACGAAATAATGCTGATTTATGCTTCCATAAGCATTGTAATGTTCCATAAGACCATCTGAATCTTTGTTTAAAAAACGAACTTATCGAATCAGGCGCCTCGGTGTAACCTATTGCTTCATTTTCTGTATCAACTTTCCAGCTGTTTTCCCTTAAGCGCCAGGTTAAATCCATATCTTCAGCTAATGTATCGGTTATATACCCTCCTATTTCTTTTATTGCTGCTTTCCGCCATGCACCTATAGCTCCGGGTACAACTGTAATAGCATTCAAAAAAGAATATCCCTGCCTGTCAATATTTTGACTTGTTATATATTCTATTGCCTGCCATCTTGTAAAAATATTTGTCCTATTACCTACTTTAACATTTCCTGCAACCGCGCCGATTGTCGGCTCTTCAAAATGACGTACTAATAATGGAACTGCATCTTTTGAAATTTGAGTATCGGCGTCAAGACTTATTAATATTTCACCATTTGCATAATTAATTGCATTGTTAAGCGCAGCGGCTTTGCCGGAATTGGGCTGCTTTATTAGTAGAACTCTATGATCATTGCTGTAATTATTAATAATTTCTTCTGAAGTCCTATCGGTAGAACCATCATCAATTACTATTACCTCAATATTGGAATAATTACTTTTTAGCGCACTTTCAACAGTCTTACGAATCACTTTTTCTTCATTGTATGCGGCAATAATAAAGCTTACGGGAGGTTTGTAATTTGAATTGAAACTTCTTTTTTTATTTAATACTTTTTTTATTATAGCAAGTATGGTCACAAAAATGACTCGGAGAATTCCAAGGATAATGGCAATAATAAAAGCATAGCTTAGTACTCGTTCAAATATGAAAATAGTATCAAATACAGGTCTGTCAACACCTATAAGGACCTGATCATTGCTGCTTAGAAATGGCATTATCTTATCGCGGCTTTGTCCTAAAATTTGAGAAATATCTACAAAAATATAACCGTTCTTTCTCAAGCTGGTAACTATGATATTAAGAGCTTTGATAGTAAGTGACCTATCGCCGCCTCCATCATGCAAAAGGATTACATTTCCATGGATGCTTTTAACCTGATCCAGTACCGATTGTACAATATCGTCTTCTGTCCTTTTTGCTGGTTCTCCATTACTGTCTGTTTTCCACAAATTCCAATCCTGTGGATCGATTAATTCACCTATAGTAACATATCCCATTTTTGAAGCTATTATTACTGGCTTAACTTCCTCGGCGCTTACAGGTTCTGCATCTGCGTTATATGGCGGACGGAAAAGTATTGTCGATCTGCCAAGTATACTTTGAAACGCTCTTTGAGTTGTGTTCAATTCAAGTTCTGCCCGTCTGTCACTTACTGCGCCGATATTTGGATGTGTAAATGTGTGATTGCCTATATAGTGCCCTTCATCTAAAATTCTTCTGACAAGTGCGGGTTCTTTCTCGGCATTCTCTCCAATTAAAAAAAATGTTGCATGAACGTTTAATTTCTTTAGTTCATCTAAAATTTTTGGAGTATATTCAGGGCTGGGACCATCATCAAATGTAATAGTTAATGCGTTTGGGATGTAACCGGTTCTTTTAATTACATAAGATGAAGGGAATTTTTTATATTCCATATCTGTACATAGTCCGTTTTCGGGGTCAATAGTTATTTGTCTGAATCCCCTTTGCGGGGTTGATTGAATAGATAATACCTCGCCGTCGCCGTCAAATTCAATTTCATAAGGGAAAGAGATATTCTCTAAAGAATCAGGAGAAAAAGCTGAATCTATTTTATTTTTATTGAAGAATTTCCAGAGACTTGGGTCCTCGGAACCTAAATCCCAAAGTGCATAGCCTGCGACTTTTTTATTTCCGGCAATTAAAAATTGATTATATGCAGTAACCGCATCAAGCATCCATACAGTGTGTTCCTTGCCATCATCATCGGCATAATTAAAAGTAGGATTCATTGCATCAGGATCAAAAGTAATATTTTCTTCCGGATTCTCTTCTGTCGTATAATCACGCGCTAAAATTAATGCCGATTGATAGGAAATTGATTCGCTGATCTTTTTACCTGCTTCCCAATCGTAAGAATAGTCCCCAATTCCGGCAATCAATTTTTGCGGAGGTATCTTTTCAAGTGTATTACTAAGAGTTTTATAGTACCATGGTATAGATGCAATTGCACCCGGCGCACCGGAAGAATAATGTTCGTCATAAGCCATTAAAACAAAAAAATCACATGCTTCGTTCAGTTCTTTAATAGGAAGCTTTGAATTATTAGCTTCTATAGCTATACTTAAAATAAGGCTGTCTGCTCTAAAGTATTTTTTAATTAATTTTAAAAACCCCGGTAGTTTTTTGTAATCCTCTTGATATAAGTTTTCAAAGTCTATTTGAATTCCTTTAAACTTATTTTTTGTAAGCCATGTTTCCAGTGATAAAACAATTCTTTTTTGATTTTTTTCTAAAGAAAGCAAATTGTGAACCCGGATCGGGTCAAATAAATCTTCTTCTGCATTACTGAGTATTGGCTCAATCTTTACATTATTGTTTTTTGCAATTTGCAGTATATCAAGATTGTGTGGCGTTGTACCGGGATCCCAATCGGAAGTATCGATGTTGGTTCCATATTTATTTAGTTTAAGCCATGCTGGAAACAGTACGTTCAATTTGCCTGCGTTAATTCTAAAAGAGTTTAACCCGGTTTCTTCCCACGGCGCATAATATCCGGCAATTATTTTTTCCTGTGGTGAAATCCTCTTTTGTACCGGTATATGCTTTGTACTTTTTTCAGACTTTATTTCGTCCCAGAGGGAAACTTTAGCGTAATGTAATAGAAACCTGCTTAATCGCGCTTTTTCAGATTGGATGCCTGGCAAAGAAATTTTAACCTGGTGATGTGATATTGAGGTTAATCCGGGGATAGGAGGAATTAACGGGATTATAAAAAGCGTAAATGCAAATATGGTTGTAAAAACTGCAATTATTAACCCCGCAGCAGTTCCCAATCTTCCTAAAAACTTTCTTCTTTTCCCGCTTAAATCAAAAAATATTGATTCCTTTTGCATGAATTTAATTTTATTGTTTTAATGGTTTCTGGTAATTATTTGTTCTTCTATCCTTATTAAAAATAAATAAAATGTGGACAATAAACCGTATGGATTTTAATAAAATTATAGTATCTTTTCATAAACGTAAAATAGAAAATATCCATTGTTGTTCGGAACAATGTTGGAAATCTACTAATAAAAGGGCTAAATATTTAGGCTAAACTAAGGGCAGGTTATTCCATGAATGTAATATACTTTTATGCTTGACGGTATTCTATATAGCAAGCAGTCGGTTTTTATTAAAAGGTGGTTTTTATCAATTCTATTGCTCCCGGTCTGTGCGCATCTTTTGTACCATTGCGGCGAATACGGTTTAATTGATAATGCTGACCTTGTAATTCATGAAGCGGGACATTTCTTTTTTATGTTTTTCGGAAGGTTCATTTATACTCTCGGCGGTTCCTTAATGCAGATAATCTTGCCATCTTTAATTGTATGGTTCTTTTTCGGGATTTATTATAAAACCGGTGTACAAATTTCGCTATTATGGCTCGGACAGAATTTAATAAATATAAGTGTATATGCTGCGGATGCACGTGCAATGAAAATTCATTTATTAGGTGGGAGCCATGTTTACCATGACTGGAATTATCTACTCGGTTATTTAAATATCCTTGAATATGACTCTCTAATCGGTTATATCTTTTTAGGGACGGCAATTATTATTTTTGTAATAGCGTTTTTTGTACCATTAATAATAACAGATTGATTTCAATTTCAATATATAAGTTTTATGAAAATATTAAATATAATTTTATTACTCGGAATAATTTATTCTATAAACATTTTCCCTCAGGAAGGATTGGTTAAGTCTTTCTATACAAATGATACATTACAGTCTGAGATTAATTATTCCAATAATGTTAGGCAGGGCTATGCAAAATATTATTACCCGAACGGGAAATTAAAACAGGAAATGAACTATTCCGATGGAAAAGTCGAAGGTGTTGTTAAAGAATATTTTGAAAATGGGAATGTAAAAGAAGTTTATTCAATTGAGGACGGAAAACGAAATGGGTCGGTGTCCTTATTTGATGAAGATGGAAAATATTTAAAAGAACTAACTTATGAAAATGGTAATCTTATACAGGAAGAAGCGGCGGCTGTGGATACTTCCGCCAAACAGGCGGTGGTACAGAATGAAAATTCAGATAAAAAATATTCTTCCAAAGAAGGTACAACTAAAATTGCTGTTCCACCTGCTGTAACTGAAAAACAAAATAAATACAACCCGGAATATTTAGATTCAGCGGATGTTATGCCGGCACCGGTTGGCGGCATTAAAACTATAATGAATAATCTTGTATTTCCTGAAAGAGCTAAGGAAATAAATATTCAGGGAATTGTCAAAGTGCGTGCTTATATTGACGAATATGGTGAAGTAACTCAAGACGAAATAATTCAGGGCATTGGTTATGGCTGTGATGAAGCTGCAAAAATTACTGTTTATTATACTCAATTTACTCCGGGTTTAATAAAAGGGAAACCGGTCAAAGTTCAGGTGGTTATTCCTGTAGAATTTAAATTGAGCAAAAAGTAGATTGTATAACCTGCCAGTAGATAGAATTTGTTCGACCCTTCATCTGCATTTAACAAAATGTCGTACTATATTCTGTTAATAGTGTAATGTTAGAAGTAACTGTTATATTTTCCTGCTGGAAAATATAATCTAATCCATTATTTCAAACCTGAAAGCTTTTAAAATCCGGATTACCGCCTCTTTGTCCCTATTTGTTTTAATTTTAAAGTTATTAAATTCTCTTCTTAAAGGATATTCTTTTCGCAACATATCAAAACAATTAGGAACTTGCTCTTTAGGAATACTAATCAATTTTTTCATCTTATCGTTATCTTTTTTTATATCATATATTCTACCTATTATATTATTCAATTCTTCGCCGATATTGCTGAATTGCTTTAGCTTAATAACAGGAGATTCTACTATAGGCAGACATGGTTTCCAAACCGGCTGTTTTCCCGTAAACTTGCAAAGAGCGTTATAAATAATAACGGTTCCATTAACCTTTCCCTCAAGAGAATATCCGGCTATATGGGGCGTACCAATTTTTACTCTACTGAGAAGTGCAATATCTATATCCGGTTCATTCTCCCAGACATCAAGAACCACCCGTAAGCTTTTGTTATCTATAGCTTCAATTAGTGCGGTATTATCTACAACTGCACCGCGGGAAGCATTAATTAAAATTGCACCGCTATTAATATTATTTAGATTTTCCCGGGCTAAAAGATGAATTGTTTTATCTATCCCGTTTTTATTAAGCGGAACATGTAAAGTAATGATATCACAGCTAAAGATTTTATTAAGAGAAACAAAGTCGTTTATGCCGTACTTTCTTTGTAACGGGGGATCGTTCTTGAATACTTTCATTCCCATGGCTTCGGAAATCCTTGCAATTCGGCTTCCGATATTGCCTATACCGACTATTCCAATTGTTCTTCCTTTTATTGAAAGATTAGTTTCGCTTAATAATTTTATTATAGAAGCAAAAACATATTCGGTAACTGCATCTGCATTGCATCCCTTTGCATCGGAAAAATAAATGTTGTTGGTTTCTAAATACTTTAAATCTATATGATCGGTGCCTATTGTTGCGCTGCCGACAAATTTTACTGGGGTGCCGTTTAATAAATTTTTATCCACCTTGGTAATTGAACGGACTATTAAAACGTCCGTTTTCTTTATTAAGTTATTATTAATTTCCCTGCCATGAATAATAGAAACATTTCCAAAGTGCGAAAATGCTTCTTTGGCATATGATATGTTCTCATCTACTATAATATTCAACATGCGTTGTTAATTTAAAGTTTACTAAATAATTTTATTTGAGTAATAAATATAGTATAAAAAATTTTAGCGGTACTACACCTGATTTGTCATGTAAAATTATTACGCATAAATCGGATAAGATAATTGCAAAATATTCTTTAAATTAAATATTCAATTAATCAAATTTTAAGTGTCATATGGATTCAACAATTTTCCTTCCCGGGACCGGTAAACAATTAGAATTTCTTATTGAAAATGTTGACGTAAAAGGATTCTCAATCCTTATTGTAGGCGTCGGGTGTGAAGAAATTTCTGAAAGGCTGTTTGCAAAAGGCGCTTCAAAGGTAATTATAATTGTTGAGGATTATGATTCTCTTCTAAATTCAAGGCTTCGGCTTGCAAATTCCAATTTCAGCGTCCGATTAATGGAGTTTCAGAATACGGATTTTAAAGATTCGGAATTCGATTTGGTTTTCGCCCAGGCTTCGGTTTCAAATAAAAAACGAAATAAAATTACAAAAGAAGTCTACAGACTGTTAAGAGCCGGCGGATATTATTGCGTCGGTGAAATTACCAGCCCGACTAAATCGCCTCCTCAATTTATTAATGATCTCTGGAAAAGTTCCGGCATAACCCCGCTTCATCCTGAAGAGCTGGAACAATTTTACGAAGAAAGAAACTTTGAGATTGTTAAGTCAAGAGAACTTTCACATACACTAAAAGATTTTTACTTAACAAGTATAAACTTATTAGAAGAAAAATTAAATAGTCTTACGGAACAAGAGAAAAGTTATTTCAAAAAATTACTGAATAAGGTAAGCCACGAATCAAATGCTTACCTTAAACTCGGCGGTGATGAACATATAGGATTTTATGCCTCAATATTAAGGAAAGGTCTACTGTGAAAAAAGGCGATATCATGGAACTTGAAATTGAGAAGTATGCATTTGAAGGACGCGGAATTTCCAAAATAAATAGGGTTTCTTCAGAAGGGGAGTCTAAATACGTTGTATTTGTCGACGGCGCTTATCCCGGTGATAAAGTTAAAGCTGAATTGCGAAAGATTAAGAAATCATACGCAGAAGCTAAAATTATAGAAGTAATTGATTGCTCCGGCGCACGGATAAATGCAAGATGTAAATTCTTTGGAACCTGCGGTGGCTGCAAACAGCAGGACTTAAATTATGAATCCCAGTACAAATACAAACAGCTTCAGGTCGAAGAAATATTCAGAAAGTTGGGTGGCTTTACTGATTTTATAATTGAAGATATTTTCCCTTCTGATAAAACTTTCTTTTATAGAAACAAAATGGAATTCTCTTTCTCTGATAAAAGATGGATTTCCCCGGAAGAGATAAAATCACCCGACGCAATAGAAAAAAATTTTGCCTTAGGGCTTCACGTACCGAATGTTTTCGATAAAGTTTTGGATGTAGACGAATGCTTTTTACAGTCGGAATTAAGCAATAAAATTCTTAACCTTACCCGGGCATTTTTCAAGGAGAAGAATGTACTTCCATATTCAACAAAGTCTCATTCCGGTTATTTGCGCAATTTGGTTATAAAGACTTCACATCATAGCGGCGATTTAATGGTAAATTTAGTTACTTTAAATGAAAATGATGCGCTTATTAAAGAATATGTTGAGCAATTAACGGGTGAGGTTCCTCAAATAACCACAATTGTAAATAATATAAGCATTAAAAAAGCCGCCATTGCTGCCGGTGATTATGAAATTATTTTATACGGAAGCGGTTTTATTTCGGATTCAATCGGTAAATATAAATTCAGAGTCAGCGCAAATTCATTTTTCCAAACAAATACTTTGCAGGCTGAAAAGTTATATCAAACCGCTCTTGATTTTGCCTGCTTGAATGGTGATGAAATTCTATACGACCTTTATTCCGGTGCAGGAACAATTTCCATTTTCCTCTCGGGCAATACTAAAGATGTTTTTGCCTTTGAATCCGTAGAATCTGCAATCATAGATGCCGAAGAGAACAAAAAAATAAATAATATTAATAATGTACGGTTCATTCAAACGGATTTATATAAATCATTTATTCCTCTTATACAAGAAAAAAATATCCCTTTACCGGATATTATTATTATAGACCCCCCGCGTAGCGGTATGCATCAGAATACTGTTGACGATGTAATCAAAATAAGTCCTAAAAAAATAGTTTATATCAGTTGCAATCCTGCCACACAAGTAAGAGATATCAAATTATTTACAAAATGGGGATACAAATTGGTAAAAATAAAACCTGTCGATATGTTCCCGCATACTTATCATATTGAAAATGTAGCACTACTAATCAAAGGGAAACAAGAGTAAATAAAGATGAGAAATTGAGTTATAATCAAACAATTTGTTTTCCTTCTCTTTCGCTCCCTTGCTAATATTTCCCGTAATTTTGTTACCCTATTGTTACTTTGAAATCTGAGTGCTACCTTTTAAGAGAAACAAAAAGAAAACAAGAGAAAAGAAGCTAAAAACATACAAGTATAATTGCGAAAAAAAAGTTTCAGGACGTCAGGGAGTCACTCTATTTAGACATATACAAAGACGGGAAAAGAAGTTATGAATTTTTAAAGCTTTACATAAAAAGAGGTGATACAAAAATAAAGAAATCTTATTGGTTGTTGTTTAGTTGAGTTGATTAAGCAAGCCCGAAGTTCTTTTAAGTAAGTAAACTTCTAAACGGGAATGGTATTCCTCGGAAAACTATCACCAATATATTTTTCACGAACTTCGGAACAATGCTGAAGGTAGACAAAAGCGCTATTTAGCAAATTCAAAAGATAGTTGATGAACTTGCTGTAATTCTTCATAAGCTACTTTAATAGCTATCTCGTAAATTCTTGTCTTGATTGCAAAATGATTTAATTTTGTTTTCATACTCACGCACTCTAATTCGTAAAAGGCAAATCCGAGTCCGAACGATCCTTGCAGGCGATTTACACAAGGAAGCATTCTTCAAATTAATAATATTTTTACCACCCAACATTAACGTCAAATATCTCTTTTTTAGCGGGATGATGAAGTGCGTAGATATCAGTAAGTTTCTCCATATTCACCTGATATATCTTTCTGTTACTGCAATTATTTATTTGCCCTGTTAAGATATTTTTTACTGGTTCCCCCGTATCCTCGCATAATTCTACATCATTTATTGTCGAAGGTCTATAAAAATCTATTGAGCCAAACCATCTTTTGTTTCTTGTAATATCAGCCATCATTTTTCCCCATATTGGAGCGCAGGCAGTGCCGCCGTACTGATATCCTCCGGCTAATTTCTTCCTTGGGTCGTCATATCCGATCCAGATAGCGGTGGAAATTTTAGGATTTATCCCGATAAACCATGCGTCTGTATAATTTTGTGTAGTCCCCGTTTTCCCTGCACCTATACCGTGGTAATATCTTCTTACAGTTGATGCTGTACCGCCGTCTAAAACGGTTTTTAATGCCGTTGTTAAAAGATATGCTGAAGCCGGATCAAGGACTGTAGAAGTATCTATCGCGGATTTTCGATAAATAACATTACCGTTCTTATCTTCAATTTTTAAAATTGAAAAAGGTTTTGAATATAAACCGCCCCCCGCAAATACTGCATAAGAAGAAGCCATTTCAATGGGACTTACTTCACCTGTACCCAATGCAATTGATGGATAAGCAGGTATATCGGATTCTATTCCAACCTGATGCGCAAAAGCTACAACAGAATCGGGCGTGGTCAATTGCGATATTGCAAATGCAGCCGCAAGATTTATTGAATGTTTAATTGCCGTTTCCATCGGCATTGATGTGTTTGTACAAGAACCGTCATCATTTTGCGGCTTCCACTCATTGGCTGTTCCTGAATCTACAACAATTGGCTTATCTAATAATGGTTCACCAAGCGTGTAGCCTTTTTGTAATAGACTGCCGTAAAGAAATGCTTTGAAAGATGAACCGGGCTGCCGTTTTATTTGTAACGCACGGTTTAAACCAAGCGGATTTGCTTCCGGGTTGCCCCCTACCATGGAAAGAATTTTTCCCGATCCCGGTTCAACGGAAATTAATCCGACCTGCGCACCCTTCATTGAATTTGTAAACTGTTTCCACTGAGAATTTACTGCATCATCGGCGGCTTTCTGAACAGTAAAATCCATCGTCGTGGTTATTTTCAATTCGTTATGATCTAAGTATAATCCTTTTTGCTTGATTATTTCTATTGCTTCCTTTCTAACCTGTTCAAGAAAATATTTGCCGACAGCCCTATGTAAGTTTAATCCCAATGGTGTTTCCTTTAGCCGGTCATAATCTTGTTCGGAAATTTTTCCAACTTCAACAAGATTATGCAATACTGTATTTCTCCTATTAAACATTTTACCAGGATGTTTTATGGGATCATATCCGCTGGGTGACTGCACAAGGCCGGCTAAAGCGGCTGATTCGGTAATCGAAAGCTTATCCGGTGTTTTCCCATAATACTCTTGTGAAGCTGCCCAAATTCCGTAAGCCCCCTGTCCAAAGTAGACAGTGTTCAGGTATAAAAGTAATATCTGATCCTTAGTGTATTTTTGTTCAAGCTTTTTCGCAAGGTCAATTTCCTTGATCTTTCGCGAAATGGTCCTTTCATTTGACAAAAAAAGATTACGTGCCAATTGCATTGTTAATGTGCTTCCTCCCTCAACATGCCCCGTCATAGTCTTGAATATTCCGCGGATTATTCCTTTTACTGAAACTCCGTTGTGGTTATAAAAATCTCTGTCTTCGGTTGCAATTAGACTCCAAAGTAAATATTGGGATATATAGCCGGTACTCCGTACGTCAACGCGTTCCTTTTCACCAAAATATCCGAATACTACACCGTCTTCAGAAACTGCATAGGACGAATACTGAATAATAATCGGAGGCAAATCCTGCGGGAAAATATGCTCCGAATTAATGAGTACTAAAATAAAAAAAATCAGAAGCGTTAAATTGGCCTTTGTAATAAATGGTCTTTCAGACATATTCATTAATAAATAATTCAATAAGCGTTCATTACAAAATTAGCTAAATAATTATTCTTAATTTGTAATATAAAAATATTAATATATATTTCAGACGACATATCATAAAAAATTTTTAAAAGTATTCCGATTGTTTGTAAAAAGGCTTATTTTCAGAATGAATTAAAAAAAGTTAGCCCTTAAAGTCAACTGGATTAACTTTAATCCACAGGAAGGCACAATGAAAGAATTTTTTAGTGTGCTGGAAGTCTCTAAATTACTAAACCTTAGCCGATCTTCGATTTTGTATTACATAAAGTCGGGAAAATTAAAAGCAGTTCAGGTAGGTAAAATTTATATAATTTCAAAGGAAAATTTTGGGGAATTCCTGAAACAGCAAAAAACCACTAAAAAGCATAACAAAATAAACCAGACAACGTTGGAGTTTTAACTTAATTACTTTGTACTCTCCAACAAACCATAAATTAATGCATGCCAATCATCCGCACTTTATAAAATCGAGAAGATTGAATTTAATATTTTAATACTAAATACGTGCCTTAATATGAAACTTATTTCTCGATTATAAGTCAAAATTTATAAATATTAATATAAAATTTAAGCCATTTGACAAAATTGATGAATATTTTATTTCTCATGTAACTTTTAAGTCATCTTCTTATTTACCCATTTATTTTGAGTAATATGAGTTAATAACTGCGTAATATGATTTATTATTTAAAAAATGTGTTATTATGTGCTTTTAGACATTATCCAAAGTGGATAACTATTTGACTTAATTATATAACAAAAAATTTGTTATATTTATTGTTTAAAATTATTAAAATATCACAAGTAGTGTGATATTATTAAAATAATATTCTGGAGATGGGTAAAAATTGAAAATAACTAAGCAATTCACAAATCGTGAGAGCAAATCATTAGATCAATATTTGCTGGAAATCGGAAAAGTTGATTTAATTACACCTAATAGAGAAATTGAATTAGCTAAAAAAATAAAAAAGGGAGATAGAATTGCCCTCGAGGAATTAACAAAAGCTAATTTAAGATTCGTTGTGAGTGTTGCAAAGCAATTTCAGAATCAAGGCCTTTCTTTAGGCGATTTAATTAATGAAGGAAATCTTGGTTTGATTAAAGCCGCTGAACGATTTGATGAAACTAGAGGTTTCAAATTTATTTCTTATGCTGTGTGGTGGATTAGACAGTCTATTATGCAGGCGATTGCTGAACAATCAAGAATGGTTAGATTACCATTGAACAGAGTTGGTACTTTAAATAAGCTTGGTAAAGCATATTCAAAGCTTGAGCAGGAATATGAGAGAAAACCAAGCGCCTCCGAACTTGCTGAAGAACTTGATATGAAAACCGATGAGGTTACCGATACACTTCAACTTTATGGCAGGCATGTTTCTATGGATGCGCCTTTTGCAGGAGATGATGATAAAAATAGTCTTATTGATGTTCTTCCTAATGAACAGCAGCCCGCTCCCGATGTTAAGTTAATGCAGGAATCGCTTAAAGCCGAAGTTGAAAGTGTCCTTTCAACTTTGAGTGAAAGAGAAGCAAGCGTGTTAAGGCTTTATTTCGGAATTAACGGAGAGCATTCTGCTACGTTGGAAGAAATCGGCGAAAGATTCAACTTGACAAGAGAAAGAGTTCGTCAGATTAAAGAAAAAGCGCTTCGTACCTTAAGGCATCCTTCCAGAAGCCAAAATCTAAAAGCTTATTTAGGTTAAAATTTAATGGGCATTTCATCTTTCCATTGATGAAATGCCTTCCTTTTTTTCTACTTCCATTAAAAAATCCCGTTATCCTATTTAATATTCTGAGTCAAATTCCACGTAAAAGTGCTTTAAACAAAGGTACATTAAAATTTCCTCTAAATTCTCAAATATTTTATGTAAAAAAGCAATATTCTGCTTAAATTTAATTTTAATTATTTTCCTTTTATTTCATTAAAACAATCAGATAAATGATATGAAGAATGTACCTCTTCTGATAACTCCTTCAAAACCTAATTTTATCCTTTTTTTTTCCGGTATGGCAGTCGGAATCCTAATTTTGTCTGTAATCGGTATTGATTCCGCTAACCGAAATGCAGGTTTGAATCCAAAAATATTTTTATCCGGACAGAGTGCTTCAGATTCTTGCAAAATTACTTCTCCCAAAATACCTGATGATATTAATTTTGCCGGTGAAAAGGTGCCTCTGCAAAATTTTGAAGTTAAGGAAAGAATTGATAGAGAATTATTGGTTAATTCATATTGGTACTCGGCAACCATTCTTGGCATAAAAAGAGCTGACAGGTGGTTCCCTGTTATTGAACCTATTTTACAGAGATTCAAAATACCTGATGATTTTAAATATATTTCGGTAATAGAAAGCAATTTATATAATTCTGTTTCACAGGCAGGCGCTGTGGGATTTTGGCAGCTTTCGGAAGATGTTGCTAAAAAATACGGTTTGGAAGTTAATGATGAAATTGATGAGCGGTATAACTTAGAAAAATCTACGGAAGCAGCATGCAAATATTTTTTAGATGCTTATATTAGTTTTAAAAGCTGGACATTAGCGGCTGCCGCATATAATATGGGCAGTAATGGTTTGGAAAGACAAATAGAAAAACAAAAATCAAAAAATTATTATAATCTTCTTCTTAGCGATGAAACCTCCAGATATATAGCAAGGGTTATTACTATAAAAGAAATTTTTTTGCACCCGAAGGTGTATGGCTACTATATTAAGAAAGAAGAATTATATCTTCCATTATTGACTACTAATGTCGAGGTGAATTCTTCTATAAGTAGTTGGACAGATTTTGCATTTCACCATGATATTAATTATAAAATTTTAAAATATTACAACCCTTGGCTAAGAGATATTACTTTAACTAATAAAATGAAAAAAACTTATGAAATAAAAATTCCAGTTAAAGGCAGTATTGATATGGTAAAAGAGGAATAAATCTGCTTATTATGAATAAAGTTTTCTTCCAAATGACCTAAATTTAACACTAAATAAGATAAAACATGACAAAAAGCTTGGAAACGGTTATCTTAGATGTTAAATTTCAATTCAATTTGAGAAAGATTATTCAAGACCAAAAAAAAAGTAGCAAGAAAAATTTTTCTTTTAATTTTGGAAATAAACCATTAAAAAATAATAATGAGAGGAAAAAAAATCGTGAGAAGAAATCTAATTGCAATTATTGCTTTTTTTCTATTTAGCAATTGTATATTGTTTGCCCAGCAGGGAACAAAAGTTGGCTATATTGATTCGCAGTCAATTTTAACTCAGTTACCGGAAGCCATTAAAGCTCAGGGTGATGTTCAAGCAGCAATTGATAAAATTAAGGCACAAATCGACAGCATCGGTCAAGTTTATCAAACTACGCTTGCCGATTATCAGAAACAAGCTAATTTGATGACTGATACAAAAAAACGCGACGCCCAACAGAAAATTATGAATATGGAAAAAGATTATAATGATTTAAGGGCTAAACTTGATGCTAATGGTGAGGTTGCACTGTTAAATCGAAAACTTATGAGCCCAATTGTTGATAAAATTAAAGCCGCAGTAGAAGATGTAGCAAAACAAGCAGGTGTTCAATTAGTCCTGGAAAAAAGCGAGCAATTGCAGGTTATCTGGTTTGCTGAAGCTTCAATGGATTTAACATTTAAAGTTTTGGATAAACTTAAAACGGGAAAATGAAAAATTTAAGGCGGTTGAAGTAATTTAACCGCCTTTTTCTATTACTTATTCTTTTCTCCCGCACATCTAATCAAACCATTAACTTATGTCACGCAGTTATTATAATTTTTTTTTGTAATCCCCAGTTTTGGTATAGTCATCCCTTTGGCTGCGCCACAATATGGAAGAAGCAGGATATATTTTGTAATTAGTGTAGTCCTCTATTTAAAGAACTTCGAGTTATTCTTAAACCTTGGTTTATTGTTTATAAAACAAAGTATATAAGATTATTGATTAAAAAAATGAACGTGCAGAATGGTTAAACTACTTTAAAATTCCCCTTGGGAATCCCCCAGTAGTAAGATAGGGATATTATCTGCTGAAATAAAGACTATTTGAGTATTTCTTTTAGCTTATCATACCCGCTTTTACTCATGGGCAAAATTGATTTATCTTCAAGAACAATTTGGTAACTCTCTTTTTCAAGAAGTTCAATTTTTTTTATCCTTTTAACAGGGGCTATATATGTTCGGTGAATTCTTACAAAGTCTCTCGGGTTAAGGTGTTCTTCAAAATATTTCATCGTCTTTTGTTTAAGAAATTTGCCGTCCCTTGTATAAACCATGACATAATCATCCTGCGCCTCTAAATATTGTACGTCTTCAATCTGAACGACAGCAATTCTAGGTCCATCCTTAATTACTATTCTTTCTAAGAACTCTGCCTTCAGCTCATTTTGTATTATTAAGCTCTTAATAACCTCAGAAGTGTCTGATTTATCTCTCAAGCGAAGTAGAGCCTTACTTAATCCTTCTTTAAACCTATCCTGAGAAAACGGTTTCAATAAATAATCTGCGGCATTTACTTCAAAAGCTTTAAGCGCAAATTGATCGAAAGCGGTAGTAAAAATAATTACCGGTGGCTTTTCAATAAGTTCCAGCATTTCAAACCCGCTTATTTTAGGCATTTGAATGTCCAGAAAAATTAATTCGGGCTTTAATACATTTATCTTTTTTATTCCCTCAAACCCGTTTGAGCATTCATCAATAATTTCAATATCCGGGTTATCTTTCAAGTAATTACGGATAACTGATCTGGCAAGCTTTTCGTCGTCGATTATTATAGTTCTAATTCTTTTCATCATTGATTGCGATAATTACTAACAATTTCCATTATTAGGTTAAATTTAAACACTTAACTTAATGAATTCTACCTCAGTGTAAATTTTTACTGGGGTATGAATATACATACATTGAAAAGATTCCCTTCTCTCTTTACTTCAAGCAAGTCCGGAATACCGTATATTAGTTCAAGACGGCGTTTTACATTTTGAAGGCCTATGCCGGTACCTGTTGATTTTGAAAAACCCAGTTCAAAATTATTTTCAATTGCAACAAAAAAATATGAATCTTTTATGCCGCATTTTAAACGTAAGGTGACTTTACCTAGTGATTCATATACTGCGTGCTTAATAACATTTTCAAATAATGGCTGTAAAATCATATTAGGAATGAGCATACTTAAACAGTCACTTTCCAATTCCTCAACATATTCAAATTTATCCTCAAACCTGATTTTCTCAATATCTAAATATAAACGTATATTTTTCAGTTCCTCACCAAGTGGTGTTTTTTCTTTTTCGTTATTGGCAAGTGTATAGCGTAAAAAATCTGCAAGTTTTAAAATCATACTTCGGGCGCGTTCCGCATCTATTGCAGTCAGTGCACTCATAGAGTTCAGACTGTTAAATATAAAGTGTGGATTAATCTGGAATTTTAATGACCTAAGTTCAGCTTCCGTTATTGAATTTTTTAATTCAGCTTCATTTGATATCTTTTCCTGGAGAGTTCTATAGTATATAATAATATAATAAAAAGGAATAAGCAAAAAATAAAACATCATACCGGTGAGGAATCGCAAGACTAATGTTTTGTTAAAAAAATCAATAAAACCATTTGGAGACGGTAAAAAACTTTCAACAATAAAGTAACCAATAGCTATCCAGAGTATTGTTGAAAAAATACTTCCTAATATATGACTTGTAAAAATTTTAATCGGTTTATAGTTTTCAGGTGTAAGAAAACAAGCGGGATACCACAGGAATAATCCTATCCCGAAAAGAAGAGCAATAAAAACCACATCTTCCGCTGCAATTTCAATACTTATTTTTAGTTCACTGTTTAATATGAATATGTAAGTAGCCGAGATAAAAAACCATGCAAGAATATATAGAAAAACATTCTTTTTCTTGCTTAGTATGGGATTAGTAAACATTATTTAAACAATATTAATAATATTTTATTTCGCCGCCGCCGAAAATTGCTGTGCCTCTGATTATCAAAGTCCTTGATGCATCAATCGGCGTTACCGGGTTGCGGAAAACTTTGTTTGAAAATCCGCCGAATATTGGAGTAACAGTTACACGTATATTCCATTCTTTAGGAACCATAATAGTTGTACCTCCGAATATTATTGCAATATCTAGTATAACGTCTCCTTCGGCTAACTTACATTGAGTAAGGTCTATTTCGGAACCACCGAAAATAGCAGTAATATTTCCACCCTTAAAATTGTCTGAAAATATAGTCTTACGGCCGCCGCCGAAAATAGCAACGTCGTCTATATAATTATTATCT
>Ga0181520_10002171_pt1 | contig 37237 bp, 32 predicted proteins | sample PEATcosm2014_Bin_29_FD_132451 | JGI IMG/M metagenome (GOLD analysis project Ga0181520, IMG submission 132451) | Peatland microbial communities from MTU Mesocosm Facility, Houghton, MI, USA - PEATcosm2014_Bin02_30_metaG | ecosystem: Environmental > Terrestrial > Soil > Wetlands > Peat | place... | reverse complement strand
CTGTCACTTTGAATGCCATTCGCTCCTAAGTGCTTTGGAATGAATGGCGGGGACGACGGGGCTCGAACCCGCGACCTCTGCCGTGACAGGGCAGCGCTCTAACCAACTGAGCTACGTCCCCTCTGCAATTTCAACGGTTTACCGTAAATCACAGTGTTTAGTGCCTTTTCTTACTGTCGACCCGTTCGTCAGTCCCCGCCATTTCCACCGAACAGCATCAAATTCCTGAGGAAATGAACGGTATGGACGCGACCCCCAAAACACGGAATCCCCGTCCCTTGGCGAGCAAGCCACACCACGAAGCTGTCACCTCTCCGTATGTCTAGATTGTACCAAACAAATTCAGCTGGCAGGAGGCAAGTTCAGCTCGCAGGGGGCGAGACGCCTCGATCATGCCTAAAAGCCCGGAACACCCTCACAGGCCAGATCGAGCGTTGAACTGACTTCCTTCTGGATAACGAAATTAGACCGTTCTCCTTTGAGCGCTCCACCGGCCGGGAAGACGCACAATACATATTCTGAAACCAGTTCGACGATCGACCATGGGCGGCGCCGATTGCGCTCACTGCCGGCTTGGCAGGATCGGGGTACTCAGCTCGCGGGATCGCCGCATCTACACATGCGGAGATTGGGCCTTGGCTCAATTCTCCCAGCCGCCGGATGGTGTTCTACACGTCCGATGGTGTGGCAAGAGGTCCGATTCTCCTTCTTAATGTTGGTTGGCTCCCTATGGTTCGCATGCCGGCTCGCAGGTCAGTTGCCGATACTCGAAGAACATACCCAGGCGCCAACGCACGATCATTCCAAACGCAAGGACAAAAAAGAGCGCTGCTGTCTGGTTCATGTTGAGAATCGTGTCGAGATAGCCGCGGGCCAGCAATCGAATCACGGCCAATCCCACCACAACCAAGAAGAAGACGTTGGAACGCTCCATCATGATGGTTTCGCCGTCGCGTACCAGGCGCGACGTGCGCAGCAACGGGTAGGCGAGCCCGGCAGCACCGATCAGAAATGCGCAAACTGCCCAGCCGAAAGGAATGCGGAATGCGGGAACCAAGAACATGGAGAACCCCGTAGCCATCCCTAGTGGGGGAATCGCGATCTTTCTGATCGTGACGGCAGTGCGTCCCTCGCGCACGCGCCAGGCAAGGACAGCCGCCATCCCCGCAAGAGAACCAAGGACCGACATTCCGCTATTGATGTGCAATATGAGATCACCCTCGACGAGCCGCGGCGCAGGGCCGGGGAAGATGTTCACGTCTGCTTCCATTATGACGGTTGGCGCAACCCTCCACCGCGTTCAGCCGGCGGGCGGTCGATTGCACACCAATTTCAAGAAAGTTCCGGGCGGTTAAAACGCGGTGGTCAAGCTGTCTCTCGCTGCCGCGGGTCGTGCTCGAATAGCTGGTCCGGCTCGGCAAGCCTGATCAAACGATGCAGATAGGCTCGCGAGATTCCCAGGCTACGCGCAGCCAACGTCTTGTTCCCGCTATTCTCACGAACGGCTGAAACGGCGAGTTTGATCTTATAGCCGCAAAGCATCTGCTCAAAGGAACCCGCCGGCTGGTAGTCTGCAATATCGATAATGCTGCTCGATTCGCCGCCTTCGTCTTCCTCGGTGTTGAGGGTCAAATCCTCCCTGCGAACGGTTGGCCCACTGGCGACGATGATGGATCTCTGGATCACGTTCTCCAGTTCGCGCACGTTTCCGGGCCACGAGTAATGCTGCAAAACGGCCAGCGCGTCCGGCTCAATATCCTGCATGGGTTTCTGAAATACCTGCGTATAGTGCCCCAAAAAATGCCTTGCAATCAGGGGAATGTCTTCCGGGTGCTCCTGGAGCGACGGCGATCCAATCCGCATGACGTTGATGCGGTAGAAGAGGTCCTGACGGAATTTTCCTTCCGCCACCATCTTGGCCAGGTCCCTGTTTGTGGCGAAGATCAGGCGCGCCCGCAAGCGGATGAGCCGGTTGCTTCCCAGGCGATTGAATTCCATCTGCTGCAGAACGCGCAAGAGTTTGACCTGCGTATAAAGACTCAAGTCTCCGATTTCATCCAGAAAGAGCGTGCCATCGGCGGCCTGTTCAAAGTAGCCCGCGCGCGCGCCCGCGGTACCTGTGAAGGCGCCCTTTTCATGCCCAAACAACTCGGCTTCGATCAGAGTTTCAGGGATGGCGCCGCAGGAGACAGCGACAAACGGCCGGCCGGATCGTGCGCCCAGATTGTGAATGGCGCGGGCAATCAACTCTTTTCCAGTTCCACTTTCGCCCGTCACCAGCACCGAGGCATTGAGATTCGTAACGCGATGCACCAGCTCATATACCCGCCGCATCTGTGGACTCGATCCGATCATTCGATCGCAACTCGCGGGCGCCTCCAATTGCTGCTGCATTGTCCGAAGCTGCTGCTTCAGCAAGGAGTTCTCATATGCCCGGCTGAGCAATGTCTTGAGCTCGCGAATGGAGGGTGGTCTGCGGCAGTAACCGAACGCTCCCGCGCGCACAAGTTCCGAAGCGGTCGCCCGAAGGCCATCGTCGGCCATGATCACCGAGGGAACATTCGAGGCAATCAAGCGCCGGATGCCGGCCATCCCCTCCGGCATCGAATCATGACTCGAGTTCAGATCGAGAATCATGACGTCGCAATCCCCGGTCGCAACAAGCTTGCTCATTTCCTGTTCATTTGGCCCCAACCGTAACTGGAATTCCTTGGAGAGTGCGGAGGAAAGAAGCGGGAAGAGCGCACTGTCTTCTGAATAAAGTCCAATTTTGGTCATGCAAGGCAACTTTCTCAACCTGCGTGCAAGCCGCTCCCCCGTGAGAAGCGGAAAGTTAACGTCTTACTCCTGAATCGGCCGCTATGCAGACAAAATCTGCCGTGTGTCAATCCGATGCAGTGTGAACAACACCGTTCCAGTTTTTGCCAGGCTAGGCGCAGATGAAAGCTGCAACCCGATGGCTAGTCAAAATGGGGAGTTCTGATCACTCCGATGCAGTGGGCAAAGAAAGGTTGTCCTTGAGGGATGGATCGAAATGCCGGAAGCCTCCCCATGGTAATGGTTTACGGGTTACGTGCGTTGTCGGTTTCTGAAACAAAAAGTAATGAGAGATCAAGCATGGGGGTGCACTCAACACGAGCCCCCGCTCTGCCGTTCCTTTTGCGCCTGGGCGCAAACGGTTGGCGCGAGCGATGAATGCGGGCCGGTGCTGTGAACCGGAGACCTTCCCCTTTTCCCATTTCAGGCTTCCCTTCAATTTGGCATGGGACCCAATTGCGAACGCACCCCAAATAACTAAGGAGTAGCTCCTCAACCGGGATGCGCACCCGCCCGCTTCTCCCCGAACGCTTCGTTCCCTGTCCCAGACGGGCGTATTCGGCCGAGTGTATACGCCGCGATTCACTCCCAGCCGCTGCCCGTAAACATCCGTGTACACCGGGCCAAGTTTCAAGTTGGTAACCGTATGAATTCAGATCACTTCTGTCGGTGGCTGTTTGGCCGGTCAATTGCTTTAACGCAGATATTCCCTGTACGCGCGGAAGAAAGGGGGCTGGGGAATGCATTCATTTGCCTGGTGGCCAACGCTCATTGTTCTCGCTATAGCAACCTTCACAGACCTGCGCAAACAGCGCATCCCGAACTGGCTGGTGCTCCCTTTTCTGGTGGCGGGGATCGGAGTTTCCGGATGGCTCCATGCGTGGCATGGAGTCGGTCAAAGCGTCGCTGGCCTTCTACTGGCCCTTGTGATCTACGGAACGTTTTTCCTGATGGGCGGGATGGGAGCCGGGGATGTGAAGTTGTGCGCCGCAATCGGGACGTGGATCGGACCGGGGCAATTGCTTATCGCATTGGTCATGACCGGCATCGCCGGGGGAGTCATGGTTCTCGGCTGGGCCGTGTTGCGCGGATTTTTCAGTGATTTATTCAGAGGTGCTGCCGATTTTGTCTTTGGGTGGAGAGCGCGCGGAACGCTCCGCAGTCCGGAAATGGTTCTCTCCAATCCCTTGAAGCGCAAGATGCCCTACGCTCCGGCCATCGCCGTCGGGACATTGTTGTCCTTCTTTGCTCATTGATGTCCGGCCAGCGCACGTGTTGAACGCAGGACCAGAAAGGACGTATCGCGGAGGAAAAACATTCAGGTCGATGCGGGCAACGGGCTGGAGCCTCCATGGATAGGCTTTCATCCCAAGCAGCGACCTCGAACGAAACCAGGCAGGACACGGTGTCCCCGGTTCTGCCCTTGCTTGCAGGCGATCGATCGACGCGAGATTGATCTACAAGGAAAGTTGCAATCGACAGGAGCAGCAATCCCGTGAATTCGATTTCTTCCCCATATTCCGATCTATCGAATCCCGACATCGCGGGCGGCGAGGCCTTGTCGATTGCGCTGATCGGTCCTGACGAGCAACGCCGCAATGCAGCAAGCGCGGCTCTCGCGCAATGTCAGGCGGGGCGTGTCCGCGAGTTTTCCGATTACCCGCCAGACCTGGAGCAGGTGCCATGGCTGCTCGATCAGAATCACGACATCGTGATCATTGACTTGGACAGCAATCAGGAATACGCCCTCGAACTGGTAGAGCGCATCTGCATTCAGAGCCAGGTCACCGTAATGGTGTACTCGGCGAAGGCTGACTCTGGGCTGCTGGTCCGGTGCATGCGCGCGGGGGCGCGCGAGTTTCTCACTCTGCCCTTCTCCAGCAGCACGATGGCCGAAGCGTTGGTTCGGGCCACGGCCCGGCGTTCTGCTTCGCACTCCCCGAAAAAGGAAGACGGCGCCTTACTCGTCTTTCTTGGCGCCAAGGGTGGCGCCGGGGTCACCACGGTCGCCTCCAATTTCGCCGTCGCGCTGGCGCAGGAGTCCAGCCGCAACACGCTTCTGATCGACCTCGATCTTCCCCTTGGAGATGCCGCACTCAACCTCGGAATCGTTTCCGAATACTCGACAGTCAACGCGCTTCAGGACTACAGCCGGCTGGATTCGAGCTTTTTCTCCAAGCTGCTCATCAAGCATAGCTCGGGGGTTTTCGTGCTCGCGGCGCCGGGCAGGTTTCCCCAGTTCCAGGCGTCCGACGAAGCCATCGACAAGCTGCTCGCCGTGGCGCGGCAGGACTTCGACAATGTCGTGGTCGATATCGGATCGAGGCTCGATCTGACCGGTACAGTCCTTTTCAAAGAAGCCACCACTGTCTATCTGATTACGGAGACCAGTATTCCCGGACTGCGGAATGCGAACCGCCTGATTGCCCAGTTATTCTCCGCCAACAGGCCCAAGCTCGAAATCGTGATCAATCGATATGAGTCCCGGCCCCTCGGAGTGACTGAAGAACACATCACGAAGGCTCTCACCAGAACGGCCGATTGGAAAATTCCCAATGATTTTGCCGCTGTGCGGCAAATGCAGAACACCGCCACTCCGCTCGCGCTGGTTGATTCGCCCATTTCACGGAAGATCCGGCAGATGGCCCGGTCGGCCAGCGGACAGCCGCCTGTTCCCGCAAAGAAGAAAGGCTTCAGTTTATTCGGATGAAGGTCCTGCGGATGAGGATTCCGAGACGATGAAAGGCATAACGTGGAACTGCTGAATCTGGAAGCGTACAAAGCGGAGATACACCGGACCCTGATCTCCAAGCTGGATCTGGAGAAGTTGTCGCGCGTCAATTCCAGCCAGGCGCGCCAGGCGGTGGCCGGCATTGTGAAGGAGATCATCCGCGACCAGCGCGTGCCGCTCAACTTTGACGAGCAGGAAAAGATCGAAGCCGATCTGCTGGACGAAGTTTTCGGTCTTGGGCCGCTGGAGCCTTTGCTGAGGGATCAGAGGATTTCGGACATCCTGGTGAATGACAAGGATCATGTTTTTGTCGAGCGCGGCGGACTTTTGCATCGCGTCAACACGGCATTCCGCGACGATCGCCATTTGCTCCAGATTATCGACCGCATCGTATCGCGCGTGGGCCGGAGAGTGGATGAATCCTCCCCCATGGTCGATGCCCGCCTGCCCGACGGTTCCCGCGTCAACGCTATCATTCCTCCGCTGGCTCTCGACGGACCCTCCTTGTCGATCCGCCGCTTCGGCACCGGGCCATTGGCCGCCGGCGACCTGGTTCAATTGAAGAGTGTTTCCGCGGAGATGATAGAGGTGCTTTCCTCCGCCGTCAAAGCGCGTATCAGCATCCTCATCTCCGGCGGCACCGGCGCCGGCAAGACCACCTTCCTGAATATTCTGTCCCAGTTCATCCCCCGCAACGAGCGCATCGTCACCATTGAAGACGCGGCCGAACTCCGTCTCGCGCAGGAGAATATTGTTCGCCTGGAAACCCGCCCTCCCAACATCGAAGGCCAGGGAGCAATCCGCCAGCGTCAACTGCTTATCAATTGCCTGCGCATGCGTCCCGACCGCATCATCGTGGGCGAGGTGCGCGGCGAGGAAGCCTTCGACATGCTGCAGGCCATGAATACCGGCCACGAAGGTTCGATGACCACCATCCACGCAAACACGCCCCGCGATGCGATCTCGAGACTCGAATCCATGGTCGCGATGGGCAATATGAACCTGCCCGAGAAGTCCGTTCGGCAGCAGATCGCTTCCGCAATCACCATCGTCGTTCAGGCCACGCGAATGAGCGATGGCACGCGCAAGGTCACCAGCATCACCGAGATCACCGGCATGGAGGAGAACGTCATCAGCATGCAGGAGATCTTCACTTTCAACAAGAGAGGGATCGGACCCGACGGCAAGGTTGTCGGCACATTCCAACCCAGCCGCATCCGGCCCAAGTTTCTCGAACGGCTTCGCGTCTCGGGCATCATCCTGCCGCCAGCCTTGTTTGAACGGGAAACGCAGGTTAACTGAACGGCAAGAGGATCAACAGCAATGGGATTGATCGTCGTGTTGATATTTTCGGGCGTGTTCGCGGTCGTTGCGTTGCTCATGATCGCCCACGGGACTGTAGCCTCTGAGAAGGCCAGGCAGATCCTCGCCGCGCTCGATTCGGCCCTGGCCATCGGCAGCCCGGAAACGCGCGATCAGCAACCCGATCTCCGCAAGAGCGAACAGCTCAGCGGCATCCCCTGGCTCAACCGCAAGCTGCTGAAACTCGAATTGGCGCCGCGCCTGAACACTCTTCTCCGCCAGGCCGATCTCACGTGGACTGCGGGAGGTCTGCTCACCGGCTGCGGACTGTGCTTTGCGCTTCCGGCGTATCTGATCTACCTGCGATTCGATTCTCTCGGACCCTCCCTGCTGATCGGCGTGGTGGTGGGCTCCGCGCCATTTGTGTGGGTGCTCTCCAAGCGCAGCAAGCGTTTCAGCCTCTTTGAACAGGGGTTGCCGGAAGCGCTTGATTTAATGGTAAGCGGTCTCCGGGCCGGGCATAGCCTCATCGCCGCGATTGGCCTTGTGGCTCGTGAGTGCACCGACCCTGTCGGCGGCGAGTTTCAGGCGTGTTTCGAAGAGCAGAAGTATGGTCTTGAACTCAAGACCGCCCTGGACCACATGACCACCCGCATCCCCGTGCAGGATCTCAGAATTGTCTCAACCGCGATCATGATTCAAAGCGAGAGTGGAGGAAACCTCGCCGAGGTCCTCGACAAGACATCGAACGTGATTCGCGAGCGCTTCCGCCTCAAACGCCAGGTCGCTGTCCACACTGCTCAGGGACGTCTTACGGGATGGGTCCTCACCATTCTCCCGATCGGGCTTGGATTCGCTCTTTACACCGTCAATCCCAGCATGATGAGCATCTTGTGGAAGACGGCGATCGGCGTCAAGCTCCTTTGGGCTGCCGGCGGCATGCTGGTCCTCGGCACTTTGGTCATTCGCAACATTGTCAACGTGGATGTTTGAAGGGAACTTATGGGATTTGCGATCGTGACCTTTCTCGTTGTTTACCTGCTGATCTCGAGCGGCGGACTGCTTCTGTTTTATCGGGAAGCGACCACCCGGCGTATCTTCGAGGTCATCAATCCGCGCCCCAAAGAGAAATCCCTGACGAGCACCATTCAACAAACATTCTCTTCGCTTGGCGTCGTAGTAGAGCACTTTGAAAATGTCCTGCCGAAAAGTCAGGCGGAAGTCTCGGTCACCCTGCAGCGCCTCATCCGCGCCGGCTACCGCAATGAGTCTGCCGTCAAACTTTTCTATGGATCGAAAGCATTGCTTCCGCTGTTGCTCTGCGCTCTGGCGCTGGTCACCGGCCTCGCGAACCTGAGCCCGTTCTTTATTTATGCTGCAGCCCTGGTGCTCGGCTTCCTGGCGCCGGACTTCTGGCTGGGAAGGCAGATTACCACCCGCCAAAGCCATATCCGGCGCGGCCTTCCGGATGTGCTCGATCTTCTCACCATCTGCATCGAGGCAGGACTGGGCCTGGACCAGGCCACCGCGCGCACCGCTGAGGAATTGCGCAGAGCGCAGCCGGAGCTGTGCGACGAACTGAGCATTGTCGTGCTCGAGCAGCGGGCCGGGCGGGCGCGTTCCGATGCCTGGAAGCATCTGGCGGAACGTACTGGCGTGGACTGTGTGCGCAATCTCGTTTCCATGCTGGTGCAGGCGGAACAGTTTGGAACCAGCGTCGCCAAGACTTTGCGCGTTCACTCCAACACTCTCAGAACGCAGCGCGTACAGGCTGTCGAGGAACAGGCGGCAAAGACCTCCGTCAAGCTGGTCTTCCCGCTTGCGCTGTTCATCTTTCCATCGCTGTTCCTTGTTGTTCTGGGACCTGCGGTCATTTCCATCATGGATTCGTTCAACATGCTCAATCACTGAGGAAAGGAGGAGTCGATATGGACAGCGTAATGATTATCCGGATTGTAGCTGCCGTTCTGTCTTGCGCAATTCTGGTCGTTCTGATTCAGCGCCGCCGCACCAGGGTCAAGTAGCTTTGATTGCCCGGAAGTTGCCGCGCCGAAAAACTCGACGAGATCCCTTGGCCCGCTCCGCCTTTCCGCGGGCCGGGGACCTCGCCCTATCGGCGCCGCCGCCTCAGTTCGGACTAGGGGGTCGAGCATGCTGACGGGAGAAGCGAGAGTTGTTATGGACCATATCACGATGATTCTGGTTATTTCCCCCATTCTGTTTGTTCTCGTGTACTGGTGCTGGTCATCCTTGATGAGCGCCGATGCACAAGGATCCGGGAAGGCGGACCGTATCAACGCTCCGGATGCACCCGGGGAATTGCAACCGGCGCGCGAGCCTGCTCCCGTGTACATCGAGGCCCAGAGCAAGCCGCTCGCACGATGAGTATCGATGTTTCTTGCTCCCGTATTGGGAGTTGTACAGAGTGGTCTCGAACGGCTTCCAGGTTGCGGAGGCAGCATCGCGGCTATCTGACGAAACAGCGTTTGTTTCTCATGCTGTGGCAGAAGGGAATTTCATGGCATTGCCGGGCCAATGAAATCGGAGTGATCCCTGAGGATTCAAATCGACACCCGGCTGGCGGGGACTCGCCGAAGGCGGGAGGCTAAATGGAGTCAGCTAAGCATTGCGCATACAACCAGACTCGAGAATGCTTTCTCGGCTTGGAGGTTGCTGTCGCCGATGTTCCCTATGCGGGGCTCAAGGATTTGTTGGCAGAACTCGTACTCAAGTCCGGCGAAGGCCGTTGGATACTGCCATTCAGAGGCATGCCGCCGGCAAAGGCAGGCCGGCGTGTCCCGGTCGACCTGATCTATCTCGACGCCGATTGCAGAGTAGTGGACATTGCCGAGTCTCTTGTCGTTTGCCCGGCTTCTCCCAGTGCGCGGGCCGCAAGTATGCTGGCGCTGCCAACTCACACCATTTATTCATCGCAGACTCAACCAGGCGATCAACTGGTGATCTGCGAGGCTGTGGAGATGCAGCGGCGCATCGAGCAGCTCTGCGCCGCAGGGGCCCTTGCTGGAGAAGGGCAAAATGCGGCACTCGCCGGGGAAACCCCTCCTGGAGGCGGGAATCCCGGTCTCGATGGGCCTCCGCTGGTGAACCGCTTCGAGCAGCGAGCGCCCGATTCGCAGCAGTTGCAGAAGAAGGGCCTAGTCGGACCGGGAAGGGCTCCCTTCAAATCGCCAAAGAGTTGGCTGGCGCGCTGGTGGTCGCCGGATCCCCGGACAGCTCCACGGATACCGACCTCCGGACTCGCCGCCTATTTTTGGACAGGCGCTTCTCCGATGGCCCAACGCATTCGGGACATCAGCTCGACGGGATTGTACCTGGTAACGAAAGAAAACTGGTACCAGGACACCCTGGTGCTGATGACGCTTCAGAGAACAGACTGCAGGGAAGATTGTCCTGAGCGTTCGATCTCTATACACTCCAGAGCCGTCCGGTGGGACGGCGATGGAGTAGGCCTCCAGTTTGTCCTGTCTGATACCAATGGCCAGCGTGTGGTGGAGGACGATATGTTTGGCGGTGCCGACAGGAAGTCACTCGAAAGGTTTCTGAGGAGTCTCCGGAAGGACAAAGGCTAGACGCTCGATAGGCTCGCCCTCTTGTTCGCAAGAGTCTTGCTCAACTGCTGTATTGCCGAGCCGGGATGGTGGGGCCAACCGTGACTGAAGGGAAGAACGATGAAGATTCCAAGCGAACTGCATGAACAGGCTCATGCGCTCCTGAGCGGCTTGCACAATGCGATCGCGCCAAACAGAGCGCGCATCAAAGGCCAGCTATCTCATCCTGGGGTTTGTGGTTGGTTTCGTAACGGCAGCGAGGGATACGCGATCGTTGAGGTCGCCATATTGCTGCCGGTGTTGATGCTCATAATGACCGGCATATTCGCGTTCGGCCTTGCCATCAGCAACCAATTGACGCTGACACAAGCCTTGGGCACGGGCGCCCAGTATCTACAGCAAATTCGAACCAGCACCACCGACCCTTGCAATGACACCTTCACGGCAATCAAGAATGCGGCGCCCTATCTCAATTCATCGAACATTACGGTCACAGTTACCATGAACGGCGTCACCCCGACCCAGATTGGAAATACGTGCGCTGGCGCTCAATCGAACCTGACCCCGGGCGTTGCCGTATCGGTGAACGCCACATATCCTTGCACTCTCGCAGTCTACTCAATGAACTTTGCATCCAGTTGTCAGCTTTCCGCAAAGGTGACGGAATATGAATACTAGCCGCAGAATCTTCGAGGCAAATCCAATGCCAAACACCGGCGCGTCTCTTCTCCGGAGGGCGCTCAACGACCAGAGCGGGCAGATGCTACCGTGGTTGGCGGTGGGAATCACGGCCATTCTGGGGGTGGCTGGGTTGACGATTGATGTGGGTCATGCCTATGTCGTTCGCAGTCAACTTCAGAATTCGACAAACGCGGCCGCGTTGGCGGCAGCGGGCGTCGTCTATAACACCTCGTCGACCGATAACGCGACAACGTACGCCAACAACTACAGCAGCGGCGCAAGCGGGGATGAGAACTACAACTCGACTTTCGGAACCGTCCAGACGACAGTGACGACTAAGTGCCTTAGCCTTCTGGTGAGGCCATCGACCTGCGCTGCGACCGGCAATGTTCCCAACGCCGTTCAAGTCACTCAGTCGGCCAACGTGCCCACGTTTTTCATGAGGCTATTCGGGATCAGTTCGCTTACAGTTTCGGCGACCGCGACCGCGTCCATGCAGGGTATCGCACAGCCCTGGAATGTTGCGATCATTGTGGATGCGACGCAGTCGATGAGCAACTCGGACTCCAACTGCGGCGGCATGTCGAGATTCCAATGTGCATTGAATGGCATTCAAGCTCTGCTCGAGGCCACAGACCCCTGCCCTTCCGGGGTATCGAATTGCACCGCTGCAAACGCCAACTTCCGCGTAAGCCTGTTCTCTTTCCCCAACCTCTCGACGGCCAACTTCTCAGACGACAGCCCTTGCAGCGGCTCTTTTACCAAAGAGCCCTACACGTTTCCCTTGACCACGCCTGCGGCACCGTCTTATTCGCCCATCACATATCAGACGACGAACGGCAATCAAACGCAGACCTGGGCCGCAACCTACCAGGTTGTGGATTGGGATAGTAGTTATTACGATCCTTCCGCGACTGCCACGGGTGGACTGAATCCGAATGACAACCTTGTAAAGGTTATTGGGAATAGCGGCACCAGTACTACCGTTGGCAACAAGGGTTGCCTGCCCAATGTGGGCGGCGAAAGCACCTACTATGCTGGCGTTATCTATGCGGCGCAGGCGGCTCTAGCCCAGGAACAGGCGAACTTTCCCGGATCGAAGAACGCAATGATCCTTCTAAGCGACGGTCAGGCAAACGCTGGTCAGAGTAAGTTTCCTCAAGCAACGAGCACGGTTACCTCCACGTTCGGCACTTCGACCACATTGAATGGGTTATCGGTTACGAATAGCAACGGGTCATACAATTTGACCGGGGGCGCGTTTGGCATCTACCCCGATTACCACGACGAATGCCAGCAGGCGATCATGGCGGCGCATGCCGCCACGCTGGCTGGAACTACCATCTACGCCGTCGCCTACGGCTCGGAAGATACGGGATGCACCGGATCCAGCGGCACCGACACCACCCTTGTCGCCACCGGCACGTATAACGTGCCTGTCTCACTCTCGACTCTCACTCCATGCATCACGATGGAGGACATCGCCTCGTCTATCGCCACGAATTCGTCGACCTTTTACTCCGACTATCTTCAAAGCGGAGGATCCGGTACCACTTGCCAGGACGCTTCGCATTCTGTATCGAGTTTGCAGGGCATCTTCCAGGCGATCTCGGCGACTTTCACCTATCCGCGCTTGCTCCCCAACAATGCCAATTAAAGCGGTTCTACAGTTTTTGTGCCCGTTAGGCCGCGCGCTCCGGTGGCATCTCCTCAAGGAAGATGCCACCGGAGCGCGTCGGTTTCGGCGTGCACCAACTGTGAGCCGCTGTGGGTCAAGACCAGGGAGACTGTGCGCTGTTCCGTTTCCTTCTAAGCCGTTCCTCGCTTCACCTCTGAGCCTGTTGGCCGCATGGGCCTGAAGGTTGTGGCTCCGCTGCATACCTTCCCTGGTTTTGCCATCGTCGCTGAAGACGACAAGCCTCTCGATCCCGGCGGCCCTGCTCTCCCGCCAGGATGCGGACTTTATTGCAGTACTTCCGGAATGATCAGCAGCACTTCCACGCTTGCAACCTGGCCATTCTGCATGGCCGGCCTGAACTGCCATTGTTTAAGCGCGTCCAGCACCAACGACGCCTGCGCGAATTCCGCTGGAAAGGCGATGCCCAGCGCCTCGAAATGGCCAGATTGGTTCACGAACCCGTGAATCATGAGTGCGTCGGCATCGATTGCGCCGGAAGCTATGGTGGGGCGAACAATGCAGTACGGCCAAGGCGCTTCCAGATGTGCGATATTGCCCGCCGCTGCTGCGTCGCTGGCGCGCGGAAGCGAATACTGGAGAATCCAGTTCTTGGCCAGGCCCACGTGCAGGTAGACGGTATAAGCTAACCTGCCCGCCCAAAGCTCTGCCGTCTCCGGGTATTTCTCCTCAATCGACGACCCCACCACCACGACCCCAAACTTTCCATCCTTCGGCAACAGAATCCGTTCGGTGGAGGAATCGCGGCCCAGGCCTGCGCCAGTTCCCTTCCCCTGCGACCCCGCCTCTGCAACCGCCTCGCGGATCCTTGCCGACCTCTGGCTGGAATCACCTGCGCCGTGTCCCGCGCCCATGTCAACCGCACGCGCGGCAGGACTACTGTCTCCCATACGAGATGATTGTCCTGGCCGCCCAGGAGTCAGCGCGCCGGACGAAGTCGCGGGCGCAGTCCGGTTCCCGGGCGGCAGCGTAACGGTTCCCTCCCGCATGCGAAGATCGGAGAGCGAAATCACCGCCGCAGGAGTAGGCTGCGCGGAAGAGTCTGACGTCGTTACGGGAACCATTTGTGCCAGCTCAGGTCTACGAGCAACGACGGGGGAAGTTGTGCTGGGCGGAAGCGTGAGGATCTTGGGAGTGCGATCGGTGGATGCGATGCTCACGTCCGCCAGGTTCAATTCCTCATTGGGCGCGTCGAGGGACGGCCGCACGTCGGCGCCGGTGGCCTCATGCGGCAAGGGTGGAACGATCATCCTGGCCGCGGCTTTCTGCGCGGTCCAAATCACTACGGTGGGAACCGAAGTCTCCTGGAGAGGCGGCAGATTGGGAGAGAGTTCCGGCTGTAGCAATGTCTGGCGTCCCGACGTCAGCTCCGCGATCTGTTGCAACATCGCTGGGGGCACATCCTGCCCAGCGCCATTCGCAGGCGTTTGCTCTGTGGAATTGGGCTCGGGATACTCCATGTCGAGGCTGGCAGACCGCTGCATCTGCGGCGCTGGCAGATGCAGATCCAGATGCCTCAACACATATCGCGCGCTCAGGGCCCGGTGGCCGATCTCCGGCGCGTGCAGGATTCCGGAGTAGAGCAGAACAAGTGCTGCACCATGCACCAACATCGAGAGCATGACAGACGACGGCCGTTGGCTGCAGTCCGGCGGTTCCGAGAAGAGCGTAATTGTACAGAATGACCTCATGAGCGGATCGATGTCCTCTCTTGCGCCACCCGGCGCTTCTTTTTATTCACTGCCACATCGCGACACATTTAGCATGGCCTGAAACAGAAAGCAGCAATTTCGTCCATGCAGAACCTAACGGTTATTACCAGCACGCCTATGACCAATCCCTCCTTTCTTGGAAGTTCCTTGGGTCTCCCATCCCCTTTGTTCGTTTTTGTTTGAAGTTTCCAAGAAGCCGCCGCATTTCACGCACGCAATCTGGGTTGTTTCGCTCCCAACTTACGGGAGCCAAGTTCTTCCCAGTTCCTATGCTTTTGGGCCTGTATACGGCGGCGGTCTCCCCAGCTCGCCCAGTAAACAGCGGTTTACACCACAACGAGTTATCACGCCAGAATTGTTGTCCGTAAGTTGTTCACTGACAAAGATCAAGACTCTGAGCGCAAGTTGGCACGACACTTGCTAGATAGCAGGTGCCACAGCCAGAAGTTGCGAAACTCGACCCAGGGCCTGGCCGTTCGCGTGTTTGCGCCATTCGTTATCTACCAAGTTAGCTGACGGGCTCGGTGCGCAATCGAGACTCGTATTCTTTGGTGCAGCAATCGCCACAAGGGACGAAAAAACGGAGCTGGCCCGATAGTCAGTTCAAGCAGGCATCCAAATGAACCGAAGACTACTGACAATTCTCCTTGTCGCGTTCGTGATTGCAAGCGGATGCGCGTTCGGGGTTTACCGCCTGATAGGCAATCGCCTGGCGGCGACACGGGCCACGGGAACGCGCGTGATCGCGGCTGCGTCGGACGTCAAACTCGGAGCCATTCTCGACGCGGCCAGTGTGACGACAGTCGACATCACGGGACCGCTCCCCAAAGGCGCCATTCTCGAGAAAGACAAGAGCGCTGTTCTTGGACGGGGAGTCATCTCGGACCTGTATCAGGGTGAGCCCATTCTTGAAAGCCGTCTGGCTGCTCCCGGCTCAGGCGGCGGGCTGGCAGCCACCATTCCCAACGGCATGAGAGCCTGCGCGGTCAAGGTCGATGATGTGGTGGGCGTGGCAGGGTTCGCAACTCCCGGAATGCGCGTGGACGTTGTTATCTCGGGCATCCCTCCTGGCCAACCGGCCAGCACTCAAGACACAGAGGCCAGGACAATCCTCCAGAACATCGAGGTCTTGTCGGCTGGCACCGATATCCAAAAGGATGCGAATGGCAAAGCGAAGCCGGTGCAGGTGGTCAACCTGCTGGTTTCTCCGGAACAGGCCGAAACCCTGAGTCTGGCCACGAACCAGACAAAAATTCAGCTCGTGCTGCGGAACCCGCTGGATACAGCGGTGGCCAAAATTCCGGGCACGGCCATGGGCAGCCTGTTTGCCGGCGATAACGCTACCCCGGCGACTGTGCGACCTGTTGCGGCCACACGGGCCATCCACAGAACCGCACCGAAATCGTTTTCGATCGAAGTCATCAATGGTTCCAAGCGCAGTCAGGAAAACTTTGCGTCTCCCGAGGTAAAGCAGTGAGAACAAAAGCCAGTAGTGCCATCGCGTGTTTCAGCGCATTGTCTCTTGTCCTCTGTGCCTGCTTTGGGCTGCGGGCTCAGACGTCGCAGCCCGCCTCTCCGACGGTCGGGGTAGAAAGTCAGGATTCAGCCAATGAACTCTCCGTCTCGGTGGGCAAGACGGTGCTGGTCGACTGCGCGCGGCCCGTTGCGCGGGTCGCCATCGGATTGGGCGAATTCGCCGAGGCCTCCGCGATCAGTCCGACCGAGATCATGGTGAATGGTAAAGCTGCCGGGGAAACCACTCTGATCATCTGGGACACGGCTGGCGGGCGGCAGTTTTTCAATGTGTCGGTGCGAGCCAGCGCGGCTGTTTCCAACGACCGCTTGGACGCGATCCGCCGTGAGCTCAGAACTGAGCTTCCCGGACAGGCATTGAAGGTCAGCTCAGAGAACGATATTCTCTTCCTGCGCGGCACCGTCAAGGACCTCACGAGCAGCGATCGCGCGGTTCAGATTGCCTCGACCGCCGGTAAAGTGGTCAACCTGCTCAACGTCCAGGTCCCTCCCGCCGACCCGCAGATACTTCTCAAGGTGCGCTTTGCCAGCGTTGACCGCAGCCTGCTCAAACAGCTCGGAATCAACATCTTCAATAATGGACTCGGAAACAGCCTGGGGTCGATCTCAACGGGACAGTTCACCCCACCGTTAACAAGCTCCTCAGGAACGGTCATATCCTCCGACCAGAACCTGATGGCTTTCTTCCCTGGCCTGGACGGATTCGGCGCAACCATCCAGGCACTCCAATCCAAGGGCATTGTCGAGGTTCTCGCCGAGCCGAACCTGCTGGCGGCCAACGGCAAACAGGCCAGTTTCCTTGCTGGAGGAGAATATCCGTATCCCGTCGCTCAGGCATCAGCCGGCGGCACGGCGACAATTACGATCATGTTCAAAGAGTATGGAGTTCGCCTCAACTTCATTCCCACCATAACCCCCCGAGGAACGATCCGTCTCCAAGTGGCTCCCGAAGTCAGTTCGCTGGACTTCACAAACGCCGTCCAGATTTCCGGATTTGAAGTGCCCGCCATCAATACCCGGAAAGTAACTACACAGGTCGAGTTAAGCGATGGCCAAACCTTTGTCCTCGGCGGATTGCTCGACAACCGCGAAACTGAAACCTTCGATAAGATACCTTTTCTGGGAGACATTCCAATCCTGGGCAAGTTCTTCCAGTCGATGTCGAAGAACCGGACCAATACCGAGCTGATCGTCATCGTAACGCCAGAGATCGTTTCCCCCATTTCGGCCGGCGCACCCATCCCGGAATTGAACTACCCGGATAAGTTCCTGCCGCCCAACTCTGGCATACCCATGCATAATCCAGACGCCAAAACGGCCGACAACACACCCGCGCCCGCCCCGGCAACCATGCCCGTGGAGAAACTGATTCAGAGCATGAAGCCTGAGACACCTCTGCGAATCGACAGCGACACGGGAGGCTTTGGCGGCGCATCGACCACCAGTGCAGCACCTGCATCCAGCCCCCAGTAGTGTGTCCCGGCACCGGGCGCCATTGCGGAGGGCCAATCACCCTTCCGCAATGGCATTCAATCGTTGCGCATATTTCGTTGTTGCAAATGGGCCCATCCTCTTCCACTCACTCAATTCGAAGCCGGCTGAAAAGATGAAAGGCAATCACCAGCCCTCCTCCCTGAAACCATGGGATGAATCGAGAATATGTCTCAGGATAAGATGGCGGGGCAACGTGCTTCTCGCGGAAGACGCTGTGCGCTATCGAGAACATCAGGAGGGCAGGTCATGCATATAGGTCCGATTTTCCGGGAGCTCCTGAATCGCCTTGTCCGCCGCCACAAGGCCGCGCCAAATATTCGCCTGCAGATATCAAACCTGACTCGTCAGACTGTCCTTGCCACCTGCCTGGAAGTTGCCGACACTGGTGAAACACGAAGGAAGGGGCTTCTGGGCCGCGATCGTCTTGCTCCAGGAGAGGGCCTGTGGATCGTCCCTTGTGAAGCCGTACACACTTTCTGGATGAAATTCCCCATTGACCTCGTTTATCTCAATCGCAAGAACCAGATCAGGAAACTGCGGAGTGATGTACCTCCGTGGCGGCTATCGGCCTGCCTTTCCGCGCACTCCGTGCTTGAGCTTCCGTCAGGCACGATCTGCAACACGCAGACGCGGCGCGGAGACACGCTCGGATTCACATCGGCGTCCTTGGCAGCTGTCCGCTCTGAGGGTTTCTCCGCCGATAGTTAGAGCCGCCTCAAATATCAGCCCGCATCGTTCGCAACCGCTTCCTGGGCCAGAAGGAGACGGGCTCCCGACTTATCGGATGTGGCACTCGCAACCAGATACCATGCCAGCCAGGCAGGCGCCGTCCAAAGATAAAAGCCTGACGGTAACTTGACGCCGCAGGCCGATTCTGCCTCCATGAAGATGCTGGCAAAAGCAAGAACGGCAACCAAAACGCGGGACCGAGTAACATATGCGCCCTGCAACAGTGCCGGTACAGCCAGCGCCTGGTCGAAGAGCCAGCAATACGGCGCCAGGAATATCGAAACCAGCATCAGCGGGCTACCATCTTTCATCCAATCCCACGTGCGGCGCCGACGCCAGAAATACCCCAGCGCCCAAACGCAGCCCAAAGTGACCGGCACGTACTGGAGCCACGTTGCCTGTGGCCTGAGCCAGAGGCGCAGCACGATGCCGAGGCACGGAATAAACTCCTTCTGGATACCCGACGTGCGCATCATTTCGGAATAATCGAGCCATGCCGTCGGATCAATGCAATAGACAACTGCGCAGCTGGTGGCCATAGCAGCCGCCGCACCCAGCAGGAGTCTATAACTCCTGGAAACGATGACCCACGCCAGCAGCACAACGCCGAACGGCAGAAACAGATGCGGCTTCAAAGCGCAGAACCACAAGGAGGCCCCGGCCAAAAAGGGGTTCGTACGATGCAAACGCAAGAAAAGGACAAGCCCCAGCAGCGCGAACAGCGCAGTCTGTCCCGAGATGAGGCAGACCAGCGCGGGCGCAAACGAAAGTCCAAGCCAGTGCAGGTAATTCTCCGGGCGCCCATGCACCAACCAGAGCATGCGCACAGAAACGATGAGGCATGCGAGCAGAAGAAGCGACCACAGAAAGGTTCCAACCCGCACGCCGATAAGTCCGAGCGGCAGCGCAAGTGGCAGGCCCCAAGGGGGGTTCCGCATGAATCCCACACCGTACACGGCGGGAAGCCCCGCTGCGCGCTCGATCCGCGTCATGGCATCTCGATCGTAGGGGTTGGCATGGTGCACGAGTTGCTGGCCAGTGGCCCAATACACGACAAAATCGCGCGCGCCTGCTAGCTGCCCTGACAATGGCGCAGCAAAAATAAAGAGTGCCGTCAGCACCAGAGCCAGCCCGCATACGGCGGCAATCGAAAGTTCTGCAAAGTCGGGGTGTGTCTTACTTGCGGGAATACTCGTCGTGCTCACCATGGAAGTTATTCTACCTCCCACGAAGCATCCAAGCTTCTCGTGAATTACGATTTATTTGAGGAAGGAAAGAACACTTAACAGCATTGCTTGCTTCAAGCCTAGTTTGGCTCTGGAACGCAACCATGGGAGGTGCCGCAGTCGAACCGCAAACACTGATCTTGGCGGACGAAGCGACGGAACACCGAACGAAAGCGAGGTACTGCGCATGTCCCATGCAGAAGCACGAGATCGTTCGTGGGACAACACACATGTTCGCCATATTGAGCGGTTTACCCATCTCCTGACCGCATTTCTTTCACGGTTCCATTTGCGATGCCGCCTTGGGATCCTCGCGGCTTCGCCCTGCATGATCTTTACTGACGGGTGCTGAGATTTAAACCGTGTGAAAGAAGTTAAAGATAGATATCCCCACCCAATGCCAGGCCGCAGTTACGTGGGGTATGCACTTTAGGGTTATGTAAACGCTGCGACGCCAGCCTGCCCGCTGTGTATACGAACGTTTACACAGCCGGGTACAGACTTATTGGTAGGTATCTGTGTAACATATTGAATTATCGCAACATAATTCTCCATTCGAGGATGGCACGTTACTTGCTAGACAAAGGGTGCCCCGGCCGAAGCTGGGAGAATCAACCTACGGAGGATCCACATGAATACGATGTATCTCAAGCTCTTGGTGAAGATGCAAGAACTGGTCAACCGCGAAGAAGGTCAGAGCCTGGTCGAGTATGCCATGCTTGTTTCTCTGATCTCGCTTGCTGCAGTCGCGATCTCGGGGACACTTGGCCAAACCATCAAAACCGTTCTCACTAACATCAACACCAGCCTCACCTAGTCCCACAAAAAAACGTCAGGGCCGGGCAAATCAACTTGTTAGTTCCTTTGTGGGAGAGATATGGAGAGCAGATCGGTCCTTGGGGACAATCTCTCCCAAACAAAGGAGCCAATGGGCGGTCCCTTCAGACGGAGAAGCCGCATGCGGTCGAAACGTTCAAGGTTTCTCTCAGATCGCTGCGCCTCTTGGCCTGCGAAGATGGTCAGGATCTGGTTGAGTACGCTCCGCTGATTGCTCTCATTTGCATTGCGGCTGTAGCCGGCATAAATAGGGTTGCAGACGCAATCACAACTGCCTTCACCAACATCAGTATCAGCATAGCCTGACCTTCGAAAACAAGAGATCAGGGTGTGCAAGTCGACTCTTTTGTTCCTTCGCGGGGGAGACACTCAGAGCAGATCGCCTGCCCAGATAGCCTCTCCCCTGTTTTTCAACTCCGGATCGGGATTGCGGCTCATCCTCCATCCGAACGCGAATCCCGTTCTGAACCAGGTCAAGACTTTTTTCCGGTGTGCAGGACAGCATCTCCGGCTATCTTTGCGAAGCTTGTACAGAGAGTGGACATGTTCTTGGCGCCTGCCCCAAATAGCGATATTACGCCGGGATTGATCGAGGGCGGCCTGACGGCGATCCTCTTCGTGGCGGCATTTATCTGGCCGCGCCTGGGCTCCTCAAGTTTCTCGCGCATTGAGCGCGCCGCGGCGAAGTTAGCGCGCAGAAAGGGCCTCGCAGTCGCTGTCGTTGGCCTCGCGGCGCTTCTCTTGCGCCTTGCGATTCTCCCGATATGTCCCATTCCCCTGCCGTTTGCTCCGGATGATTTCAGTTTCCTGCTTGCGGCGGATACTTTCGCGCACGGGCATCTGACTAATCCGACACCCGCAATGTGGACTCATTTCGAGACCATCCACATCACCATGCAGCCAACTTATATGTCGATGTACTTCCCTGCGCAGGGATTACTTCTCGCGGCGGGCAAGGTGCTGTTCGGACAACCCTGGTATGGCCTTTTGATTGCAAGCGCCCTCATGTGCGCATCCATCTGTTGGATGCTTCAGGCATGGTTGCCCGCCACCTGGGCCCTGCTTGGGGGCCTTATTGCAGTCGTGCACCTGGGCCTCTTCAGTTATTGGATTAATACCTATCATGCGGCCGGGTCGATTTGTGCTCTCGGAGGCGCATTGGTGCTGGGCGCGCTGCCGCGGTTGATAAAGACCTCTCGCTCTCGCTACGGATTGCTGCTGGCGGTGGGGATCGTACTCATCGCCGTTACTCGCCCTTATGAAGGAGTGCTTCTCTGCCTTCCTGTCGCGGCCATGCTGGGCCACTGGATTCTTGTCGGAAAGAATCGGCCGAGTACCCGCGTGCTGATCAGGCGCGCCGCCTTCCCACTGGCTCTGATCGCCGCCTCGGGCGCATGGATGGGCTATTACGACTATCGCGCATTTGGAAGCCCCCTGACCCTCCCGTACACTGTCGATCGCGCGACATACGCCATGGCGCCGTATTTTGTCTGGCAATCACCGCGGCCGGAGCCAGTGTATCGGCACGCAGTCATGCGGTCCTTTTACTATGTGGACGAGCTTGACTTCTTCTCCAAAATTCATTCGCTGTCTGGCTTTCTTCCGAACACCCTGCTGAAGGTGTGCCTCGGATTGACTTTCTTTACTGGCGCCGCATTGCTCCCTCCCCTGATCATGCTGCGGCGAACGTTGCTGGATCGCCGCATTCGCTTCCTGGTTCTATGCGTGCTCGTATTGATTGCTGGCATGGGGATACAGATCTACCTCATTCCGCACTATCTGGCGCCTTTCACCGCGGCGTTCTATGCCATTGGGCTGCAAGCCATGCGTCACCTTCGCCTCTGGAATCCAGAGGACAAGCCCGTAGGCGTGACGCTGGTGCGGCTGACTGTGACATTTTGCTTCCTCATGGTTGGAATCCGGCTCTATGCCGGCCCCCTTCATTTGGCTCTTCCTGAGTTTCCGGTATCCTACTGGAATTTCAGTTGGTATGGTCCCGACCATTTCGGGACGGAACACGCTCGCGTTGAAAATGACTTGGATCAACTTCCCGGAAAGCAGCTCGTCATCGTCCGCTATTCGCCTTTGCATAATCCGCTTAACGAATGGGTCTACAACGCGGCGGACATCGATGGCGCAAAGATCGTGTGGGCCAGAGAGATGAATGCCGCCGCCAATCTGGAACTCATGCGCTACTACAAGGATAGGAACGTCTGGCTGGTTCAGCCGGATTTTTCGGTGGCAGAGGTGACTCCGTACCCCACGTCAGGGCAGCCAGGCTCTGGTGCGCAATGAATTGACTGCCGGCCTCCGGCATGAACGAAAAGTTTTATCAGGAGCTGAAATCATGATCGGCGGAAAACGGATTGCGGTTGTCATGCCCGCGTACAACGCGGAAAAAACCTTGGAAAAGACGGTGCTGGAATTGTCCGATGTGGTCGACATCAAGATTCTTGTCGATGACTCCAGCAAGGACCAGACCGCTCTTCTGGCGAGGAAGCTCGGTGTTCAAACCTTTATCCACGATGCCAATTACGGCTATGGCCGCAATCAGCAAACTTGCTATCGCGAGGCTCTCGCCGCCGGCGCCGACATCGTGGTCATGGTCCATCCCGATTACCAGTACACGCCATCCCTGGTTCCGGCCATGGCGGGTATGGTCGCCAGCGGCGTCTATGACATGGTTCTCGGCTCGCGGATTCTGGGAGCGGGGGCGTTGAAAGGCGGGATGCCATTCTATAAATACGTCGCCAACCGCCTCCTTACCGCGTCTCAAAACCTGTTTCTCGGCGTCAAGCTCTCCGAGTATCACACCGGACTCAGGGCCTTCTCACGACAGTTACTCGAAACCCTCCCCTTGCTTGAAAACTCCGACGATTTCGTCTTCGACAACCAGATGATCGCGCAGGCCGTGATGTTCGGCTTCAATATCGGAGAAATCTCCTGCCCAACGAAATACTTTAAGGAAGCCTCTTCCATCAATTTCAAGCGCAGTGTCAAGTATGGATTGGGCGTTCTGGCAACCACAGCCAGCTTCGTCGCGCATAAGTGGGGAGTCATTCGCGCACCCCGCTTCGGCCCAACCGGAAGAAAAGTGACACAACATTACTACACTCGGACTGCGCCAGGCGCGTAGAGACGTCGAAGGTACGCGATGGACAAGCAACTCGAGCGGCAAACTGAACTTCGCCTCTGGCAGCATGGCCTAATCTTCTTCTGCGTTTGTGCCCTATGGGTCACCAAGCGGCCTGATGCCATATTCCACGCACAATTCTGGGCTGAAGACGGACGCGTCTTCTTTGGGGATGCCTACAACTTTGGACCGTGGACTGCTCTCCTTCGCCCGAATGTAGGGTACTTTCATGCTGTCCCGCGTCTTGGAGCTTCCCTTGCGCTGCTCTTTCCATTGTCTCTGGCCCCCTTGGTGCTTAATCTCATTGCAATTGTGATTCAGGCGCTTCCCGTAAACATTCTGCTCTTGTCTCGGTCTTCGGTATGGGGAAGTGTGAGATATCGCTCCCTGTTGGCAGCTATTTATCTAGCGCTTCCGAATTCTGGAGAACTGACCGCCATCATTACCAATTCACAATGTTTGCTGGCACTGAGCGCCTTTCTCCTGGTTGTCGCCGCCACTCCGCAAAGCGTCGGCGGCCGGATATTCGATATTTTCTTCCTGTTGCTCAGCGGCCTGTCTGGGCCATACTGCATCTTTCTGCTGCCCATTGCATTGTTTCTTGCATGGAAATGCTGTGAGCGCTGGCGGTGGGTGTCGGTCGGTGCCATCGCGGCGTCGTGTCTCGTTCAAGCATGGGGGCTGCTGATTGTGAGCCCCTCCGCCCGACCCCATTACTCCTTGGGCGCCAGCCCGTCGTTGCTTGCGCGCATACTTGCCGGCCAAGTCTATGTTGCAACATTGCTCGGTAGCAATAGCTTGGCGGCTCGTTCGGGGCCATGGCTCTCTGTCTTGTTTTTTGGGGTCGCTATTGGAGGAACTGCAATTATCGCAATCTGTTTTGTTAAGTCAGCTTTGGAGATGAAGCTTTTCATTCTTCTTTCGTCAATGGTCCTAGCCGCTTCGCTCATCTCCCCTTTTGTCCCTCCATCGGCCAAAGCTTCCGTCTGGGAACTATTGACGCGCGCAAGTGGCATTCACTATTGGTTTTTCCCCACACTTGCCTTTGCATGGTCGCTCCTGTGGTGCTTTCATTGCCGGGTTGTCGCTCTTAAGGCCGCGTCAGCAGTCCTGTTATGCCTGATGTGCTTCGGGATCGCTCTCGGTTGGCGCTATCCCGCCTTCAAGGACCTGCATTTCGCGGAATATGCAAGGCAATTTGGAGCCGCCCCTGTAGGAACTGCTGTTACCATTCCGGAGAATCCGGAAGGCTGGAACATGCGCCTGGTCAAACATCGGCCGAGTCAATAGATCACCCACAGTTGCTAGTCCGGCTGCCATGCTCCCGTAGGCATTTTCCGAAACTCATATTGACCTGCGAAACGGATTGCGTGCAGTTGCCCTTGCCGCACGCTCTGTTGTCGCTGACCCTCTTTTGCGCCTTCCGACCGGCGACCAGATTGAAGGGTGACAGTGTCTCTGCCAGTACATTAACTACTGGGGCCCCTGCGTTCAGGACGAATTCCGCATCACTCGCAAGTTAACTCTCGACCTTGGTTTGCACTATGAGTACGAGGCATGCCTGAAAGACGCCAAGGATCAATGACCTCCTGTGCAGAGAACTTCAATCCGCTTACCAGAGCTCAGCGGATACTTCATTTCGCCCTCAGGAGGAGAACGGGCACGCTGACACTGTGCTGCACTCGACTCGCCGTGGTGCCGAGGAAAATGTCGGCGAGCAAACGGTGCCCATGTGTACTCATCGCCACCAGGTCGCACGGCTTATGCTGAATCCATTTGATGATTTCCCGGTATGGCACTCCGTAAGCCAAATGGAACTCAGTCGGAATGCCCAAGGATTGAAACTCCGCTTGGACTTTCTCCAAATATGCGGTATCTTCGGTGATCTCCGGACTGACCGCATCTGGACCATAGGTTCGAGCGGCCCATCCGTCAGCTACGTGAAGCAGCACTAAACGGCTCTGTGCGAGCTTCGCAAGTTGCTTGACGTGCTCGATAATCGCATGGTCCGTGTGCGTGCAATCCAATGTCAGCAGAATGGTCTTGTACATGGTTGTTCCGTTTCTGTTGCCTTATTCCCGAGGCGTTATCCGCCGGTGATAACCAGCCACGCAGCTTTGAGCGAGTCTGGAAGGCCGTAAAGGTCGAGCACGGTGATCAGGATAGCACTGCCCCAACCGGCCACCAGCAGGAACCAGCCGCTTTTCCATCTCCCCATTCGTCTGCGTGAACTCGTGAATTGCAAAAGTGGGAACATGGCGAATGGCAACTGCAGTGCCAGTACCACTTGACTGAGGGTGAGCAGATCGGTAACGCTGCTGTCACCTCGCAGGCCGATGATGAAGACGGCTGGCAGGATGGCCAAGGTGCGGGTAATGAGTCGCCGTACCCACGGTTGGATTCGCCAATGCATAAAGCCTTCCATCACGACTTGCCCGGCAAGAGTGCCGGTGATGGTGCTGCTCTGGCCGCTTGCCAAAAGCGCCACTGCAAAAAGCGTGCTGGCAACAGTTGCCCCCAGCAGCGGCGCCAGCGTCAAATATGCAACCCGAATCCAATCGCTGTCAGCACTGAATTTGACCACCAGTCCGCCCGGCGCGGTCACACTCTGTTTCCCGAAGAACACCGTCGCCGCGAGCACCAGGATCGCGGCATTGACGAAGAACGCAATGGTCAGAGCCACAACCGAGTCGACGGTGTTGAAGTGAACCGCGCTATGAATTGAAGGCTCGTCCTTCTGAAACTCGCGGGTTTGCACCAGGGCCGAGTGCAGATACAGATTGTGGGGCATTACGGTTGCGCCGATGATGCCGATGGCGAGATATAAGAGCCCGGCTTGACGAAGGTGCGGAGAAACCAATGCGCGCCCCATTTCCAGGAAACTGGGTTGAGTCTGGGGCAGAATGAAAATCTCAATGAAATAGCATACGCCGATGGTCGCAATCAGCAACAAGACAAGAGCTTCAATGGTGCGCATCCCGAATCGCTGCAAGCCCAGGAGCAGGAGCACGTCCAAGCCTGTGAGAATGACCGCCCAGAGCAGGGGGATATGGAAGAGCAAGTTGAGCGCTACGGCACTCCCCAGCACCTCCGCCAAGTCACAGGCAGCAATGGCGACTTCACTCATCAGCCAGTTGGGCCAACGGGTCCAGTTGGGATACCAGTCGCGGCAACATTGGGCAAGGTCCTTCCCGGTAACCACGCCCAACCGGGCTGAGATGACTTGCATGAAGATTGCCATCAGACTGGCCAGCCCGACCACCCATAAGAGTCCGTACTTGAACTGAGCGCCGGCCTGAAGGTCCGTCCCCCAGTTGCCGGGGTCCATGTAGCCAACGCTCACCAGAATCGCCGGGCCAACAAAAGCCCACCACTGCTTCCAGAAGCCCGCCAGATGATGCGGCACCGGCACTGAATTGTGCACGTTCTCCAAGGAAACCTGGCTGCTTGCTTCCGCCTCGGCGTCGTCGGTTCGATCTGTGATCTCCATCTCCGCTTGTCTGTCTTCTCTGCTCATCTGCATGTCCCTGAACAATGACCTACGCAGTTGCTAGTGAGAATTCGACTCTGCCCTGAAAGGCAATCATACGCCGTGAGTTGTTTCCTTCAAACACCCGGCGATTGATCCTGCGCGAACGGAATCAGCAACAGGCACCGGTGCTCGCGGCCTGTTTGGGGCAGTGCGTAAGGTGACATTAGATGAAGAGATAGAAGCAGTTCGTCCTTTAGCCTGAATCTCGGCTCCTGCAAAGGAACTGTTCGGTGGGTTGCAATTTTGAAATGGGCGTAGTGCTATATCAATGTTCGGGACGGCAGGACGCCTGGAATGGCGGAACATCCCGTCATTTTTTATTGCGGCCACGCTGAAAGAAGGGGAAAGCGCGGACTATGGTTGGTCTGTCGCTTGCCAAGTACAGCCCCAACGATTTTCCGCGCACATTCCCTGGGCCTCTGACCGCATGATTTTTGCTCATCCCTGGAGCAAATGCGGGTGTAGATGCCCGCACTGCAGCCGGTCTGGAGACCGACGCGACAGGCCCGAGACAAACATCTTCAAGCGGCCAGAGATTTAGATCGATTTGAAAACAAGCGAGCTCTCAATGCATGCGACATCTTGGGCTGCGGTTGCCCGCAATGTGTCCCCTTCCATACAGAAACGAGATCCGAGAACCTTGGCTCGCATCACAAGCGAGTGAACATTACGCGCTGTGTGGTCCTTACGGTGCGCACAGCCCGCGATGGCGAACGGCTTCATGCCGTACTCCATCGTCCACAGGGAAAGCCGACTCAGTATCGCAGCTCGAGTGCTGGCATCATGAACTGAACTGGCCGGCGCACTTCGGTGTCGCTCCAGCGGTGCCTCATCCGATGGATGTGTCCCGCAAGCGTGCCATTCTTTCAAAGTCATTGAAACTCGACGAGAAGGACAACTTCACGACGGCCGCGGAGCCCGGTGGAACCCGTCGCCGCAGCCAAGCGTCTCTGCATCATTGGTGAGCCCACGAAAGGTGACGTCTCCTCAGCAGCTTTCAGGATCGGTCCGCTCGACGATGGGTTGGGACAATCTGGCGGTATGAGTTTCAGATCAGCGGGCGCCAGGTGCGCGAAAGTAGTCACAGCACCAGCGAACCAGATGATCCACCGGTATCCCCTGCGCCAATTTCACATAGCTGCACATCGCCGTCTGCTTTTCGTCTTCTCCACGCATGATTCTGTCTTAAACCATTTCTCGGTAAAGAAAGGTGACTCACTTGGGACTTTTTCTGAAGCCCGTCTGCCCCGGAGGAACGTCTTTCGGGCTTTTCGCTCGGTCTTTGCCCTTATTGCACGGCCCGCTCAGACTCGGGCTTTGCCCCACTTTTCCCCGAAAGAAAACAGGTTCAACCGGTGTGTTAAGGTTCAACCGTGAAAGTTGAGGAGCAAACGAAAGCTGCAGCGGAGGGAAAGAGGTCGCGTCTCCTGCCCGGACTCAGGGTCGGCGAAGGTTTTACGCGGCACCCGTTCGACGAGGAGTTCGGCGTGCGGACCAGTGGGCTGGTCGCAGGACGGCACCTGAAAACCGGCCACCGGCACGACCGGCACAATACGGCTTACTACGGCATTGCGCCTTCGGTGTTTGAGGCGCTGGTGAAGCGCTGGCAGAGGAGCCGGCCAGCGGCGCGCGTGGAAGACTTCAGCTTTATCGACATTGGCGCCGGCATGGGGCGAGCGGTGCTGCTGGCCGCGCGCATGCCTTTTCGGGCGGTGGTGGGGGTGGAACTGAATCCCGTGTTGGCGCGTATTGCGCGGCGCAACCTTGCCCTGTGGCGACAGGCGGGGCGCGCGCGGGCGCCGATGACGATTCTGTGCCAGGATGCGGCCGGGGTCCCGCTTCCGGCGGGGCCGTGCCTGGCGTTTCTGTTCAATCCGTTTGGCGCGCCGGTGATGCGACGGCTGCTGACGGCCTGGCGCAAGAGCCTGGAGGGGCGGGCAGGGCAGCTGGATATGCTCTATGTGAACAACGAGCAGGAAAGCGAACTGGAGCGGCAGGCCGGATTTGCGCGGCTGTTTCAGGGACAGGTGCGGCGTTCCCGGGCGGATGCGATTGCGGATCACCAGATTCTGGCCAACCAGCCGGAGGGGGAGTATGCATCGGCGAATTATGAAGATTGTTCGATGTGGCGCTGGGTGGGGTGAAGGGTAAAGCGGCGGGGCGTTTTTTTGCCGGAAATATTTGACGAGACAGGCATGCTGGGAGAAAGCTGATACGAGGGCAGCCGGTCCATTGTTTTGCCATGACAAATGGAGCCAGACTTCCGAACCGGCAATCAAGACCTTTTGCCGGGAGGTGGGGGTGGATGGAACCAAATGCATGGGGCGCCAGGCGTCCGCTGGAGCACGACCTTGAAAGAACCGCATCTGATCCTGGGAATCGGTGAACTGCTGTGGGATTTGCTGCCGGAGGGGCCGCAACTTGGCGGCGCGCCGGCCAACTTTGCAGTGATGGCTGGGCGGCTGGGGAACCACGCCGTGGTTCTCAGCCGCATCGGGCGCGACGACCTGGGGCGCAAGGCAATGGAACTGCTGAACCCGCTGCCGGCCGATGCGAGCTTTCTGCAAGTGGACCCGGTACATGAAACTGGCCGGGTGACGGTGGCATTCGAAGCCGGGCAGCCGCACTACACCATTCACCAGCCCGCCGCGTGGGATTTCATGGAGCTTTCCGACGAATGGGTGCAACTGGCCGAGCGCGCCGACGCTATCTGCTTCGGATCGCTGGCGCAACGCGCGAACGAGTCGCGGCAGACCATCCAGACGCTGGCGGCGCAGACCTCGCCGCGTGCGTGCGGGTGTTCGACGTCAACCTGCGGACGCCCTTCTACTCCGGCGAAGTGATTCAGGAGTCGCTGGAACTGGCCACGGTGATGAAGATGAATGATGCCGAGGTGCCGCAGGTGCTGGCGCTGCTGGGACTGCCGGGGTATGAACCGGCGGCGCCCGACCATTTGCGGCTGGGCGCCGAACGGCTGCTTGAAGAGTTTCCGCTGCTGGAGATGGTGGCCGTCACCCGCGGCGGACACGGCAGCCTGCTGGTGAAGCGCGAGGAGTGGCACGAACACCCCGGGGTTCAGGTGAACGTGGCCGACACGATCGGGGCGGGGGACGCGTCTACGGCGGCAATGACCCACTACTTGTTGCAGGGGGCCAGCCTGGCGGCGTTGAACGAGGCGGGGAACCGGTGGGGCGCGTGGGTGGCGTCGCAGGCGGGCGCGATGCCGGTGCTCTCCGACGCGGTGCGCGCGGGGATTTCCGCGGCGATCGAAGGTTGAGGCGCATGGGAGTTGAAGTTGGTGGATTCCCAGGTTTCAGAAGCGCGACCTGGGACACCCGGCAGATCTTCTCGCGGCGCATGGCCGCTTGTTTCCTCATGCTGGCGGCCGGAGCGTCGGTGCTTGCGCAAAGCCCGGCGCAGGATTCGACCCAGGTTCCCGTTCCCACGGGGGCGCAGATCGGGATGGGGAGCCAGATTCCGGCGCAAGGCCAGACCCAAAATGCCGTATTGAGCCAGGACGAGGTGCGCGATGAGCTGCCCGTGCGTTCGGCGCCCTTGCCCCACGGCGAAGGGGCGCGGCGGATGGGCGAGCGGCTGCGAGCCATCTTTGACGGCAACGATTGGCGTGCCGATCCCAGCAAGCCGTTCGAGCGGATTCCGTATTACCAGACGCTGCTGAGCCGGAAACTCTCGCTGCCCGACGAGATGGCGGTACGCATGGAATTGGGCAACGAGCAGATGCGCGCTGGGCGAAGCGAACGGGCGGTGGACACACTGGAGACACTGGTGAAGCGGATGGCGCCGTGCCTGGACAAGGTCCCGATCGCGATCCAGGCGCAGATTCACCAGGAACTGGCGCTGGCTTACCTGCGGCTGGCCGAGCAGGAAAACTGCATCGGGATGCACAACGCGCTTTCCTGCAATTTTCCTCTGCACGGCAGCGCGATTCACCAGAAGAGGCGGGGAGCCGAGGGTGCGGTGCGGGAATACACGCGGGCGCTCGAACTGAACCCGGAGAGCAACCTGTGCCGCTGGCTGCTGAATATTGCTTACCAGGCGCTGGGGCGCTATCCGCAGGACGTGCCGAAAAAGTGGCTGGCCCCGCCGGAGTTGTTCGCCTCAGAGTACGACATCGGGTATTTTCCCGAGGTGGCTGCACTGGCCGGGATGACGAACATGGAACTGTCGGGCGGTGCCATCGTCGAGGATTTCGACGGCGATGGACTGTTGGACGTGATGGTGTCTTCGTCGGGGCCGCTGAACCCGATGCACTTTTATCACAACAACGGCGACGGTACGTTTACAGATCGCACGAAAGAGGCGGGCCTGGGCGACGAGATTGGCGGGCTGAACCTGGTGCTGACCGACTACAACAACGACGGGCATCCGGACGTCCTGGTGCTGCGCGGGGCGTGGTGGGGCAAGTTCGGCATGTACCCGCTGTCGCTGCTGAGGAACAACGGAGACGGAACGTTTGACGACGTAACCGAAGAGGCCGGCCTGCTGACGGCGGGACCCACGCAGACCGCGGCCTGGGCGGATTACGACGGCGACGGCTGGCTGGACCTGTTTGTTGGCCACGAGTCGAAGCCGGGGGATGTGCACCCCTGTCAGTTGTTTCACAACAACCACGATGGGACGTTTACGCAGGTGAAGGCGCCGGGAGCGGCGGCGGGCAAGCTGGGTGTAAATCTGGGCTACGTGAAGGGCGTGGCCTGGGGCGACTACAACAACGACGGTCGCCCCGACCTTTATGTTTCGGCGATGTTCGGCCCCGGTCACCTGTTTCGCAACGACGGCCCGCGCGATCCACGCCATCCAGACACCGGGGAGTGGATTTTTACCGACGTGACCCAACAAGCTGGCTTGGGCGGCGACCGGCACACCTTTCCCACCTGGTTTTTCGATTACGACAATGACGGCTGGCTGGATATTTTTGCCGGCGGCTACTCGACCACATCGGAAGAGGATGTGGGCTCGTTTCAGTTAGGCAAGCCGAACCGCGCGTCGGTCTCGCATCTGTTTCACAACAACCACGATGGCACGTTCACCGACGTGCCTCGTGCTGCCGGCCTGGATCGGGCGATTACCACGATGGCGGCGAACTTCGGCGATCTTGATAACGACGGCTGGCTGGACGTGTACCTGGGATTGGGCGATTCCTCCTATGAGTCGCTGCTGCCCAAGCGCATGTTCCGCAACGACCAGGGGCGGTACTTCCAGGATGTGACCACTTCCGGGGGCTTTGGGAACCTGCAAAAGGGGCATGGAATCGCCTTTGCGGATATTGAGAACAACGGCAACGAGGACGTGTTCGAGGAACTGGGCGGGGCGTTTCCGGGAGACATTTTCATGCCCACGCTCTACCACAATCCGGGCCACGGAAACCACTGGGTGACGCTGGTTCTGGAGGGCGTGAAGACCAATCGGGCTGCCTATGGCGCGCGTATCAAGGTGACCATTGAAGAGAGAGGCCGGCAGCGATCCATCTACCGGGCCGTGGGTTCGGTTTCCAGCTTTGGCGGCAACCCGATGCGACAGCACATCGGGGTGGGGCAGGCTTCCGGCATCCGCGAGATCGAAATCTGGTGGCCGGTTTCAGGACTTCGGCAGCGTTTCCACAACGTAGCCGTGGACCGGACATTTCACGTCAGAGAAGGGCAAGACATGCTCGATCCGGTGGAAGTGAAGCCGTTTGAAATTGGAAAGACAAAGATTGCCCAATCCATGCACGACCACGCTCACTGAGTTTCGATGAAGGGCGGCCTGAAAGCGCTGCTGGTGCTGGAAAGTCAGCCAGTCGATCCTTTACAGTGGCGCGCACGGGGCTGGAATGCCGGAACAGCTTTCAACGTGTTAGGGAACAATTGCATAGACAAATGTCAAACAAATCTTGTAGAGTTTTGGGCAAGCTGCATTTCGGAGACGGGCCCGCTGCGCGTCGTCCGAGCAGAGAGGCAAGACAATGGCTCGACCCCGCAAGTCCGCAATCAAGCTGGCGCCGCCGCCGGAGAGCGATGGCACAAACCACGTCGCGAAGCACCAGCGTGTCTTCGACTACCTTCACGCCAACATCCAGTCGGGCCAACTGAAAGCAGGAGACCGGCTGCCCAGCGAGGCGGAGTTGGGCAAGCTGTTCGACGCCTCGCGCATTACCGTGGCCAAGGCCGTGCTCGACCTGCAGCGGATGGGGCTAGTCACGCGCCGGCCGGGTGCCGGGACGCACGTGCTGGCCACCCACAGCACTGCCGGCCGCTCGTTCGGGCTGCTGATTCCCGAGCTTGGGCTCACCGAGATCTTTGAGCCGATCTGCCACGGCATGATGCGGTCGCCGGTCGCCCGGCCGGACGCTCTGCTGTGGGGCAACGCCTCGACATCGGTGGGGGAGAGCGCCAAGGAGGCCGAGCAGATGCTCAACTCGTTCCTGGTGCAGAAGGTGGACGGGGTGTTCTTTGCGCCGCTGGAGTTGACCGGCGAGAAGGACGCCACCAACCGTCGCATCGCACGGGCGCTCGAACGGGCACAGATGCCGGTGGTGCTGCTGGACCGCTGCTTCATGCCCTATCCTGAGCGGTCGCAGCACGACCTGGTGGGGGTGGACAACCGCCGCGCGGGCTTCATGGCTACGGCGCACCTGCTGGGGCTGGGAGTGCGCAGGCTGGCGTTTCTGGGCGAGGCAAATGTAGCCAATACGGTGGAGGCGCGCATCACCGGGTTTCTTGAGGCGCTGCGGTCGTACAAGGTTTCTCCGCAGCGGGACCCGGTCTGGCGGGGCAGCCCGGCGGACGAGACATTTGTGCGCCAACTGCTGGATGCCATGCGTCCGGAGGGCATTGTTTGCGCTAATGACCTGACCGCGGCGCGCCTGATGCAGACGCTGCTGGGCTTTGGCGTGCGCATCCCGGACGAGGTGCGCATTGTGGGCATGGATGACGTGAAGTACGCCAGTCTTCTGCCCGTGCCGCTGACCACCATCCACCAGGATTGCGCGGGCATAGGTGCCGTGGCCATGGCCACCATGCTGGAGCGCCTGGAGCACCCGGAACTGCCGGTGCGCGACGTGCTGGTGCCGACCCGGCTGGTGGTGCGACGTTCGTGCGGGGCGTACCTGGGACAGCCACAGCCAGGCACGGCGGCGTGAGTCATGGTGGCCCGGTGCTTTAGAGTAATGGAATTGTGATCATCAACCTGGCCAGGCGCGCGCACGATCACAACTGGGAACTGGACCCCATCACCCGTTCCCAGTTGGATACGGACTTTTACAAGCTGCTGATGCTTCAATTCATCTGGAAGCATTTCCCCACCACCCACGCTTCTTTCACGCTGCTCAATCGCACGGCGGCGGTGCGCCTGGGCGATATGGTGAGCGTCGACCAGTTGCGCGAACAGTTGGAAGAGACCCGGAAACTCCGCTTTCACAAGTCCGAGCTGATCTGGCTGGCTGGCAATACGTTCTTTGGCCGGCGCGGAATCTTCGACCCGGCGTTTATCGAGTGGCTGGACCGCGACTTCCGGCTTTCCGACTTCGAGCTTTCGGTCGAAGATGGGCAAATCTCGCTCTGCTTTGACGGCCTCTGGAGCGAGACCACCATGTGGGAGATTTACGCGCTCTCAGCCATCGACGAGCTGAGAACGCGCGCCCACCTGAAGCGCCTTACAGAGTTTGAACTCGACATTCTATACTCTCGCGCCAAGACGCGCCTTTGGGAAAAGATGGAGCGGATGCGCGGCGTGCCGGGACTGAACGTGAGCGACTTCGGCACCCGGCGGCGGCACAGCTTTTTGTGGCAGGAGTACGTGGTGAAAGCCATGAGCGACGTGCTGGGTTCCAGCTTTGCGGGCAGCTCGAACGCCTACCTGGCCTACAAGCACGACCTTGAGGCCATGGGCACGAACGCGCACGAGCTGCCCATGGCTTTGGCCGCTTTGGCCAACACCGACGAAGAGCTGAGATCGGCGCAATACCGCCTCCTGGAGCTGTGGCAGCAGACCTACCAGGGCGAGTTGCTCATCCTGCTGCCGGACACGTTTGGCACCACGCAGTTTTTGCGCTATGCGCCCGACTGGGTAGCCAACTGGACGGGCCAGCGCATCGACAGCAAGGACCCCTACATTGCCGGCGACGAGTACATCGAGTGGCTGCAGCAGAAGGGGCGGGACCCGCGCAACAAGCGGCTGATCGCCTCCGACGCGTTGGACGTGGACACTATTCTGGGCCTGTACGCCTATTTTGGCGGCACGCTGCTGAACGGCGCGACCCCGGCGGATTTCCGGCGCGCGAGCGACTTTCAGGACGCAAGCAAATGGGCGCCCGGCCGCCGCATCCGGTTCAGTGCGGGCTGGGGCACCTACCTGACAAACGACTTCCGCAACTGCAACCCGCATGGTGATGAGAGCTTTGATCCCTTGAGCCTGGTCTGCAAGATCAACGAGGTGGAAGGGCGACCGGCCGTGAAGCTCTCAGACAACTACGCCAAAGCCATGGGTCCGGAAGCGGAAATCGCGCGTTACCGGCACATCTTCGGCGTCGCGGGCGTGGCCAACATACCGGTTCTGATCTAAAGCGAGTCCATGTCCAACCCTGCTCGGCGGCAGGTTAGGAAGCCGGAGCTGGCGCGGGGGCCGGCGGCGGGACGGGGCGGTGTTTGGCACGCAGGTAAGCCACCAGTTGGGCAATCTCCTGTTCGGTGACCGAGTCGCTGAATGGGGGCATCTTCTGTCCGCCGTTGAGAATCTGGTCGGTGATTCTGGCCGGCGTCCAGAGCTTGTTCTTGCGCAGGTCTACCAGGGAAGGCGCTTTTTTGGTGCCGACGCCGCCCTCGCCATGGCAGTGAGCGCAGCCTTTGTCGCGAAACAGGACCGCGCCGGCCTCTTCGTCGGCCTTGGTCCCGCCACTGCAGAAGGCGCGGGGCGGGACTGCGGCAAGAAGGGCGAAGGCCAGCAGAAGGGCCGGGACAAAAGGAACGACGCGAACGATCACGGAATCGATTTTCTCATGGCGCAGCGGGGGCGCCTCATTCTTCGGGTGGTCCAGGCCCGCGCTGCCTTGCGACGTGAGGACGCCCGCGACGGTGTAGGCTGCTCGATATGACGATGGAATCGGGCTGGTACGCGAGCCAATTGCGACAGGAACTTGCGGTGCGCAATCGCCGCTGGGCACAGGGACGGAAGCATGTCGAGAGCTACGGCAATCCGCCGGTGATTGTGTATGCGCCTGAACACCCCACGGACGAAGTGGGTACCGCGCCGAACAATGGGCGGCATGGGAATTTCTTCGATGCGTCTTATGCGGCGATTGCGGCGCGGCCGGAATGGATGCGGCGGTTCGACAAGATCCATGCGCAGGGGCGTTCGCTGCCACGGGCGGAGTCAGGACGGCGGTGGCGGGAATTGGATTCGTCGATGAGTTCCGATGCGCTGCTGATGAACGTATTTTGCGCGCCGGGGGCACCTGCGGTGCGGCAGGCCCTTGGTGTGGATTCGGGGGTGGAGCCGGTTTTTGGCTGGAAGGCGCGGGTGCCGCTGGCCAACGGACGGTTCGATCGTACCGAGGTGGATATGCGCTGGAGCGGGCTGCTGGTGGAAGCCAAGCTGACGGAAGGCGATTTCCAGACGCGCGCGGCCGGAATTGTGGAGGGGTATCGTGATTTCGGCGCGGTCTTTGAGAAGGAACGGCTGCCGCGGGTGGAGTTGCGGACCGCGCGACGGCGCACGGCGGTCGAGTTTGCCGAGGAGTTTACGCAGGAGTGGGAGAATGCCGCGGCCGATGAGCAGGTGGCGCGCAAGTTTCAGCAGGGAATCGTAGCTCGGGCGCGGGAGGCGGAAAGCGTCGAGGCTGGCTACGCGAGTTACCAACTGATTCGTAATGTCCTGGCGGCGTATGCCGAGGGGTGCAGTTTTTGCGTTCTGCACGATGAGCGGCGGCCGGATTTGCGGGAGGCTTGGTTCGAGGTGATGGCGGCGGTGAAGAACGCGGAGATGCGCGTCAGGTGCAAGGTGCTGACGTGGCAGGAACTGGCAGGGCTGCTGCCTGAGGAGTTGCAGGAGTTTCTTGATTGGAAGTATGGAATTGTGCGGCCGGGGCGGGTGGCGTCGGGGTTGGAGGGTACTGCGGAAGCCGAATAGAGCATTTTAGCAATTAGTGTAGACCGTTGATGCAGTGATTGAACCAGGCCTTTGCGTTGTCTGGAGTGATCAGGCGGATGGCTTCGGTGATAGCGTCTTCCAGCGCTTCTTTGGTCCTTG
>Ga0181520_10002169_pt1 | contig 37263 bp, 31 predicted proteins | sample PEATcosm2014_Bin_29_FD_132451 | JGI IMG/M metagenome (GOLD analysis project Ga0181520, IMG submission 132451) | Peatland microbial communities from MTU Mesocosm Facility, Houghton, MI, USA - PEATcosm2014_Bin02_30_metaG | ecosystem: Environmental > Terrestrial > Soil > Wetlands > Peat | place... | reverse complement strand
GCTCGACGCATACCTTGCCGACGCCTTGACCCAGCCAGAGTACGCCGCGAAGAAAGAACAGCTACTTTCCCGAAAGGTCGAGCTGAATGAAACAATCAAAGATTTTGCCGACAAGGGTCTATCGTGGCTCGAACCAGCCCGTGAGTTCGTTCTCTCGCTTAATCAAGCCACCAAACTACTTGAGAGTGGAGATGCAAAATCAATGACAACATTTCTTAAAAACATCGGCTCGAACCATATTTTGCGAAACCGAGAATTCTCGTTTGCCCCCAAATTACAATACGAACTGGCCGCCGCGCCCTGCGCGTCCGACCCTGTGGATTTGCCATTTCCTAAAGTGTGCCCTTCCAAGGTCTCCAAACTTCGTGGTGCAAGTCCCACAAGCGTTTTCAAGCATCCCTTTCATCTTCTTATTGAAGAACCTCGGTCACTCAGATTCAAAATAAAGACGGAGGATTTAAAGGGGCTTTCAGGGAGCCGAAGGACCTCGGTCGGGGGCAAATGAGACAAATAAGACACTTTAGAGGTGTCTTGTTAGGTGCCTTATTCGATCCCAATTTCCCTTGGGAAATGGACTCGTACCCTTGTTTCGTTTTCTATTTCCGAAGGGACCTCTTTAACCGCAGATTTTTTATCCATGATAGCTATTTCTTTTTTTCATGTTTCGCTTTGTGAATTAGGGTAAACTTCTGCCGATCGCCCTCTGTGTTGGGAGGAACTATTTTGCCCCTAACCATCGTCCATTCGGATTTTCCGCCGGAAGGATGATACTCACCGGAAACTGGAACCTTTTCGCCGGTATGCACAATAATCTTTTTAGCCATGGAATATAATTTTTTGATTTTGACCTTTATTCTAATTTGGGTTGTTTGATCACCTGCACGACCGTTCCGTTGATAAAGAAATCATCTTCCGGATGCAAATAAATGGGTGGAAAATGTTGCGTCGAATCAGATACAAGCGCGATCTGCTCATTTTTTGTATCTTCGACAAAACGTTTCACGACCGCGGAATTGTCTATAATGGCGACAACGACCTTGTTGGGGTCGGGATCAGTCAGTTCGCTGTCGACTACCAAATAATCGCCTTCCTCAATATTTTTCCCTGCCACATTCGCTCGATTCATAGAATATCCCCGCGCCTGGACGGCAAAAAACGAATCGCTCGGTTTGCGACGCAAAAGCGCGTTTGAAACCGTAAGATATCCTTGCAGATTCTGTTCGGCAGCAATACCTTCGGGGCCACACATCGCCATTCCGTAAATGGGGATTTTATACATCCGGGGCTGGGGGAGGCGAAGCGCGCTTTTGGCCCAGCCGGGATTTGTGGGTTCGAGAACTTTTCGCATCTTGTCCATCCGGATGAGTCCCCGGTTTCGGAGCTGCTCTAGATGGTATTTGACAAGCTGGGGCTTATTTCTTCCGATACCTACGCGCACGCCGATGTCGCGCAAGCTCAGCTTGCCCAAATCCTCCCGATTGGCGAGGTTTAAAAGTTTTTCCTGGAGGGGGTGAAGTACCATGCTTGCAATGATAACAGAAAGCGATGATATTTGCAAGCCATGCACTTGTTTTATTGTTGACAGGTACAGCATCATCGACTATAATGGGCGGGAAAAGTCATGGCAACGAAAAACATTTGCGTCGATGGCCATGGAGGAAAAATTCAAGGCCGAACCTCCTAAGGCTGAGAAATATAAACCGCTGAAAGGCTGAGAAATATACACAATAAAGAATTTATTATGGCTACAACTTATCCATGGAATTCTGTGAAGGAAGCTCACTGTCACAACAACACCAAATGTGGTCCTGGTAGTGAGATTCCGCCCCGCAATCGCCAAAGCGGCGCTGGTGGAAAGCCACTGTGCAGGGACTGCGCACGGCTCAATCGCGAAGGGAAATAATCACGCTTAGACCGTGTCCCAACAAAAAATGTCCATAACGGACTTTTTTGTTTGATGAACCCCCCCACTAAGCTTCCTTCTTAGTATCCTTCTTATGCTGCAGCCGGATCAGATTCACCAAATCATCTTCCTTTTCATATCCGTGGAATCTCCCTTCAAGCATCCCGAGGCGGTAATTCGTCCCGTCGGATGCCAATCGCCAATTCGTATCTTGTAGCATTCTCTTTAAAAGCTTTTCAAGATCGTGAGAGCTTGCCCAATCGCTCCGATAGGGTTTTTCATCATACGCGACGAATGGAACAAAAACGTCTTTCCCGATCTCGGGATTCTTGAATTGCAATTTGATGTAGCCCTCCTTTTCAAGAATGGGTGGGAGCATCTGCTCCAGCTCGGCGATCTTCAGCCTTTTCAGTTTGGCGACTTTATCATAGATGGCTTTATCTCTCTGCTTCTCTTTGACCTTATCCGAGAGCTTGGCGAACTCTTCCATCCTGTTTTTTTCTTGAATGAATGCCAGGCCTTCCTTTTCCGATAGGCAGAAGCGCCCCCGATCTTTTTCAAAATCGGGATCGGGCTGCTCCGGCTTATTTGCTGTCCGCTCTATTTCCCTGCGTTCGACATTGCCGCACTTCAGACAGGTAACGATGGTGAGCCACATCGCATCGGTATCTTTTTCCTCTTCAATCACCTCGTTCCCGCATTTGGGGCATACCGTTCTTTTGCGGCTGAATTCTTCGCCGTCGTTATAAAAAGCGCGGTGCGGAATATGCTTCAGGGGGCAATCGTAGAAAAACAGCACGCGATCCGAGTCGTCATCAAAGCCAATCGTGAGATGTTTAGTCCCCACAAACATTAACCGTCCGCATACGAGACACGTGATATTTTCCGGCGATGGTGCGGTCTCGAGCAGGATGTCTCGCGCTTCGTCCCGTCGCATCCATTCGCCAATCGTTTCCTCTTTCTTGATATAGCGGTCTCCTGCATAGAAATGTACGGCGAGCTCGCCCACGAGCTTTACGTATCGCATCACTTCCTCTTCGGAAACCTTGAGTGTCTGTGCTTCCTTGGCGATATACGCTTTTTCGGTGTCGTGATTAAGCCACCATCGGCATTTTTCCACCGTGTGCTTATCGTAGCGATCGACGTATTCCTGACGAGGCTTGAGATATTCGGGCATACGTGAATTTTAAGGAAAGAATGGGAAAACGGGAAGTCTATCCACGCGCATATTGACTCTGGGCGAAAATATAATAAAATAAAAGCACAATTGAATATCGCAGGACTGGGACCCGGCAGGATGACGGCATTCTCGCGGACGGGCCCGAGGGTTAAACAAGATTCCCTTCACTTGGTACAGTGGAAAAGCGAGACGATTCGACAGGATCCCGGAGGATTCTTTGCAGCCGAATCAACGAGGCGTGCGCGTCTCACCGCATCGCAAGCGGGAAGAAAGGCCTGATGGCTTTCTTTTCCCGGTTGCACAGGCAACAAGAGAACGGCCATTGGATGGGCCGTTTTTTCGTTGCGTCGGTCGGTACGCTTCCGGAAACCGGTCTTGTAAACAGGATGCCGTGTAGTACATGCAAGCCACCCATTCAGGAAGAAAGGGATACGATAAAATAAAAAACTAAGTAACTAACATTATGAACAAAACAATTGCAGAAGATAGAAAGATGACAGTCAAGCACGTTCCCATCGGCGATCTTAGGGCGGCGGACTACAACCCGCGGCGCTGGGACAAAGAAGCGGAGCGTCAGCTCAAGGAAAGCATCTCGCGGTTCGGTATCGTTGATCCGCTCCTCGCAAACAGCGCCGAGGAACGGAAAAATATAGTCATCGGCGGCCACTTCCGGCTGTCAGTCATGAAGGAGCTCGGCTTCGAGACCGTGCCGGTGGTTTATGTGAACATTCCCGACGTCGAGAAGGAAAAAGAGCTGAACATAAGGCTCAACAAAAACACCGGCGAATTCGATTGGGATCTCCTCGCGAAGTTCGACGAGGCGTTTCTCTCGGATGTCGGCTTCTCCTCGGAAGAGATCGATGAGATATTCCCCGTCGAAGAGACACCGGAACAATTCGATCTCGAAAAGGAACTCAAAAAGCTCAGCATCGAAAAAATTCAGATCAAAAAAGGCGACGTCTACGATCTGAACGGCTCTCGCCTCATGTGCGGGGACTCGACGATCGAAGCGGATGTTTTGAAACTCATGGAGGGCAAGAAGGCTGATATGTGCTTCACGGATCCGCCGTATATCCTCGACTATCTTCATGGGAAGAAAAAGAAGGGTGATGCCGTCACGGGTTTCGGCGCGAAACGCGACCGCCGGTACCTCGAGACGGACTCATTGCCGGAAAATTTCACGGATCTCTGGATGGCGAACGTCTCCCTCATCCAGAAGCCCGACTTCTCGATTATTATCTTCGAGAACCCGAAGAATCTCAGGACGATATGGAACGCCATGGAAAAGCATTGGAAGTACCGCAACACGATCACGTGGCATTTGCCGAATCGGGTGTCGGGATTTTCGGCGAAGTACAAGTTCTTTAACAAGCAGGATATCGCGCTCGTGGGAACTGGCGGGAATGTCACGCTGAACGAGGAACCCGAAGATAACGCGCTTTTCCAGAGTGAGTACGAGAATGCGCTTTTCGCCACCATGGGTAAGCCGCATTGGGAATCCTACGAAAAGGGAAAGAAATATTGCCCAACTGACTTCATTGAGTTCAAGGCCGCCGACGAGAAATCATCCGGCCAGGGCATCATCTTCGGAACGAAGCCAACCGAAATCCTTATCCCGTATCTCAAAGTACTTACCAAGCGGGATGATCTCGTGATCGAACCATTCGGCGGGAGCGGGTCGACGCTCATCGCAGCGACGAAGATGGAACGCCGGTGCTTCCTCATGGAGAAATCGCCGGTGTATGCGGAAGTGATAAAGAGTCGCTGGGAAAAACTGACCGGCTTGAAAGCCAAGAAAATCCATGGCGGCAATTAACCCAGCGGAAAATCCCTCGGTCATCGAACGGCGAGATGAGAGCAAGCAGAAACTTCTTGAAGCTCTCAAGGAAATGCCCGTCATCACGGTGGCGTGCAAGCGGTCGGGCATCGACAACTCCACCTATTACCGCTGGCGGCAGGAGGACAAGGAATTCATGCGGCAAAGCAGGGATGCCTTCGACCGCGGCATCGAGTTCGTGAACGACATGAGCGAGACGCAAGTCATCGCGCTCATCAAGGAAAAGAAGATGCCCGCGATCGCGCTATGGCTCAAGCACCATCACGCGCGGTACGGCTCGAAGAACCAGGCGTACGTTCCGATCACCGCGCGCGAAGATCTCACCCCCGAGGAGAATCAGATCGTGATCGAGGCCCTCGCGCTCGCTTCCGGAAAGGCAGCCAGAAAAAAGAAACCGACCAACCACGATGGAATCCATAACGCCGGAATACATTGAAACGATACGGGGAAACAAGCAGATCAGGCAGCGGCTCGCATACGAAAGCCCGCTGTGGTTTGGCCTGCTTTATCTGAACCGCCACTTCACGGATCGCTTCGCGCCCTTCCACCTCGAGATGTTCCATATCGTCGCGGACGAACAATACCAATTCGTCGTCGTGATGGCGTTCCGGGGGTCGGGTAAGTCGACCGTCATGAACATGGCGACTGTCCTCTGGTCGATCCTCGGGAAGCCCGGGAAGAAGTTCGTCGTCATCGTGAGCAAGACGCAGGAACAGGCGAAGAACCATTTCGCAAACATCAAGGAAGAGCTCGAGAACAACATTCTCCTGCGGGAGGATTTCGGCCCCTTCGCCGAGAAGCCGGAAGAGTGGCGAAAGCTGTCGCTCGATCTCGTCTACCACGACGCGAAGATCCTCTCCGTCTCGCGCGACCAGAGCGTGCGGGGACTGCGGCACGGACCGCACCGCCCCGATCTCATTATTTGCGATGACCTCGAGGACAGTGGCGACGCGGGCCAGGGGGACAAGATCTACGAGCAATTCGTCCGCGAGATAGCGCCGAGCGGGGAGGCCGGAACACGCGTCATCGCCCTCGGCAACCTGATCGACAAGAATTCCTTCCTGATGCGCCTGCGGAGCGACGCGCTGAACCGCCCGGGCGGGATCTTCCGGGCATACCCCTTCAGCGATTCATACCGAAGGAGCTTATGGCCGGGGAAATATCCGGACAAAGCATCGATCCGGCGATTCGAGGAAAGCGTCTCAAGCGGCGCATGGACGCGGGAGTATCTGCTCGACGCCGTAAGCGATGTTTACTACCACGATTCACGGCGCGAGCCGGGAGAGAAGCCCCTTTGGTCCGGAAAGAACATCGGACCCTCCCTCCTCCGGATGAGAAAGGCGAAACTAATCTACCGGCGGGCGCTCGAAAAGGAGGGGAAAATAATGTATCAAGAGGCGCTCATCCCGCCAATGAAGGAATTCAGGATAGAATCGCCGTTCCCCAAAAATCTCCAAGATCAGAGGGTCATGAGATTCGATAAATCGGCGAAGATCGATCCATCTATGCCGGCATACGCACAGGAATACCAGAAAGAGATGCAGGAGGCTCTGGAGAAATTCACGGAGGCTATTTATGACTACGACTACCACTCAGGGAAGGAATAGGGAGTGGATCGTCATGAAGTATGGTTGCACTGATGCTCGTAGATCTTCCACGCTTGGATAAAGGAGAAGAATAAAACGATATTTCCCTCGTCGTCCTTCGTGCTGTAATCTTCTACGATTTCGCAGACGGCTCGCTGCTCGATATCGACAAGCTCCCTCCCGATGTACTCTTGCAGAAGGTTGAGATGTCGATCGACCTCCGCCTCGGCTGCTTCCGTGGCTTCTTTGTCGGCTTCGGTCTCGATAACATCGTCGAGCGTGTATTTGGGGAGGATATCGTTGAGTTTAATTTTCTTCGGCTTTTTGGGCATAGGGGAAGTTTAACATAAACGATAGAGAATTTTTACTTTGCTTTCATAGGGTTCAGATACAGCATAAAGTAATACTTTCATATCGATTTTAGTTGACGTATGTATACTTGACATTAAAAAATCATTAAATTATACTGGTATACATATGAATACCAACAAATCGCAGTTCATCACCGTGTCCGAGATGGCTAAAATGCTTGGTTTGACCCGCGCAGCCATAAATAAGCAGATTTTGGAGAAAAAGATGCCTGCTGAAAAGATGGGGCGCAACTACCTTATCCCCAAAGCGGCTCTTCCGGCCGATCTTCAGGAGCGCATCAGGCAAGGTCAGAAGGAAACTACGAAAAACGTCATCGAAAAGAGTAATCATCAAGACCTCGAGTTTGAAAAGGAGCTTTGGGCCGCTGCCGACAAGTTGCGTGGCAACATCGACGTCTCGGAATACAAGAACATCGTCCTCGGCCTCCTCTTCTTGAAATATATTTCCGATGCGTTTTATAAACGGCGAGAGGAATTGGATGCTCTCACCCGCGATAAGAAGAACGAGGATTTTTATGTGGCCGATGATAAGGCACGCGCTCAGATCCTCGAGACGAAAGATTTTTACAAAAGCGCAGGCGTTTTCTATGTGCCGGAAAAATCGCGCTGGGAATTTTTGCAGACCAAAACAATGCAATCCGACATCGGGCAGGTGCTCGACAAAGCGATGGATTACATCGAAGAGGATAACCGCGCCGAACTGGAGGGCGTCCTTCCGAAGGTCTATACTCGCACGACATTGGATCACGCCGTCATTGGCGAGCTTGTAAATATTTTCTCTCGCATTTCGTTCAATCACGACTTCGATCGAGAGAAAGATATCCTTGGTCGCATATATGAATATTTTCTTGGCCAGTTTGCTTCTTCTGAGGGTAAGCGTGGTGGAGAATTCTTTACGCCACGTTCTATAGTCAAACTTCTTGTAGAGATTCTTGAGCCGTATGAAAATGCTCGCGTCCTTGACCCCGCATGCGGTAGCGGTGGGATGTTTGTTACCATGGGTGAATATCTCTGCAATCACAAACAGGATCCGTCTAAGCTTGCTATCAACGGCCAAGAGAGCAATCAGACTACGCTCCGTCTCGCAAAGATGAACCTCGCTATCCGTGGACTCTCCGGAAAGATTGAGCTAGGCAATACCTACTATCAAGATAAGTTCCCTCATCTGCAAGCAGATTTCGTAATTGCAAATCCTCCATTCAATGCCGAATGGGAGCCTGCTAAGCTTGCAGACAATGATCCTCGTATTATTCTTGGTACGCCGCCAAGTGGCAGTGCAAACTTTATGTGGGTACAACATTTCGCCCATCACCTTGCCCCGAATGGAAATGCTGGATTTGTAATGCCAAATGGTGCCCTTGCTGTATCTGGCAAGGAAGGAGATTTGCGACAGAAACTTATTGAGGTCGATCTTGTTGATGTAATTGTTTCCTGTCCGTCGAAGCTTTTCTACAACGTAGGCCTCCCTGTATCCCTGTGGTTTCTTTCTAAAAATAAAGGCGGCGATCGTTTCCGCAAACGCTCAGGCGAAACACTCTTCATCGATGCGCGCGAATTGTTTGAGCAGATCTCCCGCAAGCAGGTCGTTTTTAATCCAGAGCAAATTGCAAAAATTACCAATACCGTTCATGCCTGGCGCGGAGAATCGGATGCTAACGAGTATAAAGATATTTCTGGATTTTGTAAGTCAGTAACACTTGAGGAAATAAAGAAAAACGGATACGTCCTCACTCCAGGTAGATATGTCGGCCTTGCTGATATTGAAGATGACGGAATCTCATTTGAAGAGAAAATGGGGAAACTTTCAAATGAACTTCGGGAGGAATTCACAAAAGGTCGTGAACTAGAAAATGAAATTGAGAAGAACCTTAGGGAACTAGGCTTTTAATATGAAAAAAAGAGTAGTTAAAAAATCCATAAGCAAAAAGGTAGTCTCTGCATCATCGCTACAGAGTCTACGTCTTTTAGCTGAGCAGTTGGGCGAAATTATCCCAGCTACTTCTATGAATAAAACGGGATTTTGCTTCACTACTCTAGCAAAGGAATATAAACTTAAAAAATATTGGGAGAATAAGGGACAAAAAAAGGAATCAATAGCGAGTTTCCTTGTATTGGTATACAAAAAGCACCCCAGAGTGTTGAAGAAGCTTATCAGGGAAAATCTATCCCGGGCCATTGAGCGGAGGCACAAGAATGGCAATCCGATTCTAAGGCAAGAAGCGGATACCTTAAGTGCAACCTTGTTCAAACTCAATATTGATTTAAAAAAAGAAATTGGAGAACTTGATTTGCCTACAACCAGACCGAGCATTGTTCCACCAAGGATTGAAATACAGAAAGCGCTTGGCGTACTGAGTCTTCATCCTATGCTATTGCCGGATTGCAAAAAACTTTTCGATGACGGACATCTGAATGAATCGGTAAGAAAAGCTCTCGAGAAGTATGAGGTATATGTTCGGGATAGTTCGGGCCTAACTCTCATGGGGACCAATCTGATGGAGCAGGCTTTCAGCGAAAAAGGTCCTAAGATTTCAATAAGTAACGATACTGACGCGAGGAGAAACGAGGGTCTACAAACCGGATTCAAAGACATATCTCGTGGTGCGATGGAGTACTGGAGAAACTACTCTTCTCATGGCGACGAAGAACAGATGCCCGCTCAAGATGCTATATCGATACTAGGTGTCGTAAGTCATCTTTTATATATTGTGCAGAAAAGTAAAGAAACAACTGTATGAGCAAATTACTGGAACAAATAAATAGTGCAACAAGAACAAGCATTAAATTGGCCGATGCGGCTAGTAGAATTGGCGACGGCTTACACGGCACGCCAATTTATGACAATCAGGGCGAATACTATTTTATAAATGGTAACAATTTAGATAACGGTTACATTTTAATCAAAAAAGATACTCGGAAAATTAACTATTCAGAATATCTTAAGCACAAAAAAGATTTGAGCGAGCGTTCTCTTCTTCTGTCAATCAACGGAACAATTGGAAATCTCGCTAAATATAGAGGTGAGAAGTGCATTCTCGGTAAAAGTGCCGCATACGTTAATATAAAAAATGATTTTCAATCAGATTATTTTTACTATGTATTATTGGATAATAGATTCAAAAAACACATAACAAATAATGCATCAGGAAGCACTATTAAAAATGTATCTCTCGAGCAGCTTCGTGAATACGAAGTAAGCGTTCCGGATCTTCCAACCCAAAAGAAAATCGCAGAGATCTTGAGTGCGTATGATGCAAAAATTGAGAACAATAATGCAATCATAAAAAATCTAGAGGCGATAACCCAGACCATTTTTGATGAGTGGTTTGTGAATTTCCATTTCCCTGGATATGAGAAGGCAAAATTCGTTGATAGTGGAATGGGAGAAATTCCTGAAGGTTGGGAGGTCAAAAGCGTTCTTGATGTTATTGAAAGAATCTCTCCGGGTAAGAAATATGAAAATAAGACAGCCCTGCCTATCGGCAAGGTTCCAATTCTCGATCAAGGAGCCTCTGGATTCATTGGTTATCACAATGACGAGCCTGGTGTAATGGCAAGTATTAATAATCCGGTTGTTGTTTTTACGAACCATACTTGTTATTACCGCATTCTTACGGAACCATTCTCGTGCATTCAAAATGTTCTCCCATATGGTGGTAAGAATGGTTACGATACGTTCTTTGTATATTTTCTTACAAAGGAAAAGATAAAGATGTCCGAATACAAAGGCCATTGGCCAGAATTTGAACAGCAGATTTTTGTTATCCCGCCCATAAATCTTACTAATCAATTTTCTGAGAAAGCGAAGATGATTCTTGAGAAGATGGTTTTGTGTGAAAAAGAGAATATTGTATTAAAAGAAACACGCGACAAACTTCTCGCAAAACTGATATGAACCCACTTAATGAAAACAATCTAACAGAGCAATCACTCATCGAATGGCTACAAGGCCAGGGCTATGAGTATGTTTATGGTCCAACAATTGCTCCGGGACAACCTAACGCAGAACGTGAGGATTTTCGTGGCGTTGTACTTAAAAATCGCCTACTTTCTGCTGTTCGTCGCTTCAACCCCCAACTCCCTGCTGAGCAAGCAGAGCAGGTTGTAAATGATATCGCCGGATATCACAATGCCGATCTCATCCTTGGCAATAAAGAAATGTATTCGCTGATCACCGAAGGAGTGAAGAAAACATGGCGAGAAAACGGCGAAGAAAAGACTGAGATTGTTAAGCTTGTTGATTTTACAAATACCGACGCTAACGAGTTTTTATTTGTTAACCAATTCACGGTTCAGGGAATCGACAATGTCTGCCGCCTTGATGGAGTTATTTTTGTAAATGGTCTTCCGCTTTCTGTTCTGGAACTTAAGAGTCCGGTTCGTGAAGAAGCTACCATCGGTCAGGCGTATCGGGATATGGAGTACTACAAGAAGGAGATCCCCAAATTATTCTTGTACAACCAAGTTCTGTGCCTTAGTGATCTTATGAAAGCCCGGCACGGGACGATCTCTTCGTCGTGGGAACGCTATGGCACATGGAAGGGCATCGATTCTGAATCTGATGTACCAAAAGATGCCAATCAACTCGAGGTGCTCGCAAAAGGACTTTTCAATAAAGCTCGACTGCTCGATCTCATCCAAAACTTCACTGTTTTTGAGGCTGATGGTGATGGTGACGCGGTGACGTTTACGAAGAAGATGGCACTTTATCATCAGTACTACGGTGTTAATAAAACCATTGCGAGTACGGTACGTTCAGTGCGCGGCGAGCAGGATCGAAAGATTGGTGTCTTTTGGCACACGCAAGGATCGGGCAAATCGCTCTCGATGGTTTTTTACGTGAATAAAACGAAGCGCGTTCCGGAACTGAAGAGTCCGGCGTATGTATTTCTCACTGACCGTGAAGATCTTGATGATCAACTTTTCAAGACGTTTAGCCGCACCGGATACGGTATGTTGGCGAAGCGGGCGTCCAGCATTAAAGATTTGAAAGACAGGCTTTCTCATCTCGGAAGCGAGCTCATTTTTACAACTATCCAGAAGTTTCAAGAAGATCCTGATGCGAATGCCGTCCTTGCGGAGCGAGAGAACATTATCGTCCTTGCGGACGAGGCGCACCGCACGCAGTACAGCATGCTTGCAGGCAACGTTCGTCAGGCTTTGCCGAATGCGAGCTTCTTGGGCGTGACGGGAACACCGATATCGCAGCATAGCCGCGACACGATGCGCGTTTTTGGAGATATCGTGAGCTCGTACAAGATCGGGCAGGCAGTAAAAGATGGAGCGACCGTGCCAATTTATTATGAGGGTCGTCTCGTGCCTCTGCACTTAACCGATCGCTTTATCGACAGTAAATTCGATGATCTATTGGGCGAGGTTGTTGTGGATGAAAAAACGAAAGCGCGTAAGGAATGGGCAGTGCTCGAGGAGGTAGTTGGCGCTCCGAGTCGCATTGAGCAAATATCAAAAGACATTATCGCACACTTCAATAATCGCCCCATTGAAGGAAAGGCTATGGTGGTTACAATGAGCCGTCCCATCGCTGTAGCGATGTACCAAGCCATAAAAAACATCCCTGGTGCGCCTGAGTGCGCCGTGATCATTTCGGGTATGGAAGATTTTCCCGGACAGACCCAGACCGAGCATGACGTAAAGAAACTCGAGAAGCGTTTCAAAAAAGCGAATGACCCACTTCGTATAGCGATCGTCTGCGAGATGTGGCTTACAGGCTTTGATGTGCCAAGCCTGCATACCATGTATCTCGATAAGCCGCTTAAAAATCATGGCCTTATGCAAGCCATCGCCCGTGTAAACCGTGTCTATAAAGATAAGCCAGGAGGCTTAATCGTGGACTATATTGGCATCGCCGAAAATCTTAAGCAGGCGCTGGCCATTTACGACTCTGACGTTCAAAAGGAAGCGATGCTTCCATTGGGCGAAGTGATCAACGAGATGAACCAACTCTACGGGGAGGTTGCCCTTTATTTCTCCAACATCGATTTTTCAGGATGGCGAAAGAAAAAAGGCGTCGAGTTGGTCGAGCTTTTCCAATCGGCGATGAATGAGGTTATTTCTAAGGACGGTCTTCTTTCGGATGATCGCAAGATGGCGTATATGGGCGTCGTATCAAAACTCTCTCGCCTTCACGCTCTCGTTATGCCGGGAGATGAGGCCATGAAGATCGCCTCCGACATTCAGTTCTTCCAATCAATCCGCGAGGCAATTAGCAAGCAGACAGTCATGCCGCACATTATCTTCCCTGAAGAAACGGAAAGTGCCATCCGTAGCCTCGTCCAAGGTTCCGTTGAAGCGGAGGGCGTGATCGATCTTTTTGCCAAAGAAGGAGAAGAAAGGAAGAGCATCTCCATTTTTGATGAGAGGTTTGCCGAGGAAATTAAAAAATCAAAATATCAAAACCTTGCGATCGACACTTTCCGCAAGATGCTCGACCAAGAAATTAAGGTGCGCTCTCGCGCAAACAAGGCTCGTTACGAGACGATGCTTACTCTTCTCGCCGATTTGATCGAGAAGTATGAGAATAACGTTATCAGCTCGGCGGAAATTATTAAGCATCTTCTTGAAATCGCCGATGAAATCAAGAAGCTCGACCAAGAGAGCAAGGAACTCGGCTTGTCGTCGGAAGAGATCGTTTTCTACGATACGCTCGCTGGAGACCCCGACCTCAAGAAGGCGGGCATCGACATAAAGGAGTTCGTCAAAGAACTCACGAGGCGTATTCGTCGTGATCTCGCGATAGACTGGACGAACAACGAAACCATCAAAGCACGCATCCGCCAGAATGTGCGGCTGCTTTTACTACAGCGCGGCTTCATTGAACAGATGCAGACCGAGAGGCTGATAGAGTCGATCTATCAAGAAACGGTCAGGGTGTATCGCGAGTACTTACCCGCATAAATCAATGATTAAAAAGATACTTTCAATTGATGGCGGTGGAATCAAGGGAGTTTTCCCTGCGTCTTTTTTGAGCGTTATCGAAGAATCGACTGGCAAGAAAATATCCGATTATTTCGATTTGATTGTAGGTACTTCAACTGGAGGCATTATAGCGCTTGGCTTGGGAATGGGTTTTTCCGCAAAAGAGCTTCTGGAGTTCTATGAAGAATTGGGACCCGAAGTTTTTAAGGGGAATAAGTTCGCGCGATGTTTTAGAAGTTTGGGTATCTCAAAATATGATAATGCGTCATTGCGTACATCTCTCGAAAAAAAATTTAGCGACAAAAAACTTGGCGAAAGCAAGAATCGGCTGGTGATCCCAAGTTTGAATCTTGAGAACGGTGAAGTCCATGTTTATAAGACGGCGCATCACGAAAGATTTCAACGCGACTATAAGGAAAAGGTTGTTGATGTTGCTTTGGCGACGTCTGCGGCGCCGACGTATTTTCCAACTTATAGCTCAGCCTCGGGTACTCCGTTGGTGGATGGTGGATTGTGGGCGAATAATCCGATGGGATTGGCAGTCGTCGAGGCTATCGGAGTTCTTGAATGGCCGCGAGAGCAACTAAAAGTACTGAGTATCGGATGCACCACCGAGCCTCTTAACATTAAACTAGCCCGCAGATTCCCGATGGGCAAGGCGTATTGGGGTTTTAGGGTTGCGGATCTGTTTATGAGCGCCCAATCTTCCGCTTCTATAGGCACCGCTCAAATACTTGCAGGGCGTGATAACGTGACGCGAATTAGTCCCGCTGTTGCAAATGGAAAATTCGGACTCGATATTATTACTGAAATAGAATCTTTGAAGGGGTTGGGCGAGAGCGAGGCTCGTAAAGCGCTTCCAGAAATCCAATCGTTTTTCGTGGATAAGGCTGAAATATTTTCACCAATATATCATTAAAATGAAATTTGAATCCTATTTCGATAGTTTTCTCAAAAGTACAGTCAATCTTAACGAGACGAGGTATCAGACTGCCAAGTCAGCTACCGAAGCCGTAACCAGCATATTGCAGAACGACGAAGTATTTGGGGATAAATTCATTGACACCAGACCGCAGGGTTCGTTCAGGCAAGGAACCATAATTAAACCAGTCGATTCGGAAATGGAATTCGATGTCGATCTCCTTTTTGAGATGGAAGCCGTTGCTGGCTGGAGTCCTGCAGATTATCTCAATAAACTTTCGGCTCAATTGAAAAAAATGGATCGATATAAGGATAAAATTGATACTCGGGGGAAAACTCGATGTGTCACTATAGATTATGAAAGCGATTTTCATATGGACGTAGTTCCAGCAATTACAGTTGGAACTCAGTGCTTCATCATGAATAAAACCACGAATCAATACGAGGTGACTGATGGAGATGGATATGCTCAGTGGTTTTCTCGTCAAAATGCCATCGCTGGAAAAAAGAATTTAATAAAAACGATACGTCTGTTGAAATATATTCGTGATTCCAGGGGAACTTTCGACATAAAGTCAATCTTGTTAACGACGCTCCTAGGAAATCAGGTGTTTTCAACAGACAGCTCCCCGAAACAATACCCCGATCTCCCAACGACTTTTACTCGACTACTTTCTCGTTTGGATACGTATTTACAAAAGAACCCGTCGGTTCCGCTTGTTGCGAACCCAGTGCTGCCGACGGAATATTTCAACAGGCATCTAGATCAGAAAAAATATTCAGAATTTCGAGATGCTGTCCATTCTTATGCAACACTTTCCTTGGAAGCTTACGCTGACGCAAATGAAGCGAGTAGCCTAATGAAATGGCGGAAGATTTTCGGTGACTCATTTGGTATAGAAACCAGAGAAACATCGTTAACCGTATCGATCAATGGTTTACAGCTTGCCAACTTCAGCCATAAACAAGAGTTGAGTGATTTAGGTATCCCTTTTGTGAGTACCTCGGCAAGCGTAAATATTTCGGCTGGCCTTTATTGGGGACGGCATGATCATCGCGTGATAAATAGAACTTATAAAGGCGCGTTTCCTTCGAAAACGGAGATTCAGAGATATCACTGGCTTAAGTACACCGCCACAACCGACTACGGCGAACCGTACAATGTCTATTGGCAAGTGGTAAATACTGGAGAAAGCGCACGGCAGGCCGATGGCTTGAGAGGTCAGATCGAGATAGGAGGAGATGAAAAATGGGAACGCAGTCTTTACACGGGCGTTCATTGGGTAGAATGCTTCATTGTCAATCGGGCCACAAATCAATGCGTCTGTCGTAGCGGCCCATTCTTTGTCGGCTTTCGAGAAAGAGCTGGAGATGTGCCAAACTAATTCCTAGCTTTTATCTACCCAAAAGAAAATCGCCCCGAGGGCGATTTTCTTTTGGGCGTCACGGTCGCACTAGAACCTCGACTTACGAGGTTGGTACGATAGTAACGCCTAGACGGCGGGGACGGGAGGATTCGAACGGCTAGAACTACGTTGCCTTCTTCATCCCTTCGTCGCCTTATAACGGCTTTGAGCGACCAATAAGGACGCTCTGGACTCCTGGGCGGGGTTGCGTCATCCATTGTCTTGATGACAAACCTAATAAAGGGGTCGGCAGGAGCGGCGACCTCAACCAATCAGCCGCTGCCAGTAAAGGTCGCCTACTGTCTGTACGCAAGAAAGAGTACAGAGAGCGAGGAACAGCAAGTCCTTTCAATAGACAGCCAGATCAAGGAGATGATCAAGATCGCCGATCGTGATGGGCTTGAGATCGCGGAGATCAGGAAAGAGAGTCACTCGGCGAAGGCGACCGGGCAACGCGAAGTGTTCAATGAACTCCTGAAAGATATCCGCTCGGGCAAATTCAGCGGCATTCTAACATGGGCACCGGATCGCTTGAGCCGCAATGCGGGCGATCTTGGCACACTCGTCGATCTCATGGATCAGAAATCATTGATTGAAATCAGGACATTCAGCCAGAAATTCACGAACAGCCCGAGCGAGAAATTCATGCTGATGATTCTCTGCTCAACGGCAAAACTTGAGAATGATAATAAAAGTGAAAATGTGAAACGAGGGCTACGGACAAGGTGTGAGCAGGGGCTAAGACCTTCAATGGCCCCGACTGGATATTTAAACGAAAAGCGCAAAGACAAGGCCTGCGAAGTCATCGTCGATCCGGTGCGTGCGCCCATCATCAAGCAGATGTTTGAAAAGGTTGCCAACGAGCAATGGTCGGGCAGAAGGCTCTATGCGTGGCTGAGGCATGAGGTAAAGTTCAAAACCGCTACAGGAAAATTTCTGGCTCTTGGGAACATCTATATGCTCCTCAAGAAAACTTTTTACTATGGCCTCTTTGAATATCCCGTCGGTAGCGGAAATTGGTATACTGGCCAACATACGCCGATCATTACGAAAGAACTCTATGACCGAGTGCAGGAGCAGCTCGTCCGGAGTGAAATTAATAAAGACAACAAGGAGTTCGCCTTCACGAGACTTATATCCTGCGGGGTGTGCGGATCAGGGGTCACGGCTTGCGAGAAGTACAAGAACCAGCAGAATGGGGACGTGCATCGGTACGTGTACTATCGCTGCACGAAATCAAAGGATCCCCACTGTCCGGAGGGGTATATTAAAGAGGAGGAAATCATCGAGCAAATCGTGAATATTCTTGATACGCTTGATATCAGCGAGCTGGGTATAAGGCACAAGTTCAAGGACGAAATAACACGGTACAACAAGTTCCGAAAGATCGCCCTGGGCAAGAACCGAGAGAAAAATCCAGAACCCGAAGAATTCGATGCCAAATCTTATGCCGTCTATCTGTTAACCGAAGGATCAATTACGGAGAAGCGAGAATTGCTATCGAATCTGAAGAGTCGATTGGTGCTCAAGAATAGAATCATCACGCTGGCGGTAACAGTAGCACAATAGCAAAAAATTATCGGACAAAAACAAAACAGCGATTGATCGCTGTTTTGTTTTGCGCCCTTGCAAGGTGGGTTACAAGGTCGCCCGCGCGGGTCAGGGACCAGAGTCCCTTGAACCGCGCCCTGAGTTGTGCCCCCGGAGGGAATCGAACCCCCATCAAGACCTTAGAAGAGTCCTGCTCTATCCATTGAGCTACGAGGACGAGAAAACGATTTCGGTTTGATTCTAAAACAGATTTAAGATATTGTGAATGGCGACGATATGAGCAGTGTTTCGACGCAAAAAAACGGGCTGTCGTATACCGGTAGTACGCCTGCTTTGGGAGCAGGTAGACTGGGTTCAATTCCCAGCAGCCCGACAATTCCGATCTCAAGTTTTTCGAAAGACGTTACACTCAGATAAGGCATTTAGGGGCATGCGAAGACGAGCCCCCTAAATGCCTTATCTGAGTGTTTAAAAAATCTTTTGGAAAGGAGATGCTCCGTTTATAAAAACGATTTGAAAAAAAAATCGTTGCCTGTTATTATAACGAGGCAATTTTGGTATGCCGCGGTAGCTCAGTGGTAGAGCGCAGCCCTGAAGAGGCTGGCGTCGGGGGTTCAATTCCCTCCCGCGGCACAGAAGAGTGATATAAATTCAACCTACTTGGTGTAACTGCATATTTTCACGCAACATTTTGCTCTCAAAGTAATCTTCAATGACTTGTGTCCCGATACTCTTAAAGCGATCTATTTGCCCGAGGAGGTCGAGATCATTTCCCGGAGCAACTTCATTTTCACTAAAGCCTAGATTAAACTTCGGTCCCTTTTTATTTATCCGATTCACCGATTTCCAATCCATCAAAGCCTTTGTCGGATCGTCTCCCTTGTAATAAACGATTTTTGTAGGTTTTTTTTCGGGATGTTCTTTAAAATAATTTTCCCAAAAATCTTTTGAGTTTATCCGGTTTTTGGTTTCTTGATATAAGATCCCTCCATCTTTTAAGTCTTGATCAATCAAAGAATCAATCGACTCACTCCCCGTTGAACTTTCTGTACGGCGTCCCTTCGCCGTTTGTAAACTATGAAGATTCTGGTAATTCAGAACGACATCCTGCAATCGAGGATCGGCGATGCCGTAATCAGTTTTCAATTTATCGCGGAACGGTTGTAATTTTTCGGGAGTCGGTGGCATATCAACTACTTCCATGGCTTTTTGGGCAAATTCAACGAATTCACGAGAGTCAATTAATTTTCTGAACAGTAATTGGTAATTCTTATTTACTATTGGATTGTTATTTTCGTCGATTTCATATCTCGATCCAGTCTTCTTATCAACCTCAGCGTCGGCGGGAATGAAAATCAGTCCGGCATTAATATTTATGCCCCTTTCTTCGTTCGCCCAAACCCATTGATCGTTGTAGTCATTGTCTCCTCCTTGGGTAAGGTCACCACGAAAGCGATATTGGGATGCTATGAAAACCGAAGGATATGCTATAAATATTTCATTTCCCTTCTCTGCTCCATAGAAGGCGTCGGCGACGTTTTCGGCGGCAACATGAACGGCGGCACGATCGCCGTAACTGCCTATTCCATTTTCATATTGGCGGTCGGGATCTGTCACTCTATCCAAACGTTCTAATGCTTCTTTTTTTGTATCATGATCCTTATTGATAACCAGCCTTTCAATCTTTTCTTTCTTCTCCTCCTCAGTCATCGCGATACTCAGGGCGGAGCGAAGACTTCCGCTGTCAACGATGTTCATGAAACCAGTATGATATTCTCCTTCGCCCGCAGTATGAAAGGCGTGTCCAACATGATCTCTTATTCCCTGACGGGTCACATGAGTTACCATTTCATTTGGAAATCTTCTCAGTAAGAGGGCGTAATCCTCCAATGAAAGCGAAGATAACTGTTCTTCCGTAAAATATTTGGAAATATCCTCCTTCGTATATTCAGACTCTGCCCATTTTTCTTTTTGTTTTTTATAAAAATCATCTAACAAAAATTCTGATTGTCTCTCGACAGATTTTTTTTCTATCTCGGAGATGTCTTTTTTATGCTCGAGAAATATGGGTTGAGATTCCTTTAGCTCCTCATAGCTTTTGGTCCCATTTAGAATATCGGCTTTTAATTTTCTTACTTTGAAATAGTTTAAGAATTTACCAACCCCTGATTCATTTAATCGCTCGATGTCTTGTTCTGTTTTTTTTATATTTTCGAGTTCCCTGGAGATATTTTCTTTATTTTCACCCACCTGTTCTTCTCTTTTTTTCTCATCACGAAAATACTCGCTCCTTTTTGAACGAATTTCTTCAGCAACGCTATCACGTTCTGTCTTGTCACCAATCTTTGAAAAATCCCTTAAAAACTTAGGTGCGTTTTCCATTTTCTATTATTGTAACTCTGTAGAACTAAAAAATGGAGTTTGAATTGATCTTGTAATGAACTAGGCCTAAAGAGGATCACATAGCTCTATATTTCTTCATTTTCTTGCGGAGTCGTCTAATAGCCTTATTCGAGCGTTATCATAAATTTTAATGCGTGGCCATGCCATGAAATTGTCTACAAAATTAAAATCTATTAAAACGAGATGTATTATAACGTTATGTTTTCATAGTGGCTTATTGCGTAATCTTTCGCTCCACAAATAATCACAGTTAAAAGATCTATCCTCCATCCCCTATCGCCAGCGAGTTCCTTGTGAGAGTTTGCGAAGAGTCGACACGCCCTGCTTATTTTTTTGAATTTATCTTTTGTCAAATTATCTTCCGGGATGAGACCACTGAGGTTCTCTTTGAGAGTTTTTACCTCAATAAAAACTAGGGTTTCGTTAAATGATTTGGCAATGATGTCTATTTCATCAAATTTCTCACGGTAGTTACGGAATAAAATCTTATACTTCTTTTTAATTAAAAATTTGCAGGCTAAATCCTCCCCTATTTTCCCAATATTTATATTATTATCAGATTCTGGCATTTAAATGTGTTTAGCGACAAACATATTTAAATTAATTGAATATGTTTGTCGCTAAACACATTTAAATTCACTAATTTCAATTTAAATTAAAAAATGCATATAAAATGGGCATTTTATTAAGAAAGATTAAAAATTAATAAAAAATATCGTTTAAAGTGTTTATCCTAAACATTTTGATAAACATTTTTGTTTATCAGATAAAAAACCTATATAAAATAAGTATTATTGAATTTATAATTTTTTAATAATTACTTCAGAAATAGGAAATAATCCGGCAAAGGTTAATATATTATATTTTGCCGGATTATTGCCGTATTATAGTGATTTGCCGAATTGACTTATGTGTGAAAATCAAAGATACTAACCCTCATGACAAAAGAAATATTAGAAAACTACAAAAATAAACTTCTTCACGAAAGGCTGCTCATTACTCGCGAAATCAAAGATTTTGAAAAACCAGTAAATTTTGGAACCGACATCGACCATGGCGACGAAAAGACCGACGAAGCCGAAGAGCTGAGCAATCGCTTCGGAGAGGAAAACGATCTAAAAAAACGCCTCGACGAGATTGATGCGGCGCTCGAAAAAATAGAGAAGGGGAGTTATGGCGTTTGTGAAACATGCGGCGGAGAAATAGAAACTGAAGTTCTAGATATCGATCCTGAATCGCGCCTCTGCAAAGAATGCAAAATAAAAAGCTGAACCGCAAATATCTTTTAAGAATTTTTTAATGTCGGATGTGGTAGAAGTGAGACATGTCAGTAAAAAGTCTCGCGAAAACATATTCGGCTGAATTGGAAGGTATTAATGCAAAACTCATCGAGGTGGAAGTCGACATAAACGTTGGCCTCCATTCTTTTAATATCGTCGGCCTTCCCGATAAATCTCTTAATGAAGCGAAGGAGCGAGTAAATTCTGCGCTCAAAAATTCCGGTATCAAACCGCCGAACCGTGAAAATCGGAAAATAACCGTCAACCTCGCGCCGGCGGATATAAAGAAAAATGGTTCTCATTACGATCTCGCTATCGCGCTCGGTTACCTTCTGGCAACAAAACAGATCGCGGAATTTGATCCGCGGCATAAAATATTTTTGGGTGAACTTGCGCTCGACGGAAGATTGCGTCCCGTAAACGGTGCGTTGAACATTTCTCAGATGGCGATCGGGTCCGGATTTCATCAGCTTTTTCTTCCGGCACAAAATGCAAATGAAGCAGCGGCGATAGAAGGCGTGACTGTTATTCCTATAAATTGTCTTCAAGAAGTAATCGATATTTTAGAAGAGAAAAAAATAGCGGCGCCGTTTCGGTTTTGCGAACTCAAAAACATACCGGCGTCTTATCCAAATTTTTCCGAGATAAAGGGCCAGGAAAACGCGAAGCGGGCGCTCACGATCGCGGCGGCTGGCGCACACAATATCATAATGATCGGATCGCCGGGCGTCGGAAAAAGTATGATTGCACAGACGCTCGGGGGCATCCTTCCGGATCTCGAACGACATGAAGCGATCGAGGTCACAAAAATTTGGAGTGTGGCAGGACTAGATCCTGGAGGCCTTATCACAAGACGCCCCTTTCGATCGCCGCACCAAACGTCGTCGCAAATCGCCCTTATCGGCGGGGGATCAGATCCGAAACCAGGAGAGATAAGTCTTGCTCACCGGGGTGTTCTTTTTCTTGATGAAATACCAGAATTCCAAAAGGCGGCACTTGAGGCACTCCGCCAGCCTATGGAATCAGGCGTTATCCACATTGCCCGCGCACGGCAAAGCCTCACGCTTCCGGCGAAATTTATGCTCGTGGCCGCCATGAATCCCTGCCCGTGCGGCTACTACGGAGATCCAGATCACGAATGCCGATGCACACCGCGGGAAGTGATAGCCTATCAGAAAAAAATTTCAGGTCCGTTTCTTGACCGAATTGATCTCCAGATAAAAGTTAAAAAGATAGCGCTCGATGAACTGCGAAGTCGCAGTGAAAACACAGCAGAAAGCGCGGCGGTAAAAATAAAAGTTATGGCGGCGAGGCGTATTCAAAAAGAACGTTTTAAAAAGATATCGGGCGGAGAAAAAATTTCCACGAATGCCGACCTAAGTGCACGCCAAATCGAGCACCTCGCCGACCTTGATGCATCAGCCGAAAAATTTTTAGAGACGCTCGGCAAATCATACCTGTCACCCCGCGGTTATTATCGAATGCTAAAAGTTGCCCGTACTATTGCCGATATCGAGGCAGGAGAACAAGTAACCGCGAAACATCTTGCCGAAGCATTCAGCTACCGGCTCAGAGAGGAAATTTGAGCCTGTTTCAAGCCGAAATTATTGCCGGGATCCTTGACTGCGCCTAAAGTGTCGGAAAAGATTGATTTTTGATCCAGTACACCGTCGCCAGAAACTGCGGCAACAGGCGAAAGGGTTCGTGTACCGAAAAGCGTCGCGGTGGTTTCAGCGCCTTGTGCCGTGGATATAAGGAATTCGGAGCTTCTGCGAGCCGATGCAACCTCCACGATACCTGTTTTACCGTTCAATACAGAAACTCCAGAAAGCAATCCACCTATTGCCAAAAAAACAGCCACGATCAATGGCATGCTGTCTTTTTTCATTTTTTTAAAAAGTAACCAATGCGTGTATAATACCAAAACCTATCGGAATCCGCAAATGCCCCAAAACAATAATTCTATTCGGTTGAATGAGGCCCAGGAACGTGCAGTACACGCACCGATGGGACCCCTTCTGATTGTTGCCGGGGCGGGAACGGGAAAAACAAGTACGCTTGTGAGTCGGATTCTTCATTTAATAGAGGAAGGTATCACGCCGCAAAAGATCTGCGCAATCACCTTTACCAATAAAGCCGCAAACGAAATGGCCGAGCGCTTAGCGCTTAGCGCTAAGCCATATATTGGGACTTTCCACTCTCTGGGGGCAAAAATATTAAGAAAAGAGTGCCATTCGTTCGGCCGTGAGCCGAACTTTGCCATCTTCGACGATCATGATTCTTTTGATCTTATCAAAAAAGCGGTTAAAAGCATTTATCCCGTGAAAAAAGGCGGCGATGAACGACCATCGAAATCTGCCAAAAAAGATGAGGCGCCGGCATTCTTTGCGCAAGAGATCTCCGAGATAAAGAATGATGCATTCATGAAAGGCAAGCACCGCACGCAAATCTCTCCAGAAAAGGAAAGCCAGATCATGACGATCTTCGGCCTCTACGAGGCCGCGCTCCAGCGCAACAATGCGTTCGACTTCGACGATCTTATCCAAAAACCAGTTATGCTGTTTAAAAAAAATCCTGTTGCTCTCAAAAAATATCAAACGATGTTTGATGCGGTATTGGTTGACGAATGGCAAGATATCAATCCTATGCAATATGAATTTGTGAAGTTGTTGGCCGGCGGACACCGCAATCTGAGCGTGGTAGGGGACGACGAACAAACTATCTATACCTGGCGCTATGCGGACATCAAGACATTTTTGAATTTCGATAAGGACTGGAAGGATTCGGCCGTGCACTTTCTGGAAGAAAATTATCGCTCGACGGCAACTATCGTGAACGCCGCGCAGGCCGTCGTGCAAAACAACCGCTTTCGCACGCCGAAAAAATTGCGAACATCGAACCCGGAAGGTGATTCCGTCACGCTCTTTGAGGCCTGGGGTGAAAACGACGAAGCGGTATGGATAGCAAAAAAAATTTTTGACCTGCAAGCCGCAAATCCCAATAATTCTGTCGGCATCCTTTATCGTACCAACGCCCAATCGCGCGCCATTGAACAGGCGCTGATCCGGGAAAATATTTCCTATCGCATTTTTGGGGGATTAAAATTTTATGAACGCAGGGAAGTAAAAGATGCGGTTGCGGCTCTCCGCTACGCCGCAAATCAGAAAGACGAATTAAGCCGAGAGCGCCTCGAAAAAAACTTCTCTCGGAGAAAATTTACAGAATTCAAAGATGCGATCGCGACGACAAAGAGCCTGACACCAGCAGAAATACTGAATATTTTTCTTGAAACATTCGGCTATTTTGACTATCTCGAACAGAATTTTATGAACGCCGGCGAACGGGAAGAAAACATTTCCGAGCTCGCCACATTTGCAGCAGAATTCAAAACGCTCGCCGACCTTTTGGAAAAAGTCTCTCTCGTCCAATCAACTGACGTACCGTCAGGAGGCACCGCCGAGACAGAGAAGGAACATGGAGCGAGCGACGGCTCCGTCGTCCACCTCTCTACGATTCATCTTGCGAAAGGCCTCGAATTCGATTCTGTATTCATCGCTGGCGCCGCGGAAGGAGTCCTGCCGCACATCCGATCAATGGACAGCAATGACCAACTCGAGGAAGAACGGCGCCTCATGTATGTTGCTATGACGCGCGCGCGAAAAAAACTATTCATCAGTTTCTCCGGCATGCCGTCGCGGTTTTTGAGCGAAATCCCCTCCGAATATCTGTGCACCGCCGGAAATGAGGAGCAAGAAGACGATCTTAATGGTATTGATGCGGAACCGGAAGGGAGCTACTCGTCATTTTAAATTTTAAAAATCACCTCAAGGCCTTTATGAAAAAACTCGGGCAACACTTCCTTAAAAATAAATCTGCGCTGCAATTGATCACGGGATCTCTCGATCTCGTTCCGGATGATGCCGTTATTGAAATTGGCCCTGGCCACGGCGAGCTGACGGAATTTTTAGCCGCGACCCCGGTAAAAAAAATCGTGGCAATCGAAAAGGATGTAAAGCTTTGTGGCTCTTTAATAAAAAAATTTCATGGTGACGACCGTTTGGCCGTACTTTCCGGCGACGCGCTCGCAATGCTGCCGATCCTTATTCAAGAATCAAGATTCATGAATCGTGGTTATAAAATCGTCGGCAATATTCCGTACTACATCACCGGCCATCTCTTCAGAATTTTCGGCGAGCTCAAATGTAAGCCGGAACGATGTTCGTTCACGATTCAAAAAGAAGTCGCGGAACGGGTTTGTGCCGAGCCGCCCCGCATGAATCGCCTGGCGGCAAGCGTGCAGTTTTGGGCAACTGTAAAAATAATAAAGACGCTTCCCGCAAGCGATTTTAGTCCGCCACCCAAGGTTTCCTCGGCAATCATCGTTTTAAAAACTACCGGGCCGCGCGATATCGATACCCAAAGTTATTACGCGGCTGTACGAGCGCTCTTTTCCCAACCGCGAAAAACGCTTTCTAATAATCTTATAAAGGCAACGGGGGACGAAGGGAGTGTTGTGATAAAAAAACTGTCGGCAATCGGCATAGTTCCAAATCACCGGCCACAGGATCTCATGATAGATGATATCTTAACCATCGCGCGAGCATTTTTCTAATTTCTGCACATGTTTCCGATGTACTTGATTTTCCGTTTGCGGTACAATGGAAACAATGCTTGATGTCAAAAAGCTCATCACGGGGTTCCTGATTTTGGCACTCGGCGCGAGCGCCGCGATGTGGATCCTATCCAACGCTAACGGCACACCGGGAGCAAGCTCGGGTACGCTGGCCATGGAGACATCTCCGTCTTCCCTGACGAGCAACAATGCTTTTCTTTCAGCAAACGTCGCACCCCAAGATGTCGCAGACCTCCTTGCGAGCCAACCTTTATCTTCTTCCACGGAAGCTGCTCTTGAGCAACCAGGAAACCTAACCGGAACGCTCGGAAACTCTCTTCTTAATGGTCTCGTTGCCGCAAATCCAGATGGAATTCAAACCGACGCCAATAACAATCAAGAGATCAATCAGTCCGATGACGGAGCCATCCTCTCTGAACTTCAGAACAATCCGGCAACTTCCAATATTTCAATCCCCGATTGGGATACCGAGGCCGCGAATATACCGATCCATGCCGTTACGGCGACATCTGAAACCAACGTTACCGATTACAGCAACGCCCTTGATACAATCTTCAACAATTCTTTTTTGCAAAATGGTATTCAGAATATGGTCAGTGACACTTCGGGAGCTGACCCTGCGAATATAAGCTATGTTCAATCCGCCGTGGCGGGAGCACTTAATAATGTTGCTTCTCTCGAAACACCGACAAACCTGCGTGACTTTCAAAAAAGTTTTATTAAAGTCCTGGTATACGAAAAAGATTCACTTTCGCTTGTGGAAAACTCGAGTACGGATCCAGTAAAAACATCTCTTATTCTTCAAGGTGAAGAGGCGAAATATAACCTTGCTCTTAGCGATTTTGAAAATCAATTTGAAAAGGCACAGTCCTTAAACGGTTTTTCTTTAGGAGGAAAATCGGATAATGGATCGAAAACTCCCGCGTTTGCATTTTTAGAGACATTTTTCGCCATACCGACCGCCCATGCCGTTTTCGGTGTCGGTGACGTTGTCATTGATCCGGCGGTCTTAGCGCGGATGATCCTTAACTACGCTTATGACGTTGCTCTCCAAATCGCCAAGAATGCACTTATTTCCTTCATGCAAAACAAGGTTCTTACTTGGATTGCGGGCAATGGGGCACCAATGTTTGTAAAAAATTGGGCGACCGATATGGCGAATGCAGGAGAGATGTCCGCCATAAATGCCATCAATAGCAACTATGCTTGCGTGAACCCAAATACGATCTTCCCTCAGATCCAGGTGATCTTAAACGCCATCTACAAGCCGGGCAATAATGTCTGCGAGGCGACATTCCAAAGTGCGCTTTCCAGTGGCGATCTTCAACAATTTTATAATAATTTTTCAAAGGGTGGGTTTGTAACCTTTGGGGAAACGCTCATGCCAAGTAATGATTTTTACGGCGGTCTTTTCTTTGCCGCACAGAGCGTCGGACAGGCCGCCCGACAAGGACAAAGCTTGTTTACCCTAAAGACAACCGCCCAGCAAGGTTTCAAGGGTACTGAAAAATGCGCCGACGGAAGCGACCCAAATGGTACCACGATAAATTGTATTGATAATACAACAGGGATTGCCGTGCCAATCAATGACGAACCGAATGGTTCTTGTCCGGCAGGGACCGCCTCTGAATCCTTGGCGAGGAACGGGGAATGTGCCGACGGGTCGGAACCCCAGACCACCAGCCCCGGCCAAGTCACTGGCCAAATATTCTCTACGTCTCTCCAGGGCAGTACACAACTCGTCACGGCCGCGAACGACATAACAGGACTTTTGAACGCTGCGGTAAATTCACTCCTGAGTGGTCTCGCAAACACCGCCATCAACTCCGCGGGGAATGCGATAAATTCAGGCTTGACCGGATCAATTCCTCAGACATCATCTCCGTCCTCCGTGGCGCCAGGAATTCCCTCGGGGCACGGTGTAACTTGCTCTCCGCAAATATGGACAACAACATTCGACCCCACCGTCGGACAGTCCTCGATAACACTCTATGCTTCCGGCGGCGTCGACGCGACGGGCAATGCCGCCTATACCTGGTCTGCGCCTGGTTCTATTGCGTCAAGCGGCGGCACAACCCAAGGATCTCCATTTCAGGCAACATACTCCGCGGCGGGAACTTATAACGTTACAGTGACCGCCTCGGACGGCAGCAACTCGTCCTGCCAAGTGGTTCTTGCAACATCAACCACGACGACTCTTCCGCCGTCTCAGCCATCAACCAACACATCCGGTGTAAGCTGCTCTCCGCTTAATCAGATCGTAACTTTCGCTCGCCCCTATTCCTCCATCACGCTCGCCGCTACGAGTACCCCCACAACTACTCCTGCCACCTACACCTGGTTGGCCCCTGGCTCCACCGCGGCTGTTAGTATTAACACAACGACATTCCAAGTAACCTATAGCGCCACGGGAACCTATAGTATCTTTGTAACCGCTTCAACGGGGAGCGGCACTTCAACCTGCACGGCAAATCTTATCTCTTCCGGAACAAACATCCAGCCATGAGAAAAAATTCCTATAAAAGGATACTCTCTGTTGCGGCATTTGTGGCGCTTTTTCTAATATTTGCTCCCAGAGGTGTCGTGACGGCCCAGACAACGGGCCAATATTATGGTCCTTCACCGACAACGCCGATCTCGGGAGCGTCCACCAATACGACTGCTCCAGCCGAAAGCACAGCTCAACAATCCACATCCAAAGCACCGACCGATGCCCTCGATTGCGGCAGTGACCTTGCAACCTGCGTTGTCTATTTCGTTTCCTACCTCATCAATAAGCTTATTGCTGTTTTTATCTCTCTGGGAGCAACTTTTTTAGCCGGCATGCTCGCGCTTAACGAAACCGTGTATTCTTCACCCGCGGTACAAACTGGTTTTTCTATAGTTCTGTCTTTTGCAAACCTCGGTTTTGTCCTGGCTATTATTGTCATTGCTATAGCGACCATTCTTCAAAGCCAGACCTACGGAGTGAAAAAACTTCTCTGGAAGTTGGTCGTCATGGCAATTCTTGTTAACTTCGGTCTTGTTGCAACGCGGCCTATTTTTAGTTTTTCCGACAGTATCTCAAATTATTTCGTGGCTCAGATAGGCGGAAACGCAAGTGGTCTCGCTACTAATGTAACCAACGCTTTTTCCCCGCAGGAATTTTCTGGAGGCTATGTCGGGGGGACACCAACCGTCGGACAGGTTGTCGGGGGAGTTGGTGCTGGAATCGCAGGGGCACTCACAGTATGCGGCACAGTAACGGCGGCGGCGAGTGTCACGTTAACTCCTATTGTCGGAGGAATAGCTGGCTTGCTCTGCGTTGGAGGGTTCTATCTTGGTGGAGCCGCACTTGGCGGAGTCGTCCAATCGGTCGCCAAATTAGTAAGTGGTGGCGATTTCAATGACGCTTTTGTCGCCATGATTATAGGGATGATCACGTCGGCCATACTTCTCGCTATTGCAGCGTTCAGCTTGATAGCCCTGGCCGTTATGTTGCTGATCCGCTACCTTTATATGACCTTTCTCCTTATTCTCCTGCCCCTCGCATGGCTTGCGTGGGTATTCCCGGGCGTAAGCAGTTATTTTAAAAAATGGTGGGATTTGTTCCTAAGATGGACATTTTTCCCCGCGATTGCTCTCTTTTTTATATATCTCACTTTCCTTATTGTTCCGAACGCCACGGGTGGAAAAACGAACCCATCATATCTTTCAACATCCTTAGGAACATCGCCTTCGGCGATTACATCACAAGACCTAGCAACCCGCCAGGAGGGACTTGGGCAGCAAGCGTTGACTGATATAGTTCTTGCGGGAATGATGCTTGGCGGTCTCTTCGCTGCAAATAAACTTGGCATCGCCGGCGCGGATACCGCAATCAAGTACGCAAAAACAGGAGGAAATTGGGTGGCGGGGAAAGCAGGTAAACAGACTCAGAAGGGACTGAGGGCGGGTTACGGTGCCGCAGATGAAGGCTTGAGACAACGTTCAAAGACGGGACGAGGGATTACCGAGCGACTTCAGGGAAGCCGTATTGCGCCGATAGCCGCCCTCGGTCGTGGCATTAGCAGTGTAAGCACGAATGAAAAGATGGTAGAAGATGCTAAGAAGAATGTTCCTAAAAATCCCGAAGAAATCAAGAGAAATCTTGCTGGTTCCATGAATAAGGAGATGCAGTTTGCCCATATTGCAAAACTTGTTGAGATGGGCGAACTGACAGGCACTGAAGACGTGAACGGAAAAAATATAAAGGAATTTTTAGATTCCAACGGTGATGTCATGAAGCGTTATGGCCAAACAAAATTGAGCGGCGATGCAGACAAAGCAATGGGAGAGAGTAAAGAGATGCGCGACGCCAGAAAGAAAGTGGATGCGGCCACTGAAGCGGGGACTGACACCGCCGCCGCAATGCAAGAACTAAACAATGCTGTCAGGCGGTTTGTGGAAAAACTCAGTAAGGCGGACGTGGCAAAGATGAACGTAAACGGTATGTTTAGTGATGAAACGGAGGATTCTAAGCAAACGCTTGCTAGTATTGCAAAATATAACCCTGCCCTTTTGCCGAATATACTCGCAAAGGCCAAGGCATCGGTCGGAAATAACATGCGGCGCATGTTTGATAAGCTATGCAAGGACGAAGAAGCTAATATTGGGCCATGGCAAAACGATGAAAAAATGAAGGCCAGAAATATTGAGATCACCAAGAGATTGGAAAAATTAAAGGAAAATCTTGAAACCGTTCAAACTGATCCCAAGATGAACGACGCTGAACGGATAGATGCTCAAGAAAAAATAGAAGCAGAACAAAACAAACTTCAAGACGAAGCTTCTAAAATGCAGGATAATTATGTTGAGAAAAAATTGAATGAAAAATATCACAAAGATACCTTTGAAAAAGCGATGGCTAACAATGTTTTTGCAGCGACAAGCGAACCATCCAGCGGGTCCCGCCCTGGCACTAGCGACAAATAACACCACCAAGCAAAAATCATGACCTCTATCCCCAAAGAACAAGTAATGAAAAGGTGGGATTCTCTTCCCCTTGTTTTTCGCGAGGCGCTCTGCTCAGAAATAAATTCCGACTTCATCTGGAAAACCTGCGAGGCTGAATATATCCCAAATGAAAAAATTTACACGGTCTCACGAGTCGCTGGTATTGTCCTTATGGGCTTCCTCCATCCGGAAGACATGGCGGCCGAAATCCGCGATGAAATCGGTGTTGATATTCGTATCGCAACGTCTATAGCAAACTCAATCAATCAAAGGATTTTTGCCCCTATTCGAGCCGACATCGATAAAATTTACAACCCGATCACCCCAACGGGAGCAGCTCCGAAAATTATCGAGGAAATACGTCCTGCCGGAAGAACGTCAGCATCGGCTCCGGCACCGCTTCCTCCTGTTTCGTCCGCAGCACCGCTATCAGCCGCCGTCCCGCCAACTCCAAAGACAGGATCAGTGAAGCCTATTCTTGAGAAAACTGCCGCTTCGTCCGATGAGTTTTCGCGGCTTGAAAAAAAATCCGCCCCGGCATCTATTCCGAAGCCCGTCGTTCTCCAGACTGAATCCGTCTCGCGACCAATCCCGAACGCTCCAAATTTCAAGCTTCCCACAATTGCAGAAGACATCATGGCCGATAAAAAAAATCCAGAACCACTACCCATAAGATCTGCTATCGTTGAGTTTGGCGGCACATCAATTCCAAGCCCGAGGAAAACCATCCCTGTGCCACAACCTTCTGCAACTCCTAAAATAACCGTTGTTCGCTACGGCAATGAGAAAAGCAAACCTCCCATACTGCCGCCCGTGCCAGAACCCGCGAGGACTATAACCGAGATAACGCCGGAAACGTTGAAAACCGTTACGCCGATGCCGAAGGCGCCTTCATTCACGCCCATTTCGCAAATTCCCATCCCTTCGGTTGCTGCTTCAAAACCTCCGGTCCCGGTCACGCCGATATCTTCCAGTCCTTTCAGCGCACCAAAGCCCCTTGCCGCACCGGCTCCGCAAATTCCACAGCCTATAAACACATCCGAAAAGACGACCCAGAAAGACTATTCAGAAAAAGGGAAATAGTTTCTTGTTGACTTCCGAGTCGACAATTAAATTAATGATTTTTTATTAAGCCTTCGGTTTGTAATTTATTCATTGCACCGAGGGCTCTTCTTTATTTAAAAATAGAGCGCGGTTTCCGGCTCCCGCGAGGCGAGCGGAATGACATCCTGCGCGGGAATGGCATATAATATACTCATGCAATTTCAGGTGCCGCAATTTATTGAAACGGAAGATAAAATCGTCGGGCCCTTCACGCTCCGGCAGTTTATGTATGTCGCGGGTGCCGGAGTCCTGAGCGCCATCTTTTATTTCACGCTCGCCACGTGGTTGTGGCTGATCCTCACGGTCATTCTTCTTGGCATCGCCATCGGCGCAGCGTTTGTGAAAGTGGAAGGACGGCCCCTGGGGAACGTTCTTATCTCGGCGCTGGGTTTCTATTGGAGGCCTCAAACCTATATCTGGAAACCTGAGGAACAACCCGTTGCCGCCGCGATTCGGCACAACGATGACAACAGTGGTATTTCCCTCGAAAAAATTATCACCGGCGCGGCGCTCCATAAGCGCTGGGAAAATCTTCAGACCGGGCAGAAAACGCAGGAGAACAAGACCGTAGAGAATAAAATGAACGCGCGGTATCAGATCTTTCAGGGGGTCAGCGGCGAGAGGAAGGCGGCGAAAAGAGTGGATTATAGATAGAAGAAAATTTTCCACCGTCCCGTTTTAAAACGAAACTGTCCCGTTTCTTATAAAATAAAAAGGTTCGGTCTGGATTCCGGCTTTCGCCGGAATGACAGATGAACTATACTTAAACCATGCCAGCGCCCTTGGTAAAGCAGAATACGGGAAATTCCCTCGATCTCGTTGACATCAAAGAGATCCGGGGAAATGTCGTTGTTGTAAAAGATGGCAGTCTGCGGCAGGTGGTTATGGTAGGCGGTGTTAATTTCGCGCTGAAGTCGGACGAGGAACAGACACTGATCGTTCAAGCCTATCAGAATTTTTTGAACAGCATTGATTTTTCTCTTCAGATCATCGTTCACTCCCGAAAAGTCAATATCGACGGCTATATCGAAGGCCTCTTGCATCGGAAAGAAGATGAATCGTCGCCGCTTCTCCAAAGCCAGATCGACGAATATATAAATTTTATCCGTGAGTTCGTTGAAAAAAATTCGATCATGGAAAAAACCTTCCTGGTCGTGGTGCCGTTCTTCCCTGCTAATGCCGCAGCGCTCGGAACCGCGAAGGCGGCGTCGGGAATCTTTTCGTCGCTCATCGGCGGGAAAAAACCAGCACTGGCAGAAAAAACAGCGGCCCCAAAAACCGACGAGGAAACGGACCGCGCTTTAAAGGAAAATACGGAACAGCTTACCCAGCGCGTTGGGCAGATCGTAAGCGGCATTGCGGGCATCGGCCTCGATGCAAGCGTTCTTGAAAATCAGGAGCTCGTCGAGCTTTTCTACAACTTTTACAATCCCCAAACCGTCGAACGAGGGACGGCTGTCGCACCCCAAAAATAAGAATTCCCGTCCTTAAAACCGTTGAAAAATGGCCCGCCAGCAGGCGGGGATACAGAAGCCTGAATTCCGGCTTTCGTCGAAATGACAACAAAAGAGGGATATTTGAACCACACAAAGAAACCATGCCTATAGAACAAGATAAATCAAATTCAGATTCCCAACTTGGCGACGTCAAGAAGATTATCGCCCCCGCAGGCGTGGAAGTGTTCTCCAACTATCTGAAGATTGGCGACAAGCTTGCAAAAACATTTTTTGTGTTCTCGTACCCGCGCTATCTCACAACTGGCTGGTTTGAACCGCTGATCAATCTTCCTAATCTGTTCGACGTTTCCATTTTCATCAACCCGATCGATACCGGCACCGCCCTTAAAAATCTCCGCAAGAAGGCTGGCCAGCTTGAGTCACAAAGAAATGACGAAGCGGCAAAAGGATTAGTGCGAAACCCAGAGCTCGAAACCGCTATCCAGGATATCGAGACGCTCCGTGACTCTCTTCAGCAATCCGAAGAGAAACTTTTCAGTACCGGCGTTTATATCACTATCTATGCGGACACCGAGGATGATCTAGCGCGCCTCGAAAGCAAGATTACGAGTATGCTCGAGGCAAAAATCGTCTACATCAAGCCGGCGCTCTTTGAACAGCTTGAGGGGCTCTCTTCTATACTGCCACTCGACGAGGATAAGGTTGGCGTCACGACGCCGATGGACACGAGCCCGATCTCTTCGTTCTTCCCGTTCGTCTCCGAGGATCTCACGTCGAACCAGGGGATCATGTACGGCATCAACCTGCACAACAACAACCTCGTCATCTTCGATCGCTTCTCGCTTGAGAACGCGAATCAGGTTGTCTTTGCAAAATCAGGATCAGGAAAATCATATTCGACAAAGCTTGAGATCATCCGCTCACTCATGGCGGGCATTGAGATGGTCATCGTGATTGATCCCGAAAACGAATACTCGCGGCTCACCGAGACCTTCGCCGGAAGCATGTTCAATATCTCGCTCTCGTCTCACGAGCACATCAACCCCTTCGATATCCCGCTCATTCCCGAAGGAGAAGATCCGTCCGACGTACTCCGTTCGCATATCGTAACTCTGGCAAGCCTCATAAAGCTCATGCTCGGGAAAGTAACTCCGGAGGAGGATGCGCTTCTCGATCGGGCGATCACGGAAACGTACGCCTCGCGCGAAATCGTCTCTGGCATGGATTTTGCCGGCAAGGAGGCGCCTCTCTTGAGCGACCTCGAAACCGTTCTTCGGAATCTTGAGGGGGGGCGCGATCTGGCGGAAAAGCTTTACAAATACACCAAGGGGAGTTTCTCGGGATTCATCAACCAGCCGACCAATATCGACGTTAATAACCGCCTGATTGTCTTCTCGATCCGAGACCTCGAAGAAGAACTCCGGCCCATCGGCATGTTCGTCGTCCTAAATTATATTTGGAACCTCGTCCGCGCGAAGTTGGCAAAACGATTGCTCTTCATTGATGAGGCGTGGATCATGATGCAAAACGAAGACAGCGCGACATTTCTCTTTGGTCTCGTAAAACGGGCCCGGAAATACTATCTCGGCATTTCAACCATCACCCAGGATGTGGAAGACTTCCTGCGTTCGCCCTATGGCCGCCCGATTGTCACTAATTCTTCCATCCAGCTGCTCTTAAAACAGTCTCCCGCAACCATCGACATTGTGGCAAAAGCATTTGATCTTACCGACAACGAAAAAAATTTCCTCCTGAGCGCCGAGATCGGGACGGGAATATTCTTCGCTGGAAAGCGGCACGTGGCCATACAAATCGTGCCGTCCTATTTTGAGGATCAGATTATTACCACGAATCCCGAACAACTCCTCGAAGAAAAAGGTGATCTCCCCGCCTAAATCATGGAAGAAGAGAAAAAACCTTTCGATACTGTCTCGATCGTAATCCTCGTACTTCTCTCGATCGCAAACGATGCCGCCGAGATTTTCTTCGATATCCTCGCCGCAACCGTAGTTGGACTTCCGGGCGAGGCAATTATGGAGCCGATTGATTTTATTATGGATGGCATTGTCACGTTTTGGTTCTTTGGGGTATGCGGTTTCGGAGGACCTTCTATAATACAACTTGTCGACGACCTCCTTGAGCTCGTCGGCGTTCCGGGCCGGACCATCTGCGTCGTTTCGGGAATTCTCATCGCAAACAACCAGAAATTAGAAAAGGTTGCTGAGGTTGCCGGATCGCTCGAGACCGGTGGTGCGGGCAGGATAGAGGCTACAGCAGGGGAGGCGACTGAGGTTGGAGCGGTGGTCGCGACCGAAGCAAGAGAGACCGCTGAGGCTGAGGTCGCGGCAGGGGAAACAGCATCTGCGACTGAGAGCAGCGCCACGAGCGTCGAACCAGAGGCTGGACCAGCGAGAAGAGAAGCCGAGGTAGTTCACCCCGAGGAAGAACGTGGAATCGGCGAGGAGGGCGAAGGAGAAAAGAAGGGAGCCGAGGAAGAAATCGAAAAGGAAATGGAGCCCGAAGAAGAAAGACCGCCGGAGGAAGTCGAACAAGAAAAACTTTTTGAGAAAACTCCGCAGACATCAGAACAAGAAAATGAAGAGAATACCGAAGAATCAACACCATCACAGAATGTCTCCCTTGTAAGCGAAACCATCCGCAAGCATCAACGTGCTCAAGAAGTAAAAGAAAACCTTGAACACCCGAAAGCGCCACACGATGTTACCAATGACGACGAAAATGAAGATCTCCGGATTGCGGCGTAGTTCAAAATTGTTTTGATAAGATTTGTTATAATAACAGCATGGGAGCCAAAATAAAAATCTTTTCTTTGGTTATCGTCTCAGTGATACTTACAATGGCGTTTTCTTTGAAGACAAACGCTCAAGCCGTGCCGCAGATGATCGTAACGTGGCAGGCCTATGGGAGCTATATCCCGCCGGGCTACGCCGACAAGGCGCTTCCCAACCAGGAATCAGAGCTCATGGCGTCCCTCACGCTCCTTTCGAACGGCAAGCCGGTTGATCTCTCCAACCAAACTATTTACTGGTATCTCGACGATACGCTCATCGGGAACAGCATCGGGGAGCAACATATTATCTTTTCTCCGTTCGGCACCGCTCCCGCCTTTCTCACGCTCAAAGCGGAATTGCCGAACTACAACGGCACTCTTCTTATCCATCAAATTCAGATTCCCCTCATCAGCCCGAAAGCGGTCATTGAGGCCCCTCATCCAGCATCCCAGTTCTCCGAAAATCCCATAACGCTTCAAGGAACACCATATTTCTTTTACGTTTCCGATCCCAGTGCATTGTCCTACACTTGGTCGGTAAATGACCAAGCCTCGGCGGCAGCGGAAAATCCCCAAACGCTCCAGATCAACCTCGATCCCGCAACGCCATCGGGGTCGTCATTCAACGTTTCGCTCACAATCATCAACTCGCAGGACTCCGTAAGCGGCAATGACTCGACCAATGTCGTCTATGTAAAACAATTATAATGGAGATGATTTATAACATCATGCCTACCGTTGAGAAAAAATGGATCCTTGCAGCGTTCTTTCTTGCCGTAATGGTCTGTGTGGCTACGCCAGCCTTCGGCGTCGACGTTTCCCCCGCCATCCCCGTTTCCCCCGCCATCCCCGGCATGACGAGCGGGGTGGCCACCAGTACGGCGCCAGGAGCCTTTGTGGCGGGCTTCTATTCTTTCGCCCTCATGATAG
>Ga0181520_10002168_pt1 | contig 37268 bp, 21 predicted proteins | sample PEATcosm2014_Bin_29_FD_132451 | JGI IMG/M metagenome (GOLD analysis project Ga0181520, IMG submission 132451) | Peatland microbial communities from MTU Mesocosm Facility, Houghton, MI, USA - PEATcosm2014_Bin02_30_metaG | ecosystem: Environmental > Terrestrial > Soil > Wetlands > Peat | place... | reverse complement strand
TGATTCGAGGGCATTTTGGTGAGAACGGGCGCATCAGTGGGCCTGAAGCAGCCATCAGGCCCAACCCAAGCCCTGAATCATCCGCCGAACATGAAGCAGGCCGGACTTTTGCAATTGGCTCCAGTATCCAGTATCCAGTATCCAGTATCCGGAGTATCCCATGACTTCACGCGAGATCATCCGCAAGTGCGTTCATTTCGACGGACCGCCGCGCATCGGGCTGCGGTTTGCGGCAGCGCCGGAAAAGTCCGACATTCTTGGCACCGGGCCGGGGCCTGCGCCCGGCTGGCAGCCGAAGGTCGAAAATGAAGACGAATGGGGGTTCGTCTGGCACACCGAGGTCGAGGACGGGCGCGTCAAGGCGGCAATGGGGCAGGTCAAGACGCACCCCCTCGCCGACTGGGCCGCCTGGGCGGACTTCGTGCCGCCGGACGGCTCGGCCCCCGAGCGCTTTGCGGGCGCGAAGGCTTTCCGCGACGCCACGCCGGACAAGTACGTTACCGGCAGCATCGGCATCAGCGGCTTCAACCGCATGATGTTCATCCGCGGACTCGAGAACCTGATGATCGACATGGTGGCCGACCGCGACCGGTTCGAGGCCCTTGCCGATGTCGTGTTCCGGTTCGAGACCGACCTGATCCACGGGATGGGCAAGTGCGGGCTGGACGGCATCTGGTTCGGCGATGACTGGGGGACGCAGCGGGGTTTGATGATCCGCCCGGCGCTTTGGCGCGAGTTGTTCAAGCCACGCTTCGCCGAGCAGTTCGCTGTGGCGCACAGCTACGGCATGGACGTGATCTTCCACTCCTGCGGCCAGGTGTACGACATCATCGGCGACCTGATCGAGATCGGCGCAGACATGCTGAACCTCAATCAGCCCGACCTTTGGGGGGCGGGAACACTCGCGCGGGACTTCGGCGGGAAAGTCTGCTTCCATTGCCCGGTCGATGCCCAGCGGACGCTCGTCACCGGGCCTATCGAGGCCATCCGCGCGAAGGCGAAGGAACTGGTGGACGACCTCGGCTGCTACAACGGCGGCTTCGTTGCCTGCGCGGACGAGGCCTGGGAGCACGGCTCAGTGCCCGCCGAGCACGTCGCGGCGATGAGTGCGGCGTTCGAGGAGTTGGCCGGGCTGAGGTGATTTCGACGAGATCGGAGGAGGCGGTAGCATACGCGCTAACTCCGGCCGCCGCGGAGGGGCCGGACTACGAGCGCAGCGAAGTATCCGGCCCCAGCCGTGTCCGTGGCGGTGGACGGCAGGGCCGGATACTTCAACCGTCGATGGGACTGACGTTTTCGTAGTCCGGCCCCTCCCCTGAACGGCGTCTCAGCCGCGTAGGGCGATGACCGCAAGGAGGCGAACCGTATGAAACGTGTGGTTAGTGTGAGCCTCGGCTCGGCGACGCGCAATAAGGTCGTCGAAGTCGACATCCTCGGCGAGCACTTCATCATCGAGCGCACCAACGGCGAGGGCGTCGCAGGCGCGGTCGCGAAGATCAAGGAACTCGATGGCACGGTGGATGTCATCGGCCTCGGCGGATGCGATCTGTACCTGATCGCCGGGGGGCGCAAGTACATCATGCGCGATGCGCTGAAGCTCGCGCAGGCGGCGGAGAAGACGCCTATCGTCGATGGCAGCGGGCTGAAGAACACGCTGGAGCGCGAGACGATCAACTACCTGGTCGAGAAGGAGCTTCTGCACCCGCAGCAGGCTCTTCGGGGGGTCAGCAAGCTGCGCGTGCTCGTGGTGAGCGCCGTCGACCGGTTCGGCGTGGCGGAGGCGGTCGCGAAGCTGGGCTGCCGCACGATCTTCGGCGACATGATCTTCGCGCTGGGCATCCCGATCCCCGTCCGGTCGATGGGCGGCATCCGCCTTCTCGCCCGCCTGCTCCTCCCGATCGTCAGCAAGCAGCCCTACGAGAAGCTGTATCCCATCGGCGAGAGCCAGAACGAGATCACCCCGAAGTGGGGCAAATACTACGCCTGGGCGGACGTCATTGCCGGCGATTTCCACCTCATCCGCAAGTACATGCCCGCTGTCCCCGCCGACCCCGAAGCCCCGCTTCCGCTGGCGGGCAAGAGCATTGTCACGAACACGACCACGGCGGAAAACGTGGAGGAGCTTCGAGCACGCGGATTGGCGCGGCTGGTCACTTCGACGCCGGAGTTCGACGGGCGGTCCTTCGGCACGAACGTGATGGAGGGCGTGTTGGTGGCGTTATCGGGCAAGCGGCCGGAAGAGTTGACGCCGCAGGACTACATGGACTTGCTGAAGCGGATCAACTGGACGCCGAGGATTGTGGATCTGTAGCGGCTTCGGCGAGGGCCTTGTCGAGGAGATCGGCGACGCGGAGTTCGAGGGCCATCTCGCACATATAGGCCATGTCGAGGCGTTCCGCTTGCACGGCAATGACCTCAAGCACATCTCGCCACTGGCGCTCTGATACCTCTCCGCCATCGCGGAACCATCTCAGCTTCGAGACGACAACGTCTTCTGCCGACACGACCTTGAGGTACTCACCCGCGATGTCCTGTGAGACGCTTCTGGACATCTGGGCGCTGGACAACGGATCGCCCGCCCGGGCAAAGATGTCGACCTTGAACATGGACTCAAGGTGGATGACATTGAAGGATGCGCGGCGCTGGATGGCCTCTTTGACTGCATTGGAGTCGATGTAGAAGTCGGACTCCAAAGCCGAAACCAGCAAGCCGACGTGCTCTGGCCGCAAATCTGCGATCAGGTCGAAGTCTCTTGTGTAGCGTGGGATACCATGCACCGAACTGGCGAGTGACCCAACGATTGCGTATGCGATGCCGAGTCGATCCAGAACCTGCGTGACTGCAACAAGAACCGCAACCTGACCATCCCCCATCAGTATCCCTCCTTGGCCGGGTCCCACCCATAAACGCGGCGAACGATGTCGCGATCGAGGACGAGAGCGGCAAGCCGTCGCTGGAGTTCTCCCGGCGAAGCGCTTGGGTATCTGGCGCGCAGGCCGGCCAGGGCGAACTCCCGCCCTGTCTGGATCATCGCCGCTACTTGCGCTATCTTCTGCCCGGGCGTTTGCGTTCGTGTAAGCCGAATAACCGCCGCTTCCGCCTCCGTAGTCGTATCGCGCGATAGCACTCCCATGGCGCATCCTTCCTCTCGTCGACAACCATTGTGCCCGCTATCAGTATACCACGAGTTCACTGCCTCTCGTTCAGATACTTCCACAGCGCCAGCGCGACCTCCTTGTTCATGCCCTGCACCCGGGACAACTCCTCGAGCGACGCCTTCGCCATCTCCTGCACCGATCCGAAGGCCTTCAGGAGTTCCTTCTTCCGCCGGTCGCCGATGCCGGGCGCGTCGTCGAGGATCGAGCGCGTCATCGCCTTGTCACGCACGCTGCGGTGATGTGTGATCGCGAAGCGGTGCGCCTCGTCGCGGAGCCGCTGCAGCAGGAACCGCGCGTGCATGTGCTGCTCCATGTCGAGCGGCTCCGAGCGGCCCGGCACGAAGACTTCCTCCTCGCGCTTGGCGAGGCTCGCGAGCGCGATCTGTAGCCCGGCCTCGGCCAACGCCTCCTCCGCCACCCCAAGTTGCCCCTTGCCGCCGTCCACGATGATGAGGTCCGGCAGCGGGAGGAACTTCTCGCTCCCCGCGAGGGCCGCGCCGAGGCGTCGCGTGAGCATCTCCTTCATCATCGCGTAGTCGTCGGGCTTGCCCTCGGTCGCCCGCATGCGGAAGCGCCGGTAGAAGCGCTTGTCCGCGTGGCCGTCGGAGAAGACCACCATCGAGCCGGTCGATTCCTTGCCCTGCGTGGTTGAGATATCGAAGCACTCGATCCGCCGGGGCCGCTCCGCAAGACTAAGCGCGTCGGCGAGGTCGCGCAGGGCCGTCATGCTCACGCGCTGGCGCTCCGCCGCGGTTTGGACGACCCGCTCAAGCGCGAGTTTCGCGTTGCGCTCCGCCAGTTCGACCAACCGGCGCCTCTCGCCGCGTTGTGGCCGGACGACCTCGACCTTCGCGCCGCGCACCTCTTGCAGGAGTTCCGCCCAGGTGCCCATGTCCTCGATCTCATGCGAGACGAGGATCTCGCGCGGGATCGTCGCGTGCTCGGAGCTGTAATGCGTGGTAAGGAAGGCTTCCAAGACGCTCGCGGCGGGACGGCCAAGAGTGTGCGCGAAGGCGAACTGCTTCTGCTCGATGAGCTTGCCGGCGCGCACGACGAGAAGCTGCACCAGCGCCCGGTCGCCCTCGACGACCGCCGCGAGGACATCCTGCTCGCGCGCCTGATTGGTGACCATGACCTGATCTTCGGTGGCCCTCTCGATCGCCTTCAGCCGGTCGCGCAGCTTCGCGGCCCGCTCGAACTCAAGGGCCTCGGCGGCGGCCTGCATCTCCTCGCGCAGCCGCTTGATGACCGCTTCGGACTTGCCCTCCAGGAAAAGCAGCGCCTGCTCGACCTGGGCGGCGTACTCCGCAGCCGGGATGGCGCCCGTGCAGGGAGCGGTGCAGCGGTTGATGTACAGCATCAGGCAGGGCTTGCCGTTCGGGCTGCCGTCGAGTTGGCGGTTGCATACTCGCAGCTTGAAGACCTGGCTCACCAGGTGCAGGGTGTCCCACATTGACGAGGCCTGTGGATACGGCCCGAAGACGTGGCCTTTCAGCGAGTGGATCTCCTTGCGCTTGGGGTCGTGCAGCCCGCGAACGGTCTCGCCGCGCGTGCCGGGCACGGTGACGCGCGCGCCCTTGCGCAGGTCGCGCAGCACGATCAGCCGCGGGTACATCTCATCGGTCATCTTCAGATACGGGTAGCTCTTGTCGTCCGCGAGGCGGATGTTGTACCGGGGCTCGTGTTCCTTGATGAGGTTGGCTTCGAGGATGAAGGACTCAAGCTCGGAGCGCGTGACGATGTAGTCGAAGTCCACGGTCTTCGAGATCATCACATCGTGCCACGGCCCGGCGACGTTGGAGGGACTGAAGTGCTGGGTGAGACGATCCTTGAGGACGCGCGCCTTGCCGACGTAGACGATCGCGCCCTTCGCGTCCTTCATCAGGTAAGCGCCGGGCTCGCGGGGAACGGTCTTGAGTTTGTCGGCGATGGTGGTGGGCATGAGATGGAACGATGATCCCGAAAAAGGTCGTATATGCTTGGTCCCGCCGCTCTCCTAACACCAAGTGGAAGCGCGATTCATCGCGCTGGCCGGGCGGGTGAACAAGGCTGCCGGGCGCGATAAATCGCGCGTCCACTTGGTTCCAATTTGGTGCCCATCTGGGCCTTGCTTAGGGATTCATGCTGTCAAAGAGCATCAGCAAACGAGCCACCTCTCACTCCTCCTCAAACGCCATCTTCGCCAGCGGGAACGGCTCCAGCGCGCGGTCGATGACGCCGTGGACGTAGGCGAGGAGCACCCCGTAGTTCGTGATCGGCACGCCCAGCATGTCTACTTTGTGAATGCGCGAGATCATCTCCGTGCGGTTAATCATGCATGCGCCGCAGTGGACGACCAGATCGTAGCTCGCGAGGTCCTCGGGGTAATCGTTGCCCGACACCCAGTTGAACTCCAACTCGCCGCCGGCGAACTGCCGCAGCCAGCGCGGAATTTGCACGTTGCCGATGTCGTCCGGCACGCGGTGGTGGGTGCAGGCCTCGGCGATCAGCACACGGCTGCCGGGCTTCAGCTTCTCGATGGCCTTCGCGCCCCGCGCCATCGTCTCCAGGTCGCCTTTGAAACGCGCGAAGAGGATCGAGAAAGTGGTGAACCAGATGTCGCGCGGGGTGTCGGCGGAGGCCTTCAGGATGGCCTGCGAATCCGTCACCACCAGCTTCGGCTTGCGCCCCAGGTTCGCGAGGCAGTCCTTCAATTCGCGTTCCTTGACGACGACGGCGCTCGCGTCGTGGTCGATCACATCGCGGATCGCCATCACCTGCGGCAGGATTAGGCGACCCTTCGGCGCGGCTTTGTCAACCGGCACGACGCAAACGACGAAGTCGTGCGGGTTGATGAGATCGCCGAGAATCGTCGGCTCCGCGAAGGTCTTCGGGGCGGTGGCGATCATCACCTGCTTGAGATTGTCGATGCCCTTGCGCGTCGCGGCGCTGACGGCGGCGAACGGCAATTCGTGCTTGCGCGCGAAGCTTTCCACGGCGGCGACGTCATCGCTCACGTCGATCTTGTTCGCGATCACGATGGTCGTCGAGCCGTGCTGCTTGAACTTGGCGACGAGGTCCTCGTCGAACTGGTCCGGCCCGCCGTCGGAGGCGTCCACGATCAGCAGCGCGAGATCGGTCGCGTCGAGAATGCGCAGCGCCTTCTGAATGCGCTTCTCGCCAAGCTCGCCGACGTCGTCGATCCCCGCCGTATCGACGATAACCACCGGCCCGATGGGCAGTATCTCCATCGCCTTGCGAACCGGGTCGGTCGTGGTGCCCGCGACGGCGCTGACGATAGCGGCTTCCTGGTTGGTCAGGGCATTGATGATGCTCGACTTGCCTGCATTGCGCCGTCCGAAGATCGCGATGTGCAGGCGATTGCCGGAGGGGGTGTCGTTCATGCTTGTCATGGATGCACTCCGTGTGGAACAGGGCCGGGGCTGTGCGCCGCGGGGTTATCTCTGGATTCGATTTGCGCACAGTGCGCACGCGATCTCGGAATGGGAGGGCGATTTCGACCACAAAGACCCGAAGACACGAAAACGGCGGTGCGGGCCTCGACAAGCACGGGTTGGCCGTTTAGTGCTTTAGTGTCTTCGTGGTCAATCCCCCTTCTGTTCTTAGCTACACCAGGTTAGGCACCCTGCACCGATGCGCCCGGGCCAGCCTTCCAGTCCCTCATCCGCCTCTCCCCCGCAATCCCCGGCGTGGTCATCTCAACCGGCGCGAAGATCGCGTCGAGTTCGGCTGCGGTGAACAGGCCACGCGCCAGCAATATCTGGCGGACGGGCGTCCCCATGTGCAGCGACTCCCGCGCGATCTCGCCGGCGATCTCGTAGCCGACATACGGCACGACGGCGGTCGCCAGCGCTGTGCTCAGCTCCAGAAGCTGCGCACAGCGCGCCTCGTCCACGCGAATGTCGGCGAGGCACAGGTCTACCGTCGTGTGCGCGCCGTGATGCAGGAGTTCGAGCGCCTCGAACAGGTTGTGCGCGATCAGCGGGATGAAGGCATTCAGTTCGAGCTGCCCGGCTTGCGCGGCGAGGGTGATCGCGAGATCGTTCGCCATCACCTGGTAGGCGCACTGGGTGAGGGCCTCGGTGATGACCGGGTTCACTTTGCCCGGCATGATCGACGAACCCGCCTGCCGCTCGGGCAGCTTCAACTCGCCGATGCCGCCGCGCGGGCCGGAGGACAGGAAGCGCAGGTCGGCGGCGAGCTTGGCGAAGTTCACCGCCGCCGCCTTCAGAAGCCCGCTGACCTCGACGAACACATCGCAGTTCTGTGTGACGTCGATCATGTTCTCAGCGCGCGCCATGCCGAAGCCGGTGATGTCGCGCAGCGTCTCGACGACCATGAACACGTAGCGCCGCTGCGCATTCAGGCCGGTGCCGACCGCTGTGCCGCCGAGGTTTACCTGCCGCAGCCGCTCCTCGACCTTGTACAGCCGCCACCAGTCGCGCTGGATCGCCTGCGCCCACGCCGCGAACGCCTGGCCGACGGTGACCGGCAGCGCGTCCTGGGTCTCCGTGCGGCCGAGCTTCAGGATGTGCGCGAACTCGGCCTCGCGGGCCTGCAGCGCCGCCTGCAGCTTCGTCATCGCCTCGACCAGGGGCAGCAGCAGCCGGATCGCCGCCACGCGGACCGCCGTCGGGAATACATCGTTCGTCGACTGCGACATGTTCACATGGTCGTTCGGGTGAACAATCGAGTAGTCGCCCTTCACGCCGCCGACAAGCTCGATGGCGCGGTTCGCGATCACCTCGTTCGCGTTCATGTTGCTGGAGGTTCCGGCCCCGCCCTGTAAGGCATCGACCGGGAACTGATCGTGCAGCTTGCCGGAATCGCCGCCCGGCGACCCGATGATCTCATCGCACGCGGCCACGATGGCCTCGCCGATCCGCGCCTCCAGCAGCCCGCACTTCACGTTCGTCAGCGCGCAGGCTTTCTTCACCTCGGCCAGGGCGCGGATGAGCTGCGGATGAATCGGCCCACGGCCCAGGGGAAAGTTCTCGATCGCGCGGAGAGTATGGATGCCCCAGTAGGCCTCGGCAGGGACCTGGCGTTCGCCGAGGAGATCGTGTTCGAGGCGGGTGGTCATCGGGCGATCTCACCTCCCGGCACGGCCCTACCCCGCGTCCCCCTCCCTGGTAGGGAGGGGGTCACTGTGTATGCCGGGCTGTGACCGGGGTCGTCGCCGACGGTGCGCCCTTCGGAAAGGATCAGGTCGGTCACGCGGGCGAAGGCTTCGCGCATGTCGCGTCCCAGGCTGGCTTTGTTCGGGTAGATCTCGTACCTGGCGCGGTACTCGAACGGCGTCACGTTCGGCATGATGACATTCGCGCCGGCGCGCAGGGCCCGGCGGCGGCCATTCTCAGACAGCGTTTCGAGGGCCGTCGTCGCCGGCAACAGGATGTGGGGGATCAACAAGCGCAGACAGGCGACCGCGTTGAGGGTCAGGTTAGGGGAGCCGGATTCCGCCCTCCCCAGCGGCGTCGCCGGGTGCGGGATGAAGGGGCCGACGCCGGCCATGTGAACGCCGAGGTCGCGAATCAGCAGCAGGTCGCCCGCGAGCATCTCCAGCGTCTGCCCCGGCAGGCCGATCATGCAGCCCGACCCCGTCTGGAAGCCCAACTCCATCAGCCACCGCAGGCAGCGCTGGCGACTGTCATATTCGGAATCGGGGTGGAGTCGCCGGTAGAGCCCACGGTCGGCGGTCTCGTGCTTGAGAAGATACCGGTCCGCGCCCGCGTCATGCCAAAGCGCGTACTCCTCGCGCGGCCGCTCGCCGATGGACAGCGTAACCGCAAGGTCCGTCTCCGCCTTGATGCGCCGGACCATGTCGGCGACGATCTCGGCGGTGAACCAGGAATCCTCGCCTGACTGCAACACGACGGTTCGGTAGCCCGCTTCACGCGCCTCCACCGCCACCGACACGATCTCGTCCGGCGACATCCGATACCGGGTTAGGGTATCGGTCTCGTGGCGCAGCCCGCAGTAGAAGCACCCGCGCTCGCAGTAGTTCGAGAACTCGATGATCCCGCGAACGTGAACATCCGTGCCGACGGCCGCGCGTCGCGCCTCGTCGGCGCGAGCGTGAAGCTCCTCCGCCTTAGCGCCGGTCGCAGCGAGGTAGACCGCGAAGCCGAGCCGGTCGAGGTCCGTGCCCGTTATTCTCGCGCATGTATCGCTCATGCCGTCGCCGTTCTCCCAACTCCTAACTCCTGGCTCCTAACTCCCGCCGCTAGAAATACAGGTCGCGCTGACCGGCCTTGATCGCAGCAATCCGCTCGCGCAGCGTCTTCGCCAGCCCCGAACCGTTCATCGCCGCGATGTTGTCCTCGATGAGCTTCTCGCCAACCTTGCGCGTCTCCTCGGAGGCATAGTCGAGCAGATACTCCTCGAAAGTCAGAAGCGCGTTCGGCAGGCAGTAATTGTGAATCTCACCGGGCTTCGCGTAGGCCATGAACTCCTGTCCCGTGCGCTCGGAACGATAGCACGCGGTGCAGAAGCTGGGGATGTAGCCGAGCTTGGCGACATCGAGGATGACCTCGTCCGCGCTGCGGCAGTCGCACACCGTGAACTGCGGCGCATCGCCGTCTTGCTCCAGGCGCTGCTTGTACCCGCCGGGAGCCACCGAGCTGGCCGCGCTGATCTGAGAGATGCCCAGCTCCAGACACTCGTGGCGCATCTGCGGGCTTTCGCGCGTGCTGAGAATCATGCCGGTATACGGAACCGCCATGCGGATGACCGCCACCAGCTTGCGGAAGTCGTCGTCGGTCAGCGGATACGGCGGCTGGCAGGAGACCGGTGCGCCCTCTGCCGGTTCCAGTCGCGGCACCGAGATCGTGTGCGGGCCTACGCCATAGGTGTGGTCAAGGTATTCGGCGTGCTGCAGGACCGCCAGTGTCTCGAACTTATAATCATACAGGCCATACAGGGGCCCAAGGCCCATGTCGTCGATCCCCGACGGGAAGCAGCGATCCCACACCGTGACCCGCCAGTCGTAATCGGCTTTTCTGCCGGACGGGTGCATCCGCTTGTAGGTCTCCCGGTGGTAGGTCTCCTGGAATACCTGGAAGGTGCCGATGCCCGAGGGCTTCAGCTCGCAGAATTCCTCGTAGCTCAGCGGCGCGGCATTGACATTTACGCGCCGGATCTCGCCGTTGCCCGAGCGCACCGAGTAGATCGTCTGCACGTCCTCGACCATTCTCTGCACGGAGTTCTTGGGGTGCTCTCCGTACAGGATGATAACGCGTTTGTGCCCCATGTCCTCGACGATCTTGATCTCTTCGCGGAGCTGCTCCGTGGTCAGAGTGATCCGGTCCATCGTCTTGTTGTCGCGTCTGAAGCCGCAGTAGACACAATTGTTCGCGCACTCGTTGCTGATGTAAATCGGGGCGAAGAGGACGATCCGGTCGCCGTAGATGGTTCGCTTGACATGCTTGGCCGCGTCGAACATGACCTCCAAGTCCTGCGGGGCCTCCACCTGAAGCAAGCGGGCGGACTCCTCAAGCGTCAGGCCCTTGCACTCGCGGGCCTTGTCGGCGATGTCGCGAATCTCGGCAGAAGAAGGCTTTACGGCGTGTTGGAGAATGTCTTGAAGTCTCGGCTCGTCAATTGGGGATGGCATGAGCACCGGCTCCCTCGCTAAGCGCGGCCGGAGGATGTGTCCAGGCGACCGGGCTGATGTGTATTACGTCATTATACTGATTATATACTTTCGCAACGCCGCGTCAAGCATTTTGTGAAAGATTGCACGATTGAATCGTAGAGAGAGCAAAACGGCGCGGGCCCGAGGAACCCGCGCCGTTCGGGTGCTTCGGGGTTTACTGTTTGATCGCGCCGGCCTGGAGAGCCGCAATCGCGACAACATTCACGATCTCATCGACCGACGCGCCGCGCGACAGGTCCATGCCCGGCCTTGCCAGGCCCTGCACCAGCGGGCCGTAGGCGTCGCCGCCGGTGAGGCGCTGGACGAGTTTGTAGGCGATATTGCCGGCGTCGAGATCGGGGAAGACAAGCACGTTCGCGCGGCCTTTGAGCTTCCCTCCCGGGTCCTTCGACTCCGCGACTTCGGGTATGATCGCCGTATCGGCCTGGATTTCGCCGTCGATGAGGAACTCGGGCGCCTTCTCTTGCGCGATCTTCGTCGCCTGCACGACCTTGTCCACATCCGGGTGGACGGCGCTCCCCTTAGTAGAGAACGACAACATGGCCACGCGCGGTTCCACCTGTAGATACAGTTGGCACATTCTCGCGGTGGTGATGGCGATGTCGGCAAGCTGTTCGGCGGTCGGGTTCGGCACGACGCCGCCGTCTGCGAACAGGAAGCCGCCGTTGTGGCCCATGTGCCGCTGCGGCGTGGTCATGATAAACGACGACGAAACGGTCGACATGCCCGGCGCGGTCTTGACGATCTGCAGGAGCGGCTTGAGAACCTTCGCGGTCGAGTTTAGCGCCCCGGCGACTGAGCCGTCGACCTTGCCGGTCTTGACCAAACACGCCGCGCAGAACAGCGGATCGGTGACCTGCTGCCACGCGTCGTCCTCGCTGACCCCCTTGTCCTTACGCAGCTCGTAGTACAGCTTCGCGCCCTCGCTGCGGATGCCGTCGTCCATCGGGTCGACGACCTCGATGTCTGCGGCGTCGATCTCCAGGGCCCGGCAGCGCTCCCGCACATACTCGGCCGATCCGATGAGAACCACCTGCGCCAGCTTGGCGGCCCTGGCGCGGACAGCCGCGCGAAGGGTGCGGTCGTCCGTGGTTTCGGGCAGAGCGATCCGCTTGTTCAGGGCGACCGCCCGTTCGCGAATTGAGTTGATGATGTTCTCCATGAGCCTTCCCTTGTTGCCCCGAGGTGGGGTGAATGATGGACAGCATGACGACGGCGCTACTGCCGATTCATAAAACTGAGCATCCCGCCGGCGACGACGATCTGCGTCTGGCGGTCAGTCAGGTTCGCGTGTGCCTCGAACTGCGTGCCGCGGGTCACGTTGCGCACGGTTAGCGGTTGACCGGCGGCCAAAGCCTCGCGTGCGTTCTCTACGCGCAGCTCGTCGCCCTGCTGCAGGGCCTCGTAGTCCGCGGCGGCGATCTCCAGCGGCACGATGCCGAAGTTGACGAGGTTCGCCCGGTGGATGCGGGCAAATGACCGCGCCAGCACGGCCTGCACCCCCAGGTACATTGGGCACAGGGCGGCGTGCTCGCGGCTGCTGCCCTGGCCGTAGTTCTCGCCCGCGACGATGACTCCGCCACCGGCTTCCAGAGCGCGCTTCGCGAAATCCGGGTCCACGCCCTCGAAAGCATGCTGGGCGAGCGCCGGTACATTGCTGCGCAGGGGCAAGTACTTCGATCCCGCCGGTGAGATGTGATCGGTGGTGATGTTGTCCTCGACCTTGAGAAGCACCGGGCAGCGAAGTTCCTCCGGCAGCGGGTCGCGGCGCGGCACGGGCTTGATGTTCGGGCCCATGACGATTTCGACCTGCTCGCCCTCGGACGCCGGCGCAACGATCATCCGGTCGTCGACGGTGAAGCCCTCGGGCAGGTCGATCTGCGGGACCGCCCCCAGCTCGCGCGGATCGGCGAGTTGGCCTGCGATCGCGGCGGCGACGCAGGTCTCCGGGCTGGCGAGGTACACGCCCGCGCTCTTCGTGCCGGTGCGACCCTCGAAGTTGCGGTTGAACGAGCGCACCGATACGCCGTCGGTGATCGGCGACTGGCCCATGCCGATGCACGGGCCGCAGGTGGACTCCAATATGCGCGCGCCGGCGGCGACCATGTCGGCGAGAGCGCCGCTACGCGAGAGCATCTCCAGCACCTGGCGCGATCCCGGAGAGACGGTGAGGCTCACGCCGGGATGAACGATCCGCCCGCGCAGCATCGCCGCAACGGTCAGCATGTCCCGCAGCGAGGAGTTGGTGCAACTGCCGATGCAGACCTGGTTGACTTTCTTCCCCGCGATTTCGGCGACCGGCACGACCCTATCCGGCATGTGCGGCATCGCGACCAGCGGCTCCAGCGCCGACAAGTCGATCTCGATGACTTCATCATACTCAGCGTCGGTGTCGGCGACGATCTCCGTCCAGCAGTCCTCGCGCCCCTCAGCGCGCAGGAACGCCTGCGTGACTTCGTCGCTGGGGAACACGGAAGTGGTCGCCCCCAGCTCTGCGCCCATGTTGGTGATCGTCGCGCGCTCCGGGACGCTGAGAGTCTCGACGCCCGGCCCGGAGTACTCCATGACCTTACCCACGCCACCCTTGACCGTCAGCCGGCGCAGGACTTCGAGGATGACGTCTTTCGCCGACACGGGAGCCTTCAGCGCGCCGGTCAGGCGGATGTTGACGACCTTCGGCACGTTGAGATAGAACGGTCCGCCGGCCATCGCCACCGCTACGTCCAGCCCGCCCGCGCCAATAGCGATCATGCCCAGCCCGCCACCTGTCGGCGTGTGGCTGTCCGACCCGAGCAGCGTCTTGCCGGGCACGCCGAAGCGCTCCAGGTGCACCTGGTGGCAGATTCCGTTGCCGGGCCGCGAGAAATACACCCCGTGCTTGGCGGCAACCGTCTGCAGGTACAGGTGGTCGTCGGCATTCTCGAAGCCGGTCTGCAGCGTGTTGTGATCGACATAGCTGACCGAAAGCTCAGTCCTCACCCGCGGGACGCCCATCGCCTCGAATTGCAGGTAAGCCATCGTTCCGGTGGCGTCCTGGGTCAGAGTCTGGTCGATGCGGATAGCGATCTCGCCACCGGCGAGGCTGCCCTCAACCAGATGCGCGGCAAGGATCTTCTCGGTAATCGTGCCCTTCACTGCTGTCCTCCGTCTTTGGTCTGCTACAAAACTGGAGTGGGCGCCTGCTGTTGTCGCTAACCTTTCCTCTCACTTGGCCGTCCCGGTGGACGAACGACAAAACGGCGACCCGCGACAAGATTGTCGCGGCCACTAAGCCGTCCTTGCTGTGGGCGTCCGCCGTTGTCGTTAGCCTCTCCCCTCCCATACCCGCCTGCGGCAGGTCCACGGGAGGGGTGCCCGCGAAGCGGGCGGGGTAGGGCCCCCTACTCGTACAACAAATACGCCTCCCGCCGCTGCAGGTATGCCTCGACGCCCGGCTGCCACGCCGCGACGATGTCCTCGGTCGCTTCCAGGTTGCCGATCGCCTCGACGGCGGCGCGGCTGCCGAGAAGATGGTGCATCGCGGTGTGGTCGAACTCGTCGCCCCCAAGGATCTTGAGCTGCCGCGCGATTTCAATCGCCGCATCGACCGGACGGAGCGCTGCGCGGTCTTCCAGCATGATGTAGCAGCCGCCGCAGTCCTCACCGGCGAACTTGCTCGATGTCGGCGTGAACCGAACCGGCACAAAGCGCAGCGCCGCAATCCCGGCGGCGTTGAGCGCCTCGGCCAGCGCAAGATCATCAATCCAAGGTGCGCCGAAGACCTCGAAGGGGGTGTCCGTTCCGCGTCCGACGCTGAGCTTGCAGGCCTCGAGGGTTCCGATGGCGGGGTACAAGATGGCCTCGCGCAGATTACGCATGTTCGGCGAGGGGTTGAGCCAGGGAAGGCCGGTGTCGTCAAACCACATATCCCGCGTCCAGCCCCAGCACCCCAGCACGTCGAGGTCCGCGCCGATATTGTACTCCGCATTCGACCAAAGTGCCAGTTCTCCGACCGTCAATCCGTGCCGCAAAGGAACCTCGTGCCAGGACGACAGCAACCGGAAAGGCTCGTCCAAAACAGGGCCATCGACCACGTCGCCCCGGACAGGATTCGGCCGGTCGAGGACGAGGAATGGGATGCCTGATTGTGCGGCGGCGCTCATGCACAACGCCATCGTCGTGGTGTAAGTGTAGAACCGGACGCCGATGTCCGCGAGGTCGAAGACCAGCAAGTCGGTGCCCGCCAGCATCTCGGGCGCGGGGGTCTCGCGCTCGCCGTACAGACTGTGGATCGACAGCCCGGTGCCCTCGTGAGTCGCGGACTCGACCCGCTCATCGACCTGTCCGGCGAAGCCATGTTCCGGCGAGAAGAGCGCCGCGAGGTCGAGGCCCGCGTCCAGGAACAGGTCCAGGATGTGGCGGCGCTGCCCGTCAATCGCGGTGTGGTTCGTGACCAGGCCGAGGCGTCGGCCACGCAGCGGGCCGAAGTCCTCGGCGACCAGAATATCCAGGCCCGTCAGCACGCGGGGCATCAGGCGCCCTCCCGGGAGATCATGGCGGCGGCGATGTTCGAGACCTCGTACCGCAGGCGCTGGATCGACACCTCGCGGCCGAAGTGCACGCGGTTCGTAAGCAGGATAACGAAGCCCTGCAGGTCCAGGTCGATCCAGATCGAGATGCCGGTGTAGCCGGTGTGCCCGCAGGACCGCGGCCCGAACAGATCGCCCCGCAACGAGGGCGAGTAGTCGGTGTCGATGTCCCAGCCGAGGCCGTAGTAGTCGCGGGGTCCCTCGGCCAAGGCCTCCGGGGCGCGAGGCGTCGAGGATTGCCGCGAGGTCATCAGGTCGACCGCCGCCGGAGACATCACGCGGGTTCCGTCCAGCTCGCCTTTGTTCAGGATCATCCGGCAATATCGAGACAGGTCGCCCGCCGTGCTGAAGAGTCCGGCGTTGCCGCCGACGCCATCGAGGAACCGGGCGTTCTCGTCGTGAACTACACCGAGAAGGGTGCTCTCGGGGAGCTGTTCGGTCGCCGCACAGCGGCGGTACGTGTTCTTCGGCGGATTGAAGCCGGTGTCGGGCATACCCATAGGCTGCCAGATGTGCTCGCGGCAGTAGCCGTCCAGGCGCTCGCCGGACACGCGGCGGATGATGTCGGCAAGGGTAATAAACCCCAGACAACTGTAGACGAACCTCTCCCCCGGTCTCGTGTCGCGCGACAGGCTGCCGATGTCGGCGATGACGGCATCGCGGCGCTCAACATCATCGGCGATGCCGACGCCGAGCTTCGCAGTGTAGTCCAGCCACGGCGGCAGGCCGGACGTGTGCGTCAGCAGGTGGCGGATCGTCGCCTGCGGCTCGCCGTCGCGATCGACCCAGGGGACGTATCGCGAAATCGGGTCGCGCAACCCGATCACCCCGGCCTCGACAAGCTGCATCACCGCTGTCGCGGTGGCGACGGGCTTCGTGACAGAGGCGAGGTCGAAAACGGTGTCGGGGCGCATCGGCAGCGGCTTCGGCGCAACGGCCCGGTGGCCGACCGCGATGTGGCAGAGCGTCGTGCTGCGGGTCCCGACGAGGACGACCGCGCCCGGGGTCTGCCCCGCTGCAATAGCCCTTTCGCACGCTTGCACGATCGCCTTCTCGCTCACTCGTCCAGCATCTCCTGCAGGGCCTTGATCTCATCGCGAAGCTCGGCGGCCCGCTCGAATTCCATCTCCGCCGCCGCCTTCTTCATCTCGGTGGTGAGGGCCTCGATGACCGCAATGATGTTCTCCTGCGGCATCGCGCTCATCTCCGTCGGCCCCAAAACGCTGCGGACAGCCGCCTCCTGGGTTGCCTGCGTCGCGCGGATAGTGTCGCGCACCGCCTTCTGCACCGACTCCGGCGTGATCCCGTGCGTCTCGTTGTAAGCGATCTGCTTCTTGCGGCGGCGCTCGCATTCGCCGATGGCAGCGTTCATTGCCGAGGTGATCTTGTCCGCGTACATGAAGACCCGACCATCAATATTGCGCGAAGCTCGGCCCATGATCTGGATGAGCGAGGTCTCGGAGCGCAGGAAGCCCTCGCGATCCGCGTCGAGAATCGCCACCAGCGAGACTTCGGGCAGGTCGAGGCCCTCGCGCAAAAGGTTGATGCCCACGAGAACGTCGAAGGCGCCGAGGCGCAAGTCGCGCAGTATCTCCTGCCGATCGAGGGTCTGGACATCGGCGTGCATGTACCGGACGCGGATGCCCAACTCCGACAGGTAATCGGTCAGGTCCTCGGCCATGCGCTTGGTGAGTGTCGTCACCAGCACGCGCTGGTCCTTGTCCGCCCGCACCCTGATCTCCGCGACAAGATCGTCGATCTGCCCGGTCACCGGGCGCACCTCGATCGGCGGGTCGATGAGGCCGGTCGGGCGAACGATCAGCTCCACCGTCTGCGCGGAGTTTCGCAGCTCGTAAGGGCCGGGCGTGGCCGAGGTGTAGATCACTTGGCCGATCCGCTTTTCGAACTCAGGAAAGGTGAAGGGGCGGTTGTCGTATGCCGACGGCAGGCGGAACCCGTGGCTCACCAGCGAATCCTTGCGCGACCGGTCGCCCTCGTGCATCGCGCGCAACTGAGGGATCGTCTGGTGCGACTCGTCGATGACGAGCAGGTAGTCTTCCGGGAAATAGTCCAGCAGCGTGAAAGGCGGCTCCCCGGGCGCGCGGCCGTCGAAGTGCCGCGAATAATTCTCGATCCCGTTGCAGTAGCCGACCTCGCGGATCATCTCCAGATCGTACTTCGTGCGCTGCTCCAGTCTCTGGGCCTCCAGAACGCGATTGGCGTCATAATAGAACTTGAGTCGCTCATCCAACTCACACTCGATGGCGACGAGAGCCGACTCGACGCGTTCCCGACTGGCGATGTAGTGCGTCGCGGCGAAGATGACCGTGCGCTCCTTCGTCTCCGCGATCTCGCCGGTCAGCGGGTCGAGCACCGCAATGCGCTCGATCTCATCCCCGAACATCTCGATCCGCGTGATGTAGTCCTCGTCCATCGGGTGGATTTCGATGACATCCCCACGGACGCGGAACTCCCCTCGCTCGGGCTCGTAATCATTGCGCGAGAACTGCATTGCGACGAGCTGACGAAGGATCTCCTGCCGGTCGGTCTGCTGCCCCACGACCACGCTCAGGCTGACTTCCCGGTACTGCTCGGGCGAGCCGATACCAAAGATACAGGAGACCGAGGCGACCACCACGACATCGCGGCGTTCCATCAAGGCCTGGGTAGCCGAATGCCGTAGGCGGTCGATCTCCTCGTTGATCTGCGAGTCCTTCTCTATGTAGGTATCGGTCTGGGGAAGGTAGGCCTCGGGCTGATAATAGTCGTAGTAGCTTACGAAGAATTCGACCGCATTGTTGGGGAAGAAATCCTTGAACTCGCCGGTAAGCTGTGCCGCAAGCGTCTTGTTATGGGCGATGACCAGCGTGGGACGCTGGACCTTTTCGATCACGTTCGCGACCGTAAAGGTCTTGCCCGAACCCGTGATGCCAAGCAGAATCTGGTGCTTGCGGCCCTCATTCAGACCGCGCACCAGGTTCTCGATGGCCTCGGGTTGGTCGCCGCGAGGCACGTATTCGGACACGATCTCAAACGGTGGCACGGGTTGACTCCGTACGGCGCGATGACGTGGCTGTGACCCCGGAGGGGGATAACAGTATACCACATGAGTGGGGACTTGCGGGGGGCAGTGACAGGAATGCGACGGAGCGGAGGACGGTCTAGAACATGGTGAAGCCACCGAGCTGCAGCCACATCTTGCCCGTTGCCGTGGAGAATGTCAAACCGAACTCGCGGTCACCCACTTTGCGCGCGAGCGTCGTCTCCAGGTCGTTATAGCTCGCGGCGCCGAACGTGTAGTAAGACTTCGTCAGCCCAATACGCCAGTCGCGTTTCGGGGAATAGTCGAATTGCACCGTCGCGTAGTTCGTGTCGTTTGTGATGTCGCGACTGGCATTCCAGTAAGTGTCCCACTTGCCGCGGTCCGCGCGGAAATCCAGCGTCAGCATCTGCTGGAGGCCGGATTGAGTGGCAATAACCGTGGTTCCCGTGATCGCCTCCGCCGCATAGGACAGGCTGGCGCCGCACGTGCTGCCGAAGACCTGGTCGAGGACGAGTTGCCCGCGAGCGCTATTGGTCCGAGTGTCGGCGGTGGTCCAAACGAACGTGTTGGTGAACGAGGGCGTCAGGGTGGTGCGGTGCGACAGACTCAGCGGCGTGAAGTTCAGTCCGGCGAACATCTGGTTCTGGAAATAGGTGCTCGTCTCGAGCGTCGAGCCACTGGTCGCCAGGGCTCCCCGATGCAGTCCCACGGTGGTGCCGATGCTGTAGGACATGGCCGGGTTGATCCGCCGCGGGTTGGTCAACCAGTCAGCATCGAAACCGTAGGTGGCATCGCCGCCCGTCGGGTCCTGCAGGTTCGCGCGGAAGCTGAACCTGTGGGAGGTCTCAAACCGGTAAATGTTGGCGTCCGCAAAGAGGCTGCGGTGATCGGGCATCCCGAAGTCGAAGGACGCCTGCGAGTTTCCGAAGAGAGGGCGAGTATCGCGCCAATTGACGCCCCAGTCCTTCTGGGGCAGGCCGTCGATCGTGAACGTGCCATCGCATTGTCCGGGGGTCCGATACGCCTCCTCGAGCGCCAATGACCATCCCTCACGCGCGACGACGGACCCGGCGCCGGTGCCCTTCTGCACCTTGATCGCGCCCGAGGTCGAATCGGTCACACTGTAGAAGAAAGGCATGTCAACGGCGATGCCGCCGGAGGAAGAGACCCCGATGATCTGCGAGTTGCTCGAACCGGAATAGCCCGGCATCGCCAGCACCCACAGGGGGGGGAATCCAAAGACCTTCTGCCCCTGGATATAGAGCCCCGCGTGCCGCAGGCAGATCTTCTCCCCGATGAAGAAAGACACCCCGGAGGCGACCATCCAGGTGTCCGTGTCTCCGGCCGCGAGATGGAATGCGTCCGGCGGAGGGGTGAACTCCTGCGTGGATGGCTCGACCGAGTACAGGCTGAAGGTGACTCGCTCGATCCCGCTCTTGCCGAGAAGCCGGACAACGCCTCTCTTGGCGTTGATGTCGAAATACAGGTCCTCCCCCCGCAGTTCCTTGCCATCACGCTTGACGATGACGGACTGCGCCTTGATGGTCAGCGCCTTTGTGTCGACCTGCGCGATGTCGCCGACCTCGATCTTGAGGCGCCCAAGCGTCAACTGCGCCCGGTCGCGGGCCTCGATCAGGCCAAGATCGGGAGCATAGCCAACCCAGCCGCCTTTGATGTCGACGACTTTTGACTCCGGCTCGGTTGACTGCCCCGGCGGAAGAAAGTCGACGGTCGTTTGGTTGCGGCTGTCCGTCACTTGCGCGCTGACCGTTGCGGTGCCGACGGAGTCGCAAAGAACCTCGATGACCGCAAAACCGCCCTGGGTCGGCATGTTGACGCTGGTGCTCCGGTCGGTCCCCGTCGTGCTGAGCAAACCCAAGTCGGTATGTACGACGACCTGGGTGCCGTCGGTGACGAGATTGCCGGCACCGTCCTGTAGCTCAATGCGTACAGTGCTGACGCTGTGACCGTCCGCAGGCACTCGCTGCGGCGTCGCAAACAAACTGATGCGATAGCGGCCTGCGCTAACCCCCTGCGCCGCGACGGGCGGGAGGCATGACAGGCCGAGTGCGACACAGACGCCAAACGCCAGCCGGATTCGGTTCATGGAATCAGCGCTGAAGTACGGAAATGCGTCACTACACAAATGAGCCGCCCACGGGTGCTTTGCGAGGCCCGCGGGCGGCGTGTTGCTGCATGGGATGCGATGTCGAGCCGCTGAGATGGTCCAAGCGCAGGCCGGACCGCTAGAAAGTCAGCGACACTGGCCCAGCGATGTTCGATGGGTTCGAGGTCTGCGGGTTGGTATTCTGGTATTTGGCTACGACGTAGTAGGAGTAGGAGTGAGTTCCCGTAATCATCGCACCGTCCGTGAAACTCGGATGGGTCGGATCGAATCCGGCGCTGGGCACCGGCGAGACGTTCAAGAGACCGGCCGGCAACTGGCTGAAGCCGGAGTTGTCCACCTTGCGGAAGACCTGATAGAAGAGGATGGTCTGCGTGGTTACAGGCGGGCTCCAAGTCAGGTAGATAGCGGCATTGTTGGGCGCAAGGACCAGATTGGTCGGTGGGAGGACACCGGGGGATGTGCCGTGGCCGTGGCCGCCCGATCCGGCAATCACCGCGGCGGCGAGGCCAATGACCGCGGCCCACACAAGCCAGCCTGTACTGTGCTTCGAGCCGCTCGGGGTCGCTTGTATCTGGCTGATCGTCTTTCCGGCCAGGTACTGGCCGGCCTTATAGGCGGCGTCGTCGACCGCTTCACGCATCAGCGGGTGCTCGGAGCCGCCGTACTGTGCTCGCGGCTTGCTCGTGCCGACCACGCCGAACGTCCGATCCACGGTCGGCTCCGCGACCGGCTCGTCCGTCTCGGCGTCGAAGTTCTTCTTCACCGCATACGACTGACCGGACAGGATGATCTCCACCGAGCGCGGGTCCTTGGTCGACCGATACGACTGGATGCTCGCGAGAACGATGAGGTCAACTTGCAGCGCGTGCCCGATGGTGAGGGCGCGAGGCGCGTCGAACTTGGTCTGTTCGGCGTCGACCGCTCGGATCCGTCCCTCAGCAACCGCACGCCGGACCAAAGGAGAAGTCGACGTGAATTCAGTGCACTCGAAGCCGGGCATCTCGCTGATGGCAACGTTCAGTGCATTGGTGGCCCTGGTGGTCAAGTCGGGAACGGGGCTGTTGGCCTCATCCACGACCGGGAACAGCAAGACGGTGCGCGCTCGGTCAGGCTGGGCTGCGGCTCCGACGAGACAAAGGGGCGTCAGCGGCAGGATCATTGCAACAGCCAGCAGCCAACTGATGAGACGGATGTGACGATACGACTTGATGGCGGTCATTGCTTCCCCTCCCCTTGAGGGTTGTTGGTCTTCGGTGAAGAGCGGCGGTACGGTCTATCTTCGTGACGGTGTATCAACGGTTGAGTTGGAATGTGCGGACAACTGAACTTTGCATTCCGGTGTCCGGGGCGTGAGCGGTCATTTGCACGATGTAGCGCCCGGATGGCACCGGGGCGCCGCGGTCATTGAGGCCGTTCCACGCAGCCGTGTTGTTGCCGGCTTGCGCCAGGGCGCCGGCGGCCAAGTGCTTCACCGGAATACCCGATATGTTAAGAACCACCACATCCATGTTAGCCGCCGCGCTGAGCGTGTAGGTGAACTGCACCATCGCGCCGTTCACCTGAGCGACCATTACGTTCGTCACCGCACTGCCGTTCCCCTGCTTGGGCTGGACGACGATGCTGAGCACGCGCTGCCCCGGGGTCGAGCCGGAGTTGTACGTGTAGCCGGTGGTGGTCCGCATGTACCGGCTCTGACCGGTCGCCGGGTCTTGAAGGGTCGCGATGAGATTCGCCGGCAGTTGCGAGAGGTCCGGCCAGGTGACCGTTACGTTCTGGTTGGCAGCGTTCGTGCTGACCGCGAGATACCACGTCTGCACTCCCGCCGCACTTGTGCGGCAGTCCACCACGTATGGCGTGCCCGTGGCGTTCGCGTCCTTATAGAAGTCGGCTGTCAGCATCGTGCCGTAAGTCATCACGGGCGGGCTCAGCACGTCGTGCAGCCCACTGACAGCGGCTGCCTTAACGGCAAACGCACGATTGTTGCGGACGAGGCCAGCCGCGGACACGGCAATGGGCACCTGCCAGTTGTTCGCGCCAACCGGAGTGGTCGTCGTGGTCGACGCTGCAACCTTGGCTGCTTCGGGCGTGAAGACAGCCGGTTGCGGGATGACCAGCGTCAGATCCTCATAGGCGTAGAGCCAATAACCCATGTACGGGTCCATCCGAACGTTGGGGAGTTGTTGCTCCCACGTGTAGCCGTTCGAGGGTGGGTCGTAAGCGAACAGCGTGCCCATGATCAGCCCTCGGCTGATCGCTTGCTGCATCGTCCAGGTGGCTGAGTTGCTCTCCTCGACTTGCATCGAGGAGAACATGACCGACGCCGTGAAGGGGTTGCCAACCTGATTCCAGCCCTTCTGGACTGAGACGACGGCCGGGTTGTCCGTCACCGGAGTCGCGCTACTCGGGAGCTGAATCACCGAGCGATTCTGGTTGAGAAGCCAGAAGCCCTCCCCTGGAACGATGTTGGTGGTTCCGGTGTCAGGGAACCAGTGGTAGGTGCCGAGGCTCGGCAGCCAAACGATGACGTTGCCGTTGGCCCCGGCCCCCAGCAAGCCGAGACTGGCGAAGACCGTTTCCGCGTCGTTGTCGATGAAGGTGTACGGAATCGACACCATCTCGATGCCGCGCGGCGAAACCAGCGGGTTGAGGACCGGGATCGCCGGAATGTTGATGGTGAAGTTGACCACCGTGCCCCTGGGTCCAACGATCTTGATCACCGCCGGGCCCGGGCGAGCCGTCGTCGCGCGAACGGTCCAACTGGTCCCGACGAAGCCATTCACCGGAATGGTACCCATGCTGCGGGCGAGCGGCTGGCCGGCAGGCTCGAATTGCAGCCCCGTGGGCAGCGTGATCTGCGCTGTCGCAGCGACGACCGGGGCTGACCCGAAGTTGTCCACATAGACGCTAATAGGAAAGACGGTATTCCCGCTCTGGTCGGTGAGATGATAGGCCGCAGGGGTCCCGGTGCTGTACGGATCCGGGCCAGGAGTGGCCTTAAGCGAGTACGGCGCATAACACTGAAGCGTGGACGGCGCAGTATAGTCGGCCGCGGCGTCACCCAGCCCGTTATAGGTGACATAGCGCCGCGTCGCGCCGACCGCCAACGGTTTCTGGTTCCACTTCACGCCAATTGATGGGTTGTTGGCGCCGATGATCGAAGTAAATGTATTGGGCGTAAAATTGTACTGCCCCACAACATCCATGTCGTAGTACCAGCCAAACTGGAGCTGGTCGGGGATGCCGCCGGCTTCGTCCGCTCCCGCGGCGTCCAGGATGTCCGGCGGCTTGATCAGCCCCTTGCAGATGACCACCGGGTTGTCAGGGTAGTCGGGCCGGTCCCAAAAAACAGGCATTGCAGATGCAGGGTTCGTGGGATCGGGTATCACGGCCTCGTGCGTCAGCACCGTGTTGTCGCTCAGGGTGATGGGCTCGTTATTCGAGATGCCGGCCAGAGGATAGGGATCGACCACGATGCGCATGCCGACACTGCGCGGTGTGAGTGTGTTGTTGGTGACGAAGTACTCGCACTTGAGCATGTCGCCGATGACCGTGTAACGATGCTCGACGATGATGAATTCCTTCGCCAGCGACGGCGTCGCGTTGTCGATGGGTATGCGCGCCGTTCCGACCGCGCCGCGAGTGGTGGCGACGAACGGGGAGGGCCAGTAGTTCTCCACGAGATTCGCTATCGTGTTGGTCGCCGTCGCGTTCATCAGAGCGTGGATATCGTAGGTATTCGCATCCACGGCGAAAGTCTCGCGGTTAGTGGACCCAAGCGCGTTGTTTGCGTCGATGCTGTACCAGCCTGAGAAGCGGACATTCTCGTCCCCGGTAATGGTCGGGTTTCCGCCCGCCGGCACTGCCGGGCCGGTATTGATCGCGAATCGCCCCGCCGGCCGGTACCAATAATTGCCGGCGGTCGGCGCGTAGAGAACAGGATCCTCCAAAACCAGGCTGATAAGACCGTTTGGCGGAGTCACAACCATGTAGGGCGGGTACTGCGCGAATCCCGGAGCCGCCAGGGCAGATGCGAGAATGACAGCGGCCAGGGCCACTGCGTGTCTCATCAGGAAGGATTGAGAACTGCGAGTAACGGGCACGGGCGGTTCAGCTCCTCTCGCCGTTGGCGATGGTTAGTGACGGCGGCTCGGATTAGTACCCGACCTCGAAGGGACAAATGGCCTGAACAGTCTGGCCGTTGTCGGCCATGGCCGTAATGCGCGCCAGGTATCGTCCCGTAGGGGTTTTGGTCCCACGGTCATTGACCAGGTTCCACATCACGCTCTGGGTCGTCGCAGCTGCGGTGTTGACCGCGGCAAAGCTCTTGATCGGAACGCCGGAGACGTTGTAGACACTCATGGTCACTTGCGCCGGAGCCGAGAGCGTGTAGCAGATCGTCACTCCCGCCCCGTGCACCGCCTGGGTTGTCAGGCCTGTAAGGGCGAGGGTCGCCGCGGGGTTGGTCGATGCGGTGATCGTGAAGTGCCTCACGCCCCCGCCATCGGCGGTCTGGAAACTGTAGCCTGTCGCGGTGCGCATGTACACCTGACGCCCGGTGTCGACATCGCAGAGGGTCAGTCGAACCGAGCCCGGGACGGTGCTGTTCAGGTCAGGCCACTGCAGAGTGGCGTCCGCCTTCGACAGCGAGGACGAGACATTGAAGTTCCACTGGTTGGTGTTGGCGCCTGCGGGCAGAATGCGTCTTGCGTAAGCGCCGGAGTGCGCCCCGAGGTCGGAGCATGCAATGTAGGAGCTCAGCACATCAGACAGTACCGGCGGCTTCGCCACATCCTGACCGGGAGTGTAGCCGCCGGTGGCGGCGGTCGAGACTCCGATCACATTCGTCGGGTCTTGCATCGACCCGGCCGATGCGATGACGTGCAATGACCAGTTGTCCGTGGTCGATGTCGAGGCGCTCTGCGTTGTTCGCGTACTGGCCGTGGTCGCTCCCGACGAGTAAATGACCAGTTGGGTGCTCTTCAGAACGTGGACCCAGTAGCCCTGGAACGGCTCCAAGGTCGCCGAGAGGGGATCAGACGGGAACGTGTAATAGCCGCCACTGGACGTGCCGACGAACTGGAACAGCACGCCCTCGGTGACCCCCGCCGCGATAGCGGATCGGATGTCTTGCGAGACGCCGTTGGTCACGAACTGGACGCTGCCCCAGTCGATCGGCTCGAGATAGGGGTCGCCGATCATGGCCCAGCCCGTGTTGCTGCCGGTGCCGAACGGAACGTTGATCGTGTAGGTAGTGGCCGTGATGGCCTGGCCGCTCTGCGTGACGGGGCTGGCGGCCGTCGTGAGCTTGACGAAATAGCCCAGACCGGCCGGCGGCGACACGACGACCGGACTGGCAGTCTGAGCATCGGGCGGATCGAAGGTGGCGTAAGCGTCAGGGTAGATGCGGTACTTCGACGAACCTGTATCTAGCGGATACCAGCGAATCAGGCCGTTGGAGCTGCCCGAACCGAACGGCACGCCGAGGACCGACGACGGGTCATTCGGGACCAGGTTCGTGTACGGGATCGAGATCATGCTGAGACCGGACGGGATGCTCGGGCGGGTCACTCTGAAGTAGCTGACCGCCTCCGTTGCGGCGTTGCCGGCCTTGTCCTTGACGTCAATCGCGATATGATGGGCGCCTGCGCCCAGGGGTGTTGTGATCTGATAGGTAAACGTGTTGTTGGCATACTGCGGCCCGGCCGTGCCGAAGTTGACCTGGACACCATCAATGGCAAGCTGGATGGTCGTCGGGTCGACGCCGGTTCCGATGTCGGTGATCTGTGCAGTGACTGTCGGCGTCGTATTGATAATCACGTCTCCGCTGGCCGGGGACTGTATCACGATTGTCGGCGGCGTGACATCCAGGTTCTGGAAGATGGCCAGCCGTCCATCGCCATACGTGTCCGGTATGTCTGTCTGTTTGGACGCGGCCTTCGGCATAACGTCCTTTTTGGTCAGCGCGAGATAAAGCTGGTCCGCGGTTCGTGCCGTGTTTTCGGAATAAAGTAGGGCTGCCGCCCCGGCGACCTGAGGGGTGGAACAAGAGGTGCCCAGGAACGGGGTCTCCGCTGCGGCGGCGGAGACCGTGTTGCCATCGGGCGCGACCAGATCGGGCTTGTGCACCGTCGCGCCGAACGATGCCAGCGCAGGCCCGCACGAGCTGAACGGTTCGAGCGTGTCTATAGGTATCGCCGCCAACGCCGCCGCCGTGGCGGAGTTGACGCCGAGCGCCGTCAATTCCGCGGCAGTAATGGTCGCGCCGCGCGTCGCGCCAACCGTGACGGCATACTGAGCTTCGGCAGGCCGTATAAGGCTGTGCGCCGGTACCTGCAAAGCGGTGGGCATATCGTCGTTGGGCAGGAACAACTGGAAATGATCCCCGGCCGACGAACCCGTGTACATCTTCTCGATCTGCAAGTTATAGACGCCCGCGGTCGGGATGATGGCGATGAGTTGCTCGAAAGGCGGGGTCGAGCCGTTCTGGACGAACGCCGACTGAGCCACGAAGTTGCCCAGAGAATCCGTCAATAACAGGTCGTAGTCGTGGCTCGTAACGCCGGTGTCGAGGTCCGTCGGCTGGAACCAGGATAGGTCGGCCTCGAATAGCTCACCCGCCACGAGATTGAGCGCCATTTTGTTGGTGCCGCTGCTGAAATTGCAGAAACCTGTGCTATTGGGATCGGAGTAATCGCCCTCCCAATGTCTTTGCGCGTAGTTACCCGCTGCGGTGCACCACAGCACACCGGACTGCCGGGCGCTGTTTACGGCTGCGTCCAGGGTGCTCAGGCCGTTGAAGGGGCCGTTGAGAAAAGCGATCGAGAAGCTGGCCACCTGATATTTGTTGGCAATCAGATAGTCGATCGCGCTTTCGACGGACATCTCGGTATCGATCATGCCGAGTGTTAGCTGGGCCGCCGGCGCCATATCTTGACAGATCTCTGCGCAGGCGCTGCCGTGAGTATCGGTGCCCGGAAACGCGCCCGTCCCGGTGAAATCGATCGTCAAGGGGTTGTTGATCTGTGCTGTAGCATAGTTCAAGAAGCCCGCATCTATGATGGCTACTTTGGCGCCCTGGCCGAAAATCCCGTTATTCTGAAATTGGAGTGCGTTTGTAAGCTGGACACCTTCATCGATCACGGGGCCATTGAACTGCACAGGGTGCCCCTTCTGGGCCAGGTCGACGTAGGCAACACCGGGCTGAGAGGCCACGGTCGGAAGTGACCCGATCGGAATCAGGGCCTGAATGCGCTGGTCGCGGATGATCTGGACTCGCCCCCCGACGGCAGTGACCACACCTGTGTTGACACCGGCCGGGGAGGAAAAGTGGACGACCACCTGTGCGAGGCCGTTCGGGGCGAGCTTCGCCGCGAGCAGCGCAGCCTGCGACGGGGTAGCTGACGGCCGGGTCATCGGCGCCGCTCCGCCGGTGGCGTATTGGGCAAGCGCCCGCAACACGCCCGTTAGCCGGTCGTTCGGCGCTTGCTGCCCCCAAGCTGACGAGGCTGCGAACACCAGCAGTATCCCGAGGAGGCAGATGGCGGTCAAGCTGTTGGTTCGTTGTGTCATACGACTCACTTGGCTTCCTCCTCCCGCCGTGCAGTTGGCGGAGTGCCAACCGACAGGTCGGCCCGGCAGGATAGTCCGAGAAAGGTTGTCAGTTCGACGGCTGGACCAACGAGCGCATTCGGTCGAGATACGACCGCACGAACTCCGCCCACGCCCTGTATCCTCCGCGTTCCGCGGCCTGCATGTATTCGTTCGGTACCCGATGCAGGGCGGGCGGGAAGACCACGGCTAACGCCGATTGTACGGCGCCGGGAACCGCTGCCGCCCCCAGCGTCTGGTCGATGATCGCGTCTGAACAAGTCTTGCGCAGAGACTGCGCCCGTTCCCGGACGACCGGATCGTAGGTCAACTCCGCAAGTTCTCCGGCGAAAGCGGTCAGGTCGCAAAGCTCGCGATTGTCCCCCCACCCTGTCGTGCGCCCTCTTACAGTGGTCACGACCGGGTCGTGTTCACGCCCAACGCGTGCCAGCGCCTCCGCCACTGCATTCATCCCCGCCAGGACCGCGTCGATCTTGCTCTCGTCCAACGCCACCAGCGGACTCGGGGGCGTCGTCTGGTGAGCCGCTATCGCGCGGACCACGCTTCGCCCCAGGTCTCTCGCCATAGCGCCGCCGTCCGTTGAGTCGCCCGACAGCGCAACGTCCCACGGTACCCCCGGAGCATACAGCGGCCCGGGTGAAGCCACCAACACACGCGTCACCCCTCGCACCGCCGCCCCGACCTCGACACTCCCGCCATAGCACGCGTCCACAGCCAGCAGATCGAGAGCATCGCGATTTCCGACGAGCCCTTGCCGAATGGCATCCGCCAAACGTTCGGGGCTTAGGGATCCTGCCCCGCCCCTCAGCGCGACCCCGGGCGATGAGACCCTGTCCTCGAAAGGTCCGCTGATCAGGGCAGCAGGTGTGCCATGGCCGACCACAATGAGCGCCAGCGGCCTATGCCGCGCATCGGCAGCGGCGGTCCTGACAAGATCGGCAAGCTGTTCGCTCGCGTCCCCGCTACAGGTCGTCCGCATCACCGCGCGACGCCCGTCGAAAAGGCGATAGCGCGCGCTGCCTCGCTGCACGTAGGCCACGCGGACCTTTAGCCGGGTGCTCGCCTGCAACTTGTCAAGGTATCCGGCCGTCACACCGGCGAGGCCGGCATCATCGCTCAAGAAGGCGATGAGTGTCCAGGTATCAGGTTGCGGGCCCGCTTCGACTCGGTCTGCGCACCGTGCGGTCAACAACCCCACCGCGACCAGCAGAGCGCTCCGACATCCGACAACGACCGCACGGCGCAGGGTCAGCTTACATCACCTGATGATCGGTTGCACCGAACCCAACAACACCCTAGTGGTGGTGGATCCAGGCGCTTAGTTTTTGGCCGAAAGTCGGCGTTGCAGCGGTCGTCACGGGCTGTGTTCCGCTCGTAACATTCGTCGCTTTCACTGCAGAAGTCGACGACCCCGACGGCGGGTTGGGAGGCACAACCGCGACCTTGAAGCTGCCCTGCGCCGAGTAGACGTAGCTGTTCAGTTTGGCGCCCGGCCGCGTCTCGCCAACCACTCGTGCGCCAACTCGGAAGTAGAACGTCGCCCCGACCGGCTGGTAAACGTTTTGCCGGTTGGTGATGTCGTAGATCATCGGATTGGTCGTCATGGTCGTCTCAGGGCTGACGTCAATCAGGTGCGTCATCCCGGCGTCAGAGTAGGTCTCGAGGCGGTACACCACGTTTGGCCCCGCGCTGGCGGCGTTTGCCTGCCATCGGAACTCGATGTCATTGGAGGTGATGTTCGTATTGCCGTTCGGATACCCGGCTTGGAGTGTCGGCGGCAAAATGTAGGTTACCGGCGAGAAAGTCAAGGGCTGGCTGGTCACTCCGGGAAGAGACAAAGTGATCGAGGCGGCCGCCTGCGGTCTGACAACCGCACTGGTCGTCGTTGTCGTTGTCCCACCGCCGGAGCCGACTTCGGGCATCGGTGTGATGATGCGCTGCTGTGCGTAGTTGTATGTGAGGCCCTCGGCCAGTGCAGGGTGCGTCATAGTGGCGACGGTGACGGTGTAGGTCGTAAGGGTGGTGGTGGTGCTGCCGCTGGTTGTGGCCTCAGCCTGCCACGTGATAACGCGACTCGTTATGATTGGAAAGGCCGCGGCGGTCGGTGTGGCGCTATCAACCCATCTTGTAACGTGGCCGCCCGAGTCCGTTTCGGCATCGAGTATGTATTCCTCGGTAGGGAATACGGCAGTCCCGTCGCCTCTGAAGATCATGTAGCCCTGGGTAGCCGAGCGCTCGGTGTTCCCCGTGGTCCAGTTGAGCACGATGACCGGCGGGTTGCCGACGAGCACGTCACTGGAGGTGAGCTGCTGCAGGTTCGCAGACTGTGCCTGCGAGGCCGTCGTGGAATCAGGCCCGCGCCCGATGCCGGCAACGAGAAGCAACGCGAGCACACCGACGACTGCGGCAATCGCGCCGTGTCCATGGCCACCGCCCGAATCCTCGGGGCCTCGCGGGGGCGCTGCGTCGCCCTTCCCGGGTCGATACAGCGCGTACACCTTGTCCCCGACGCGCGGCATCAGGCCGGAGACATAATGAGCCCGCGACATGTTGGCATCGACATCATCGATCGTGATGGTGCCGATCTTGCGCATGAAGACCTTCTCCTGGTCGGGCTGCCACTGGGGCCGCGCCACCAGGAAGTCCTTCCCTCCGACCACGCCGTCCCTCATGCCGACATTGAGGGTGATCGTGCCCTGGTCATCGACCAGATCGACGTTCCCGCGAGGGGTCCGCGTGGCCATCATCTTGCGGACGGCCTCTTCGGCTGCCTCGCGGAGTCCCTCGTTGATGACCCGGACGTCGTCCCCTTCCCAGCCCGGGATTGGCTTGGTCGTGACCGACACCGATGCCCCGTTCAGGTATTCCTCGGTGTTCACGTCGAGCGACCGCATGTCGATCGAGACATTGCAGCGTCCGGTCTTGGCCTCGATGGACAGGCTCTCAACCGTGCCGCTGATGACCTTGTCGACGCGAAGCCGTTTGCCGATGCGCACCTGTTCGGACTCCAGCATCGGAGGCACCAGAGACAGAGCCTTCATCTCGCGCTGTAGGTCCGCCTGGGAGCTCACGACGAACTCGGTAGAGTCCTCAAGCGCGAGCGCGATGGCGTCCGTCGCCTTGGACGAGACGATCTGGCTCTTATACCCCGTGTTGTCGGTAAACGGCACGACCGCGACCGCGGTGGTCTGCTTTGCGGCCTGGGCATGTGCGGCGGGTACACATATCGCCGTGTACTGCAGCACCATCGTCACCGCCAACAACCAGGCGACGGGTCTTGCCCATGGGGAACGGAATATGCGATTCATGGCTCTACTTCTCCCTCCGAGCGGGATGCGAACCTCTTGGAGCGTGCGCCTTGTATCTAGCGACCGACCGTCAGACTCATGATGGAGTTGGTCTGTTGCCCTTCATCGGTGCAGGCCGTCAGGGTGACCAGATACCGGCCTGCAGGTACGAGCCGACCGGCGTCGTTACGGCAATTCCAGAGCGTTTGGTTGGTCCCGGCCGTCTGAAGTTGGCCGGTAGTGACGGTCCGCACGAGGACGCCACTGATATTGCGTATCTGCACGTCAACACTCGCCGCACACGACAGGGTGTAGGCGATCGTCACCGCGGCCCCGGCCTGTTGCGCGTTCATGGCGGTCACCGCAAGCGGCGCGTTCTGAGCGTTGTCGATCACCACTTGCAGATGCCGCTGCGCGTCCGTAGCCTGGAATGTGTATGCGCAGCTTGTGCGCATGTAAGTCTTACGCCCGCTGGCGACGTCGACCAGCACCGGGCGCACGGTGGCGGGCAGCGCATTCATGTCGGGCCACGCGACGGTTACATTGGCGCCGATCTGATTGGTACTCACGTCCAAATCCCAAGTCTGTCCACCAGCATCCGAAGGCTTCACGTCGATTGCGTATGCGCCGCTGTTGGCGCCCCAACTCTGTTCGGTCAGAGCGGCGTACACGTAGGGACCCATGGCCGCCAGCGGCGGCTTGAGCATGTCGACGCCCGGCTGGTAGGTGGTGGCTGCCTTCGGCGCCATCCCGATGTAGGCGCTGCCGTCGACATAGCCGCCGGCGGAGGCCGTGATGGGCATCACCCACCCGCCGTCCGGAGCCGTCACCACGGGGCGTGTACTCTGAGTCGTCTGCGCGGCCGAGGTGCCCATCGCGTGGGTAATGGTCATGTCTATGGCTTCGGACGTATGCAGCCAGTACCCCACCCACGGGGTCATGGAGTTGACCGTCTGGTATCCGCCCAGCACGTAGGCATATAACAACGTCGTCACTTTGCCGTTTGCCAGTGCGCTGCTGAACGAGTAGGTGCCCTGAGTGTCGGTGAAGGTCGTCTGGTACAGGTCGATTCGCAGGCTGTCATAGGGCGAACCGATCATGTTCCAGCCGTTGCCCAGGTGGATGACGAACGGATCGGAGGTCGCGCCGCCATTCTGCCGGATGTCGATAGGCGTAGTGGTATTCAACCAATAGCCGCGCCCCGGGTAGAAGAAATCGGCAGGATAGTTCGGGTAGACCTTGTAAGCGCCCGCTGAAGTCAGCCAGGTCGCCATCTCACCGGAAAGCGTAGCGGGACTGATGTTCAGCAGGGTGGCCGGGTCGACCGTGCTATAGTCGTACGGAGTTGACATGAACTGCAGCGCGGCCGAGAACGTGTGCAGCGCACTCAGGACGAAGTTGACTCCACTTGTCGTATTGCCGCTCGTGACGACAATGCCCGTGCGCTGCGTCGGCGTGGCGGTGAACCCGTTGGGGACCGGCTGCACCGTGTAAGTGCCGGTCGGACAGGGGTTCAGAGTGTAATTGGGTGTCGTCGGATCGGTGCTGGTGATCGCAAACGTGGTAACGGTGTAGGTCTGCGATGCCCCGATGATGTTGACGGTCACACCCGGCACCGGCAGCCCGGTCGTGGCGGAGGTGATGCGCCCGGACAGCACGCCGGGCGGCTGCGGCGTCAGTGTGATGAGCCCGAGGTCCGTATTGGCGTTGGGGTTGATCGTGACCCCGGCGATCGTCTGGGCCTGGTAGCCGTCGGCTGAGATGGTGACCGAGTACGTGCCGGGCGGGACCACCATAGGCGAGGTCACGAGGTTGCCGGTGGTGGATGTCGTCGTCCCGCTGGCCACGACTACTCCGGTCGTCGGGTTGATGACCTGAACCGTGGATGTCAGGAAGAGTGTGGGCGGGGGCGCATTGGGATTCGTTCCTTGCACCTGTACGGTCATGGACCCCGGCGCAGCGGGTAGCGTTAGATTGACGGTCGCCGTATTGCCGGTGGTCAGGGTCACGGGCTGCTGAGTCGAAGTCCCGTAGTTCGCATTCGTCGGATCCCCGCTGCCACTGTCGTTGGCAACGATGACATAGTTGGAGAAATAGGCGACTTGCAGGTTAGGCAGCGTGTAACTGCCACTGGCATCGGTCTGCGCGTGGGCCAAGTACGCACCGAGTTGGGCGGTCGTATACGGCGCGCTCCCGGTGGTGGGCTGCTGGTAGGCGTGTACCCAGATACCCGGAACGGCCTGCCCGCTGGCCTGCGAAGTCACGACGCCGGTCACCGCTGCCGGACTCGGCTGGTTGACGGCGAAGTCAAGCGTAAACGGTGTCCAACCGCCGTGTACGAACTGACCGTTGAAGTGGGCCGTGTTGTAGCCGTTGACGATGACCTCTACGCGGTAGAAGTCGGCCTGCAGGCCGTTCACGACGTACGTGCCGTTATTCTGGCAGCGAACCGCGTAGTCCGGCGGACTGGTCGCCGCGTCACTTGAGCGCCAAAACAGCACGATCGGGTTGGGATTGGTGATGGGTGCGTTGCCGGCGACCGAAAGGACTCGGCCTTGAAGCGCCCCGGTTCTCTCCCAGCAAAGACAGTTGTGAAGGAAAATGCTTCGGCGGTTCTGGCAGTAGTTGATCGTAGTGCTGCCGATTGTGTATGTGCTGTACTGGCGATGGACCTGGTCGAAGTTGAACGCGAGGAAGACGACGCGAGCGCCTGTCGCGGCATCCGCATACCGAATGGCGGCAGTGCCGCTGGCGCCGGTGCCGGCGCCGTTCGCGTCCCCGTAGGTGTACAGCGCCTCCGTCGAAGTGTTTGCAGTGATCTGGTCCGGGCGCTGCGAGGCGTTGTTGGCATCCGCGTGGCTTGGGTCTGTGGCCGCGTTGAAGTTCTTCGGCGTCTCGAAACTGATGGGGGGATCGAAGTTGACCGACTGGTTGTGCGGACCGTGCAGGCCCGTGCCCACCCAGGGGTCGTACGCGACCGGGTCGGTGGCGGGGTTCACGGCCGACATGGTGTATCCGTAGATTGGGAAATCGTTCCCGCCCGCGATATCGTTGACGAAGCTGCAGTGCAGGACACCGGTAACGAAGTTGTTCGCGACGGTGCCATTGAGGGTCAGCGCCCACACGAGGTCTTCGCCGGAGATCGTGATCCGGCCCCCACTGGTGAGGAAGGATGTCACCGCGGATTGCGTCGCCGGGTCCACGAGCGAGCCCGACCCATTTGGGTCAGCCGTAGAGGGGCGTACGGAATTGCTGGGATGTGAACTGCCGATCCAAACGTCTCCCGCGTGGGGACAGGCCCAGATCAGCGCGCGGTTGGCGACCTGCACGACCGTGTCCGGCGCGGCGGTTGCCGGCGACGAGATCGCTTCTGAAGGGCTGAGCTGATTCTCGACGGTTGGCAGATAGTACTGGTAGATGGCGGATGGAATCGGCCCGCGGCAGATCACGCGCCAGATATCGTACCCTTGCTGGCTGGGCGCATAGTCCCGTATGGAATTGAAATCGATGGTGTTGACCGAAAGCGGAGCCTCGCCGGGGTTGGAGGTGTAGAAACTCTCGCACATGTATGCAGCGAGGTAGGCATTGTTCTGCGGCTGCTGACCCGGCGGCACGACATCGTACTGTGATATGAACGCCTGGCCCTCGCAAAAGTCATTCACGAACAGGATGCTGTTCGCCGGCGTGAACGGCTTCGTGCTGAAGCCATAGATGCTGTCGTAAGTGATCTGGTTGCCCGCATTGTCGGTCGCGCGGATTCCAAGCACATAGTCTTCCGGCGCGGCGAGGGTCGTCCACGATGCGGTGAAAACGCCACGTCCGGTGCCATCGTCGAAAAGCTCAATCGGCGCAGTCACCTGATTGTAGCCGACCTCAATAGCCTGCGTTCCGACGGAGCCTGTAGGGGAATCGAATTGGTGCGACGCAGCGTATTGGTATATCTTGCTATCGGGATTTGTGATGATCGCGTACACATGCGCCACGCCGCTGTCGGCGTCGTACAGTTGGGCGGAGATCTGGATGGGGCTGCCGGCCTGCGGCTGGCGATTGTCCACCCACGGTAGGTCGACGAGGACCGGCGGGACGTCGTCCTCGAGAGTGGTGCTCCAGATATGATCGGGATTGGAGACAGGATAAGGGGCCGGCGGCTGGCGCAGCGAATGATAGAACACTTGCAGCCCCACTCGACTGCTGAGTGGAGTGATCCACGCCGGGTAGTCGGTGTCGAAGGCGCCTGCGGGATCGGCGCTGAGGAGCGTCGCCGTCGCGCTCCCGCTGGCCTCCCCGGAGGCATCCTCCCACCACACGCTGTAGTACCCGACTGCATCCGTGGCGCCGCTGGGGTCGCGCGTGGAGGCAAATGCGATGTCGACGCCGTCGCGGCGATAGATGGCCTGCTTGTCGTTTGCCGACGCCACTCCCCCGCCGTTGGTCAACTGCACGGGGGTCGGCGGCGCTGCGTTCGGGTTGATGCTGTAGATGTGGGTGACGTTGCCGTCCAGATGCGTGTAGACGAGTAGGTTTGCGTTCGTGGGAGACCAACTGGGCTCGGTGTCATTCGGCCCGGATGTAAGGAACGTCGGGACGGTCTGCGAGCCGTTGGCGAGGACGCGCGCGATCGCGTACTGGCCGCTGCCGGCCGGATTCTCGCAGGCAAAAGCGATATACAGGCTGTCAGGCGACCACGTCGGGTGAAGCTTATTGCCTGCCCCGGTGGTGACGGCCTGCGTCACGCCGCTGGCGATGTTGGTCGTGTAGATATCCCACTGGCCGTTCACGTATGCCGAGTAAGTGATCAATCGGCCACCAGGGTCGTACACCGGCCACCGCTTGTCCACATTGGCGGTCGTGCCGATGATGTTGAGTTCAATCTGGCCGGACCCGTCCGGCACCATTGTCCAGATGTTGAGCGCGCCGTTATAGCCGTTGGTGCCGACAGCGGGTAGCGGAGTGGAGTCGATCACGCCGTCGCCGTTGGCATCTATGCCGTTGCTCACGAACACCACGCGATCGATGGTGCCCTGGCCGGACGTGCCCGGTGATGTGCTGGGATCAAGGAACCTAATGGCGGGGTTGGTGGTCGTAACGTTGAGATCGACATAGAGGTTAGGCCCGGCATCCGCGGGCTTCACCGAGGCGGTCGTGACCTTCGTGGTCGTGCCGGAGGCGGTCTTTTGCGGGCGGGGCTTGCCGGCCGGGCCGTAGGCGACGTTGGAGTGGCGGCGATGCCCGCCGAAGGACGCCGCTCCGCCGACCGGCATGACGCCTGTGGTATACGCGCCTCTGCCGGTGCTGACACCAGCCCCCAGGGAGCTGAACAGAACAACGGGGATGGAAGCAAACAGGATGATCGAAAGAGAGCGGACTCGACGGCCCTTTTGCAACACGATCACTCCCTTGGGGTGCTGCAGAGCGGACGGGCGAATGAGCGTTCGTTCCGTCGATGGAGCAAGGACGCATTCGGGCACGCCATCGTACCGGCTTCGCTGCCCGAGCGTTCCTGTCCCCTATCACACCGGCTGGGCCGTTCTGTGGCGCAACCGCAAGTCTGCTCGGCGACTTGTTCCTACCGCCTAATGGCATGTCCTCCGCACACTAACTGGCCCTCGTCCGGCCACGCCCGGGGCCGCCAAGGCTCAACAATTCGTGGCGAGTATAACATACGAAAAGTGCTTTGGCAAGCGCACAAGACCTGCTGGGTGTGACCGCGCAAAGTGGTGGGTGTTTTTTGGGAGCAAGGAGGTTCTGTCACCTTCCGTCTAGAAATGGTCTTTGCCGCAAGATCATCTCAGTCAACGGAAGGTGACCCCCGATGCTTC
>Ga0181520_10002166_pt1 | contig 37284 bp, 34 predicted proteins | sample PEATcosm2014_Bin_29_FD_132451 | JGI IMG/M metagenome (GOLD analysis project Ga0181520, IMG submission 132451) | Peatland microbial communities from MTU Mesocosm Facility, Houghton, MI, USA - PEATcosm2014_Bin02_30_metaG | ecosystem: Environmental > Terrestrial > Soil > Wetlands > Peat | place... | reverse complement strand
TTCGCCCAGCTCCCGCAATGGTCATCCGCAAGTTCACCAGCCGCCGCTTCACCGTCGAAGACCTCATCGCTGGCGGCACGCTTCCGCGTTCGCTCGCGGAGTTTCTTGCCAGCCAGATTGAGCGCGGACAGACCATCCTTATTAGTGGCGGAACCGGGACCGGAAAGACCACCCTCTTAAACATTCTTGGCCAGTCGATTCCCGACCACGAACGCATCGTCATCATCGAGGACACCAGCGAACTTCGCATCGAAAAGCCGAACCTGATGGCCGTCGAATGCCAGACCGATACCTATCGGAATCAGGTCAGCTTTGACGATCTTTTGAAGGCAGCGTTGAGGTGGCGTCCCGACCGAATCATCCTCGGCGAAGTGCGCGGAGTCGAAGCGCGAACCCTGCTCGATTCCTTCAACACTGGACACACCGGATCGCTGGCCACGATTCACGCAAATTCTGCCATCAAGGCGCTTCGCCGTTTTGCCAATCTCGTTCTTCGCAGCCACTCCCAGGCGACCTTTGAGGACGTGGAGGCCGAGATCGCAGAGGCCGTCGATCTGGTCGTCCAGGTCGAGCGCCAGCCAGGACGCCGCATCGTCCGCGAAGTCCTCCAATTGCACGGATACAACCGCGCCTCCCAGCAGTTCAATTTCGAGTTGCTTTACGACGCGAAAAGCACGTTCAACCCTGACCTCAATTCCAGCCGAAAGGACACAGACCATGCCATTGCTTGAGATCCCTCAAGTCCGCCAGATTACAGCAACGATCCGGCTAGACGAATCGACCGCCAGCCAGATCGATCAATACGCGGCCTTCCTTCACGCCTCCGCCGATGAAGTGGTGGATAAGGCCCTTGCCTATGTCTTTGCCAAGGACCGCCACTTCCAGGAGTTTCTAAAGACTCCAGGAGCTGCGCGTGTTCCTCCGAGCCTGCGCATCCGCCGTGCTCCGCAGAACGGAACTGCATCGGAGCCGATTCCGCCTGTGGCACAAGTCGCCAAGCGGACGGTGGTCGCCAACGGCGCAAGCTTGCGTGGAGATGCCGCATGAGCACCATTATTCCCGCACGACAGAAGGCGGCGCTGGAACGGCTGATCCGAATCGCCCAAGACGATACAGGGCAGAGCCGGATGACCGCAGAGTTCCTGTTGAGCTGGTGGAATGCGGCCAACTGTGGAGGATTCGATCTGACCACGATGTGGGGAGTGGACACCGAGATCGCTTCCGACATGGTGACGGTGTTCGGATTGGTGGCCGTTTGCCATTGCTACCCCGACGATCTTGGCTACGGTGAGGAGTTCCGGCGCATTGTTCACGCGTGGCGTCCGGCTTTGAGACATGGTTAGTTCGGGGTGGAGGTGCAGTTCGGTGCTTCGCACCGGGTTCATTTCGACACTCCACCCCTCGGAGGGTACACGAATGAAAACGGTCGTATACAAACGTCTACTTGCGCGTAGTGAAGGACTTAGAGAAATCGCCGTATACGGCGTTTACGTTCGTTGACGGTACACAGAAAAGGAGAATAAACGGTGGAAAGCGCAATCCCAATCAATTCGATTCCGGACGGTTCCAAGCGGCCAATCGCGCGCAATCGCATTTTGTCAGTGCGATTCACGGAAAGCGAGTACGCAGCGCTGGAGAATCTTGCGTGGTCGAAGGGGACCACACTCGCGGACTGGGCCCGCGAAGCACTGGGCCATAGTCTCGGAAACGGCGGTTCGGAGCAGTTGGAGATGCACATCTTCACTGAGCTGGTGGGCATTCAGATGCTTCTGATGAACACGCTCGAACCAATCTTGCGCGGCGACAAAATGACACAGGAACGGCTCACCGCCCTCTTCCGCCAGGTGCAGACAACCAAGGCAGCAAAGGCTCACGAACTTCTCGCCAAGCGCAGCCAGAACAGGGAAAAGTAGCCATGGCAACCGTGCAACAGTGGGGCCGCAAAGAGTCGTTCATCTGGCCGCCGCGTGGCTTTCTTTACACGCTCGGCGCACTGTTTCTCTCCGTGGTGGCGACCGCTGTCTTCGTTTACGTTCGCTTTCAGTACGGTCTTTTGCCGCTCCAGCGTTATTACCTGCCGTACTACCTGCGTAGTGTGACAGCGGGCCTCACCCATCCAGTCAGTACCTACCAAATGATCGCTGTTTCTGACGGAAAATCGCGGATGCGGGCAGCATCCGAAGGCGATGTCGAATCAGGCACCACACAGCAGTCCGACGGTAAGCCGTTGCCGCTGGTGCTTTCCGCTCATGCTACCGAGCAAGGATTCCGCTATCTCTTTCGGCAGCGACCAGAAAGTTACATAAACAACACGCTGCACGGGTGGCTTGCGCACTCGATTTATGGCAGCGTTCCGATCTACAAACTGTTTTCGATGCAGCTCGTCTTCGGGTTGCTGGTGTTTCTGCTGCAACTCCCATTTTCATTGCAAAAAGACATTCAACGGATCAAAGGATTGCGCTATGGTCGCCGCCTCAAAGGGCCAGTCCTTGTGAACGCCAAGGCTTTCACCAAAGCGGTTGGCGGAGACGGTGTCGGCATCACAACCAGCGATTCGAAGTTGCCACTGCGCGTTCCGCGCGATGCCGAGAACAAGCACTTCCTCATCGTCGGCGACACGGGTTCTGGCAAATCGAGCATCATTCGCCAGATGCTCTATCAGGTGCAGGAGCGCGGCGAGAGCGCTATCGTCTACGACCCGGCTTGCGAGTTTGTGAAACAGTTTTACGACGCCCACCGGGGCGACATCGTGCTCAATCCGCTCGACGCCCGGATGCCATTCTGGAACCCATCGAACGAGCTTCGGCGGAAGGCCGAGGCGAAGGCTCTTGCTGTCTCGCTGTACCAGCCGGAGGGCGTCACCAACCGATTTTTCGTGGAAGCTCCGCAGAAGATTTTCGCGCATCTGCTCACATTTCTGCCAACTCCGGACCAACTGGTGCAGTGGATGTCCGACCCGGCGGAGATCGATCGCCGCGTCAAAGGAACCGAATATTGGGCGCTCATCGATCCAAAGGCGCCGCAGCAGCGAAGCGGCGTTTTCGGTTCCCTCAATATGAGCGCGGACAGCTTCCGGCTTTTGCCCAAGCAGGAAGAAACAGCCTCCGTCTGGACGGCAACACAATGGGCCGAGAGCCGGCGCGGATGGATCTTCATCACCTCGCGCCCAACAATGCGCGATGCGCTTCGCCCCCTGATCAGTTTATGGATTGATACGTTGGTTTTGCGTCTGCTGAATGAGCCGATGCCGGAGCAAAAGCCGGTCTGGTTTGTCATCGACGAATTGGCCAGCCTGCAGCGGTTGCCGCAGCTTCATACCGCGATTACCGAGAATCGGAAATCGCAGAACCCGGTCATTCTTGGCTTTCAGGGGCGGAGCCAGATGCAGGCGCGATATGGCGAGGATGCCGAGGCGATGCTCTCGCAGCCGGCCACGAAGATATTCCTCCGAACGACCGAACCGCGAGCGGCAAAGTGGGTCAGTGAAGCTATCGGTGAGATCGAAATCGAGCGGCTGCGTGAAACGCACTATGACGGCACACGCACGGGACGCAACTTCGCTCTCGACCGCCAGACAGAGCCACTCGTCCTACCCTCGGAAATCTCGGGCCTCGACGATCTTCGCGGCTTCCTGAAGTATGGAAACCATGTTGCTCGCTTCTCGTTTCCGTTTATTGCGCTCAAGGAGAAGAGTCCAGGCTTTGACGAACGAGAGATGGACGATCTGATCGCGCCGAGCGCGCCGCCTGCAGCGGAGCCAGGAGGGGAACAGGGCAATCTCTTCAGCACAGAACAAGATATACGGCCACTGGGCCACGTGGTGGAGTAAACCGTTATGCTCACCATTTCCAAGCCACTCTCAGCAGGCCAGGCGCAGAGCTATCATCAGAAGGAATTTACTTCAAAAGAGCAGAACTATTGGTAGCAGCGCGGGGGGATCGCAGGCGAGTGGCAGGGCCGTCTCGCCACGCGGTTTGGTCTAGCGGGAGCAGTCTCTGCCGAGGACTTCGCCAAGCTCAGCCAAGGCCAGCATCCGGCCACTGCCGAACAGCTTGTTCGCCAACGAGCGTCTTACGAATACCAGGATGCGGAAGGCAAAACCGTTAAGACCATGGAGCACCGGGCGGGATGGGATGCGACCTTTTCTGCTCCGAAATCAGTCTCACTCACCGCACTCGTTGGCGGTGACGAACGAGTACGCGAGGCGCATCGCGAGAGCGTCCGTGCAGCACTCGATCAGCTCGAACGCTACACGCAGGCTCGTATCGGAGGCAACCATCCGCCAGAGACAACGGGCAAGTTCATCGCCGCAAAGTTCGAGCACGACACAGCCCGACCGGTAGATGGCTATGTCGCTCCGCAGCTACATACTCACACAGTTATTTTTAATATGACGGAACGCGAGAATGGCCAGCCTCGTGCCATCCAGCCGCAGAGCTTGTTCGCGTCGCAACAGTTTGCTACCGCCATCTATCAGTCCGAATTGACTTATCGATTGCGCCAGCTTGGCTATGAGATCACGACGGGGCGGAGCGGAGCTCCCGAGATAAAAGGCTATACCCAGGAATACCTCGACGCATCAAGCCCGCGCAGCCAACAGATTCGCGAGTATCTGGAGCGCACAGGACACACCGGTAAGGAGGCGGCAGAGATCGCCGCCCACTCCACTCGCGACCGCAAGGAGATTCACTCCCCTGCCGAAGTCATGGCAGCGCACCGGAAGCTGGCTGCCGAATTGGGGCACCAAGCCGAGGCCGTGGTGCGCACAGCGCGGGAGCGGTCCCGCAGTCAGGAAAAGGCCACCAATCCATGGGAGCGAGTTCGAGAATCTCTCACCTTCTCCCGCGACAAGAACTTCGAGCGCGAGGCCGTGGTCGATGAACGGGCGCTGATACGTGACGGACTGCGCCGCGGAATGGGAGAGGTCACCTATGGCCAGATTCGTGCCAATCTGGATGCGCGACTGGCGTCCGGGGAGTTTCAATCGGTCGAGCGGCAGAACGCGCCAGGCCGCCAGTTCACCACCGCCAAGACGCTCGAAGCCGAGCACGAGATCGTCCGCAGGATGCGCGAAGGGCAGAACCAACTGGAGCCGGTTCTCTCCCGTCAGCAGGCAATCGATGCAGCCGATCAGAATCCGCGCCTCAACCTCGCGCAAAAGAGCGTTGTCGAAGATGTTCTCAGCTCCCCAGATCGTATTCAGGGGATTCAGGGCTTCGCCGGTGTGGGCAAGACCACCACGTTGACGGTCATCCGCGGCGCCGCCGAAACCCAGGGTTATCAAGTCGAGGGCTTTGCCCCAACCTCCCGTGCGGCACGCCAACTTGGCGAGGCCGGGGTCAATGCACAAACCCTTCAGAGCTTCCTCGCGCGAGCCGCGGACTCGGCGGCCTCTGGGCAGCGACATCTCTACTTCGTCGATGAATCGAGCCTGGCCAGCACCAATCAGATGCGGGAGTTTCTAGCGCGCCTTGGCCCAAATGATCGGGTACTGTTGATCGGCGACATCCGCCAGCATCAGGGTGTGGAAGCCGGACGCCCATTCGAGCAATTGCAGCAAGCTGGAATGCGGACTGCACGGCTTGACGAGATCGTTCGGCAGCAGGATCCGGCGCTCAAATCCGCCGTCGAACTATTGGCCAATGGGCAGGTTCCCGCCGCGCTCGATGCGCTGCACAAGCAGGGCCGCGTCCGGGAAATTCCCAACTCGGAGGAGCGCATCCGAGCCATCGCCAAGAGTTACGCCGAATCGCCACAGCGCACGCTCATTGTTTCTCCGGACAACGCTTCCCGCCGCGAACTCAACCAAGCTGTCCGTCAGGAGTTGAAAGCCAATGGAACCCTAGCGCCTGAAAATCACTCCTTCCGCGTGCTCGTTCAGCGCCATGACATGACGGGAGCCGAACGGTCGTGGGCGAGCCACTATGAAGTTCACGATGTCGTCCGCTACGCGCGCGGCAGCAAGCATGCGGGAATCGAAGCCGGGAGCTACGCATCAGTCGTCGCCATCGATCCGACTGCGAACCTGCTCACCGTCGAGAGGCCGAGCGGAGAGCTCACTACCTATGATCCGCGCCGCCTTGCAGGCGTCAGCGTCTACCGCGAAATGGACCGTGAGTTCTCAGTGGGAGACCGCATCCAGTTCACCGCTCCGGACAAATCACTAGGCGTAGCCAATCGTGACCTTGCCGCGATTGAAACGGTCCATCCCGATGGGCATCTCTCGGCACGCTTGGACAACAATCGCCAAATTGAATTCAGTACCGGAGAGCATCGCCACTTCGATCACGGCTACGCAGTCACCAGCCACAGCTCACAGGGCCTCACCGCCGAACGCGTCCTCGTCCACGCAGATACCCACGTCCACCCGGATTTACTCAACTCCCGCTTCGGCTACGTCTCCATCTCCCGCGCCAGCCACGAGGCTACTATCTTCACTGACGACCTCGCCCGCCTCACCCCACAACTCGGCAATGACATTTCCAAGACCCAGGCACTTGAAATTGGTGATACGCCGTCGATTTCACAGGGTATTCCGATGACCTGACCCCGATCATATGTTTCCTCAATAAGCTTACGATTCGCCTCGGCGCGCAGCCATATCAGCACCTTTCAGGACGGGGACAAGGACGGCAGCATTCCGGCCCTGCACTGCGTCAATATCGGAAGTCTAATCACTGCATGCAGGCGTGGCGACCACGAGCGGAATGAACTCCCGTGTCGCTTCTCAATGGACTTTTGCCACTCAAGAAATCGCTCTTTGGCTCGTACCGAGTGCTCCACGTCAATATCCGAGCGTTCAGACAGCAACCGGGAGACCAATTCGATCTGGGCCTCAAGGCTGGATCGTAGAGCTCGGCATTTCCAGCAGCATTTCAAATGGCTTTGCGTCGTTCGCATTTTCCCGTAACCCAGTTCTCCATCAAGGTAAGCGAGTAGTTGCTCATCGCTAGGATGCTCGGATTGTTTTTCTCTCCGCATTGTGTTTCCCCTTTTCTGGTTCTGTTTGCGACATGGCGTCCTGTAGCTTGCGAAGAGCACGAGACAGCAACGTGTTGACGGAGTTCACGCTGATCCCCAGTTGCTCGGCGATCTCCCGGTATTTCATTGCCTCCAGTCTGAGCAACAACACCTCTTCTTCGCGTGCTGATAGTGTTGAGAGGAGGCTACGGATATCGCTCAGAGCAAGCGGTTTCGGCATGGTTATCGGCAGCCTTCCAGCTTGTTCTGCTTCATCAAGCGAGTCACAACGGAACCGCTCGCGCATTCGCCTGTTCATTGCTCTTCGCAACACGCACAATGTCCATGCTTTAGGATGTTCAATGTCCTTGCCGGCCCGTACAGCGAGATATAGCTGAATAAAGCTTTCTTGGACGAGGTCTTCGGCGAGCGCATAGCTCTCCGTCGCCCTGGCTGCAAAGGCTACGAGCTTCGTATACCAGCGATCATAGAGCGCGGTTACCAGTTCGGTCGCGTCATTCTCGTTCACCGCCCGCCACCAGCCGTCATGAAGTAGCTGTATTGGAGTGGCGCGAGCGGCCACTTTTAGCGACAACGTCAGTGAACTATTCTTGGGCGGGAGGACGTGCTGACGGCGCGAGGCGGCCCGCTAAAGCCAGAAAGTTCTGGAACAGCGCTTTCCCGGATGCCGCCGGAGCCTCTTCCTCCGCTGGCCAGCATCGTTTTCATGGTCTGAAGTATGTCAGCGTGATGCCGGGCTAGATAACGCTCGACCTTCGCATTCTTGAGCAGGCGGTCGATGTATCCGTAAGAAACGGTCAACGTCAGGACATCCGTGCCATAGGACTCTTCCACAGATTTCAGATCTCTGAGGATGAACTCGTTCTCTTCTTCCAGCATAGATCGCGCTGCATCGGAGGTTGCCTGCAGCCGCTTGGATGATGCGGCCATCTCCTCCAGCATCTCCGGCTTGGTTACCGCCAGAAGAGCTTTGGCAAAGGGAATCGTGTACGTTCCGCCCGCCACCATATGCTCAGCAGCCTCAATCTGGCGGAGTGGCTTCATCTTGCGAAGGATGGTGAACACTTGCGGACTCACCGGCTTATTCATCAGTATCTGGACGACCTCGGAACAAATTCCGTTCAGCAGGTCGCGCTTGACTCGAATTGACTCCAAGCTGACATCCAATGCGGCGGCGATCCGCTCCTCTGTCAAGCCATTCTTTAGCGCCTCCAGCAACATGAAGTGTTGCGCGATAGCTGGAATATGGTTGACATGCCGATTGTAGGTATATGCTTCGTCATCGGTTGCCAGCAGGCACTTCGCCTCTTTGAATCCAAGAGTCTTCAGAATTTCAAGGCGTACGTGCCCGTCAAGCAAGAGATAGTCCGCGGGACCACGCGGGTAGATCACAAGCGGCTCGATCAAGCCGATATGTTTGACCGAGGCAGTGAGATGTCGGTAGAAATCCCCGGTCCTATGTCCCTTGGTGACTTCCTTCTGGGGAATAATTATGTCGAGCGGCAAGACTACAATCTGTTTTTCAAAAGCCGCCTTCACCATTTCTGTCGACATCGAGTTCTCTCCTAGCCGAGGCGCTCGCTGAGCTGTCTGGGCATATCGGTAATGCCTTCTGCTCGGAGCAAGGTAACGAAATTCTCGTCGCGAAATAGTTCCCGCACTGCTGACGTAAGCAAGAGAATCCGTTCCTTCGTTTGCTCCGCTTTGGCAATGAGGTGTTTCTGCTCGCGAACCCGCTGTTTGTATACCTGGACCAGCATATTTCCAGTGACTTTACGTCGCCCGTCTTCCTCTTTCCCCGCCTTCTGCCGCTTCTCAATGCGCCTTGCAATCAGGCGGCGAGCGGCAGCCAGCTTTGTTCCTCGTAACTGCCCGGCGTCGTACGCTTCAGAAAGTGCTTTGGAAATCTCTGCGTCCTTTCCGCTGGCGATTTGGGCCGCAACGCTAATAGGAAGCCGCCCTGCTTCTACAGCTTCAATCAGCGCGACCTCTTCATGCTCGACCAGATTTACTATCCCCCAGACGTACATGCGCTCCTTGCCGAGCTTCTTCGCGATCTGCGGGACGTTATAGCCGCGCTCGCGCAGGCTACGCACTTCTCGAATGATGTCCCTGTTCGACGGCGGACGCCTCGCGATGTTTTCGATCAGGCTCATGAGAAACTGATCTTCGCGGTTGGCTTCAGTGATAATGGCCGGGATCGTGGTTTCACCTAACGCTGTAAATGCTTCAATCCTTCCTTGGCCGCAGACGAGGTCAAATAGTTTTTCCTCCGCATCTGGCTCTGCCCGATGCACAACCGTGATGGGCTTCTTGAGCCCAACTTCACGAATATTGGCAACCAGGGCTAGCCACCTGCCTCGACTGCGTGATCTTGGGTTTGCAATGTTGATTTGAGCGATAGGAATACGCTCAACAAGTTCTCCGCTCATAAGGCCCCTTCGATGCGGACGCGCTCCGCCATTTCCATGAAGTAGTTCAGATTGCCGAACCGATATACCTCCAGTGCCAGAGCGTTGTCTGCATGCAGACTCAGTCGTTCTGTCAGCAGGTCGAGGCGCGGCAGGAGAAAGTAGTCGAGGATTTCTTCATTGCCAGGCTGAAGGCGCGCTGCGATGACGATGTCCGGTCGGAGACTCTCATCGAATCGAAGCTGCCAACGGCGTTTTCCAGTCGGAGACTCTCGGCACCGAGCAAGAATCAACGAGGCCGAATACTCGGAGTTAATCAAAAGAAGATCGGTCTTCGGATCGACGCTCACCGTCGCACCCAGGGCTAGTAGCTGGTCAAGGATGGATGCGATAAGGTCGGAATGTCTTCGACGTAGCTTGCGATTGATTTCAATGTAGGCATAATCGCGATCCGGCGTCCATCCAATAAGTGCATAGGCGCGCGCTAAGCTTCCGAACCGAGACGAGTAGCAGGCGCTGGAAGGCATCTCCTCGGTCTCGTCAATGAGAATGCCTGAGAGGCGGCCTCGAGCGCGCAGCAGTTCGCGCAGCTTGTCGAGCAGTTCTTGATCCGAGAGATGACGATGGCGGGACTCGATGATGGCGCGAGCCTCTGCGAATTGGCTCGCCGAAATGATGGGCTCGAATGCACCGTCACGCCAAATCCACATTTGCAGCGGGTTGTTGACGCGTCGGTGCTTGAGCTTGAACGATCGCCGATTGTAGATGTTTGCCCCAATGTACTTGGGATTCGTCAAGACCTGATGGACTGTTGCGCGTGTCCACAAGCGCCCGTGTTCGCCAAGAATGCCGCTCCCGTTCAATTCGGACATGATTTCTCGCTCTGTTTTTCCTTGTGCTATGAATGCCTGGTAAATTCGGCGAACCGTTACAACTTCCGCTTCCGGCCCGGGAACAAGAATGACGCGGTCTGTTTGCAGGCTCTTTCGCTCGCCTTTTCCCAGCAGGCTTTTCGGATTTCTATCCCGGTCGATGAGTTGTCGGCGCAGTCCGTATCCAGCAGGGCCTCCTTGTCGAAATCCCATCTCAATCAGTCGGCATTGCCCGGCAAAGACCTTTACTGACAGTTCACGACTGTACTCTGCAGCCATGGACCGTTTGAGCGTCTTTAGGACCGACGACGACATGCTGCCGTCGTTTTCAAACTGCTCGGCGCAGTAGTGAACACGGACTCCAGCCCTTTTGAGCACATATTCGTAGTAGGCGCTTTCATCAACGTCCTGAAAACGCCCCCATCGGCTGACGTCATACACCAGCAGAGCGGAGAAGTCGATTCGCTTCGCTTCGACATCCGCCATCAGAGAATTGAGCCCTTCACGCCCAGCAATGTTTAGTCCGCTCCGTCCATGATCCGCATACTCCCGAACAATCTCCATGCGGTGCGACGCTGCGTACTGGCGGATTACATCAGTCTGATTTTCCGGCGAGTACTGCTGGTGTTCGGTGGACATACGCACATATAGCGCAGCCCGCAAAGTGCCCGACGTGTCCACGGATGCAATGGACGGCATCTCCATTCTCTTGCCACCAGATGTCGCAGGATTGAATGTGCACCGTCACAGTGTGCCGGACCTGGTGCTTACGATCTGACTTCATATGAATAGTGTCCGCAGGAAGCGTTTTTCGCGACAAGGAGCGAAACTTTTTTCGGACGATGCAGCCTTCACCGGCGTCGGGCACCAGGATCGGCACCGCCATGGGAGAATGCCAAGCGCAGGCGCAAATCAGAGGGGATCACTTATAAAGAGTTCGCAACGCGGCTACGCCATTCGATAGCGGCTTAGCAGCGCTGTAAATTCTCTTTACCGGGACTGTGGCGAAGGTGCCGCCTCTCCGCCCGCTTGGAGGACAATCGCCAGATCGATTTCAACGCCGGAGAGCACCGCCGCTTCGACCTTGGCTATGCCGTCACCAGCCACAGATCCCAGGGGCTCACTGCCGAACGCGTCCTTGTTCACGCCGATACCAGCGTCCATCCGGACCTGCTCAACTCCTGCTTCGGCTATGTCTCCCTATTCCGCGCCGGCGCGAGGCAACGCTGTTCACCGACGACACGACGCCGCAACGGCACTCGCCAGCGGCCCTTCAAATCTCATACACTTGACGGCGAACGAATCTTAAGGCCGTATCCGGTTGAGGAGCCGAAGTGAAGCATGGCAAAATTCCAGGGCGGAGATGCGATCGACACCGCACATTGCATAGCTCTCACGCATGAGATTTTGCGGTGCGAAGAAGCGTTTAAAGACTTCGAGGCTCTAGCGACGCAATCAATTATGGTTGGCGAAAATCGCGCTCTCGCCTTCAAAATGTACAATTCTTACGCTCGTTTTGTTCACCACCTTTACGAGTTTATGGCCGCCTGCTTCGTGCGCGAGCAGCACGACACGGCCGCAGGAAGTGGAAAGGACGCCACTCGCTTCATAGGGGGTTATATCTGGCACCACGCTCAGCGCATCCTCACCGGCAGACGCGAGGCGATCCTTAACGGCACCGCACCAGCATGGGAAAACGCACTAAGCGCCTACCCGGAAAAAGTACCGGTAGACTTTGCCAGCGACTTTCGGCTTTGTCGGAACAAGGCGTCGGGCCACGTCAAGCACGAGCGGGCTACCTTGAGCCTGTCCGATTTCTACGACCGATACCACATGTACCTGTACATGCTTTATCGGGATGCGTTGGCCTTCTGGGGCATTAGAGGCTCTGAATTTCCCGACTTGAAAGAGATAACCGACTTCAGCGTCATGATTCGGCAACACCCGCCACGGCAAGCGTAGCGGTCAAAGGACGATATGCCAAAGCCGAAACCAACTAGAGATAAACCCGCAGCCCCGGCCGATGACTCGTGCACTGTACCGCCGGCTTTGCCGTTGGACCAGCTTTACAAACTGCAATTTCATACTTCTGCGAATGAAGTGCAAAACATCCGCGACTATGTCGAGTGGCAAGCTCCAGACGAAAAGGTCTTGCATGCGGAAAAGGTAGCGGGCGAGCGTGTTTTAGGCCGCGACTACGATGTGTGGGATGTTCATACAAATAAGGAACGATGGTGGGTAGTCACGAGCCCGACCAATCTCTACTCGCAAAAGCTGATGCCGAGCATGGACTACGTTCTGTCATTCCACATTGGCGTCATGGCGAGGGTGGCCGCTCATAGAACACCGGAAGGCAGCGAAGCCGAGCAAGAGTTTCTATTAGTGACCAATCGTAAGCTGGTCCAGGCCGGCGAGACTTTGGACGCAGCCGATGAGGCTGAGGAATTTCAAGCCGTTGGCATGCGCTGCAGGGAATGTCTGGTTGCCCTTATCCGAGAACTCACCGATGGCAGCGATTTTGCCGAAGGCGACGATCTTCCGAAAAAATCAGATTTCAAAGGGTGGGCGGACAGGATCGCCAATGCAATAGCTGCGGGTGCCTCTGCCGAGCATGTACGCGGCTATTTGAAGTCTCTAGCTGATAAAACCTGGCAGCTCACCAACTGGCTCACGCACACATCGAACGCGATGCGCAGCGATGCTGAATTAGCTTTTTCAGCGACGGAGCATGTTGTCGTGGCGTTTGCGTCGGCCGTGCTGAAAAGAACGGCCGACGCGCCCGAACGATGCCCGCGTTGCAAATCATACAAAATTACGATCGATTGGCGCCCCGACCTTGGCCCCGCCGGTCTATACATCCCTCGCTGCGAAGCCTGCGGAGCGGAAAAGCTACCGCCCCAGCAACCGAAGAAGAAAGCCGCCAAGAGAACATCATCGGCGACGCAAAGAGGTTAGGTCGAACCCCTGCAGTGGTTGAAGCTCTTGCATCGATCAAGCGAAAGCCAGACGGGGCATAGCGGGGCCGAGAGCAAGCTATCTTGTGTCGGCTCGAGCCCAACCGTTGCAGCATTTCTATAAACTCACCGGGGACGAAGCGATTCATTTGGATAGATCAGTACCGACAAACTCCGATTCTGGCCGCCGCAAATCACGCTTGGGGCGCAATCAGGCAGATAGCAGAGGTTTGACGCGACGGTTTGAACTCCGCCGGGAATAAGCTCTGCCACGGCTCGGGAGTGCCCGCCTACTCAGTTCGGACCATAGTGAGAGCTTCGAAGAAGCGGATGACGGCTTCGAGATCGCCTGAGGAAAGCGTTGCAAGTTGGCGGCGGGTCGCCGACTCGACACCCTCATACATCGCCGCAACTTGCATCAGACTGGCCGGAATAAGGCGAATGAGAAGACTGCGGCGATCGGCGGGATTTGGCTCACGGCGAATGAACCCGCTCTTTTCGAGGCGGTCGAGCGCGACGGTGACGCCGCCACTGGAGAGACCTGTACCAGCCGCGAGGCGGCTGGGTGTCGCCGGACCGTAAAGCTGCAGCATGTGAAGCATCTGCATATCCGTAAGGCCGAGACCTGCTTTCTCGGCGGCCTGCGCGTTGAAGAAGATGCTGGAAGCGATAAATTTGCGGATCTCGAGAACAATACGATCGGCTGAGGTGACCGGAGGCGGTAGCGTGGCGAGTGCTTCGCCCTGGACCTGAGCCTTCGGCGTCCCGGAACTCTTGCGGTCTTTTTTCTTCACGACTCTGGACATGGAAGCCATCTTCTGCTTTAGTATACATATATCTTACTTAAATAAGATATATGGAGAATAAGATATGTACACAACGGCGAAGGCTTACAGAGGAATGGGGATGGAGGGTGGCATTGCGCGATGGTATGACCGGACCACGCGCAAGAGCATAGACGACTTTCGCGCGCTCGCGGCGCGAATTGCTGCGATCGTTCCGGCATGCGGCAAGGTGCTGGAAGTTGCGCCTGGGCCCGGGTTTCTGTCGATCGAACTGGCGAAGCTTGGAATTAAGGCGCGTGCAGTAGACATCAGCCAAACTTTTGTCGAGATTGCTCGTCAAAATGCGGCGGATGCGGGCGTTACGGTCGAGTTTGTGCGAGGGAATGCAGCCAACTTACCGGTGGAGTCCGCGAGCGTCGATTTTGTGGTGTGCCGCGCGGCGTTCAAAAACTTCACGGAGCCGGTTAAATCAATGCGCGAAATGCTGCGTGTGCTAATGCCAGGCGGTCGAGCGCTGCTGATCGACATGCGCAGGGATGTATCTATGGAAGATATCAAGCATTACGTGCACAATATGGGATTGAGCTGGTGCACCCGTGTGTTCACGAATTTCACGTTTAAGCACATGTTGATCAAGCGGGCGTATTCCTTGGACGAAATCCGAAAGATGGCGGATGAGGCTGGTTGGAAGGACGTACGGATCGAGACCAATCCCCTTGGCTTTGAGGCTTCGGTCATGAAGTGAGGTTTGGAGTTGGCTAGCGATTCCATGTGTGGGAATCAATACCATGCACGCGTGTGAAACGTGCGATTCAGCGCAACGCGCTGGCGTTGCTGGCAACCTCAAAGCTCCGGATCAGCCGGAGATAATCGATTTCAAACGCCGCGCTTTGTCCTGGCTCTAGGCGGCTACGGTTCTACCGTCATTATTGGCCGAAGCGTTTCCACACTGTCGGAGGGCGGCCAGAAACCTATCCAAATGTGCCGTCTTTCGCTTTCTCAAATACGCTACTCCCGTTTCAATCGTGAGGGGGTTTCCTTTGATAGGTCGAAGCACGATGCCAGGACAAAAGAACTGGGTGAAGCATTTACGAAGGAAGGTATAACCTTCACCTAGGGCGACAAGGGGCAAGGCCTCTGGAAATGTGGTGACCTCATGCGCGATGTTCGGCTTTAGTCCGGCGCGAGCGCAACTGTCCGATAGCTGCTGGAAAACCTCGGGGTGAAGTTTCTGAGGAAATGAGATCGCGGGCATATCTCTCAGGTCGGAGAGCGCGACCGTGCGATTTCGCGCTAGCGAATGCCCGTCAGGCAGCGCCACTAAGAGGGACTCCGATAGAATCGGTTCTATCACAAGGTCGCTGCCGCTCACGGGCAGGATCACCAGAGCTGCATCGAGTTTGCCGTCTCGCAATTTCGATAATTGATGTCGAGTGAAATAACTCTTCAGCGAGAGAGCTCCGCTCGGGACTGTTGTTCCTGAGAGGGCGCGGACCTCTATTATCAAATCGGGGTTCACATACGGGGAATAGCCAACATGCAGATGAGTTGCAGGACGGAAGAAACGCACGACGTTCGCGGCCTGCTCGCTATGGCTCAGAGCCTTGCGTGCCTCTTCTACGAAGAGCACACATGCCTCAGTTAAGGATACATCCCGCTTTGTGCGAATAAATAGTTGAGTGCCAAGCACCTCTTCCAATTCGCGAATCTGTTTGCTCAACGACGGTTGGGAAACATGCAAGCGCTCCGCCGCCCTGGTAAAGTTCAACTCCTCCGCGACGGCTACCGCGTAGCGCAGCAATCGCAGCTCTATTCCTGGATACATTGTCTTTCATTCGCCCCCACTATGAATTAGTGCCGATCGGAAGAACCGCGAGAGCGGATTAAGCATCTGATGCTGGTCCAGGTACAAGGGTTTCGTGAAAAGCTGAAATTTCCACAGGTGCATTTACATGGCAGTTCCGTAATGAAACCGGCAGAAACTACGCTTACTGTCAAGAACTCTGCTTGCTTTTAGATCTCCACTTCCAATTTCGCGCACAGCAACTGAACAAACCTTGGGCAGGCGGCGCGGAGCAGACGGAGGATGTCTTCAAAGCTCTTGGTCGGATTGAGATCGGAGCCTTGCTCGTGGAGGACATGAACGACTCTGTCCGGGTCTAGATAGTAGAGGTCGATCAGGAATTCATCCGGGTGGACAACGGCGATATTGAACGGGTCTGTTGCTTGTGCCGGAAAGTGACGGGTGTTGAAGGTAATGATCGACTCGCAACCGCCGCGAATTGCAGCGGCCAGAATGTGCCGGTCTTTCTCGTCGTTGGTCATCGAAGCGGTCAGGTCAGCGTAGCCTTCCACCCAGGCATCAGCGAAATACTCCCGCAACTGCGCAACGAGATGCTCGGTTTGCTCGGGAGTCTTTTGTAGCTTGTTTTCAAGCGTTCGTTGGACTTCCGCAACAATGTCGTCGGACCACCGCGCCAGATAAACCCGTGCATGGAAAAGCCGGAGCAGCGTGTCACGGAGACACGCCTGAACCAGCACACAGGCATCCAGAATGACCGGGAAGTCAGCTGTCATTTACTCCTCGGGCGTAATAAACGTTTCGTAATCGCCCGAATCAACTGCAGCTTGCGCGATTGCACGGATTCCCCGTTGACGCTGTGCATCGCGGTCGTGCTTATATTCGAGCACATCCTTTAGGTAAAGCCGACGATGGGTCCCGGTGCGATGAAACTGCATCTTGCCTTCGTCCAATAAGCGCACGAAGAACTGTCGGGACACACCAAGGATGTCAGCGGCTTTTTGCGTTGTCAGTTCCTCGAGCAGCGGAAGAATGGCAACTGCTTTCCCCTCTTGCAGGTTCGCCAAAACATCTCGCAAAAGCTCGTACACCGATGGCGTTAGGTACTCTTTCTCGCCGGATCGACCGAGTAGGCAGGGAATTCCATCATGAAGCAGCAGTCGATAAAGCTTTGCCGCCTGCTGTTTCTCGGATTCCGGTAGGGCGACATTCAGTGGATGCGTGGCCATCTTCTACTCCTAAACGCTACAACTGCAACCATCCTCAGTGTGCCCTGCAGTGGACATGCTGTCAATACTATTCGCTACAAGTGCAACTAAAATTTTGTACAGCAATTAGATAGCAGGAACCTGTTCCAACCGTACCTTCAGGGCCAATCTGGTTGCTACTCATGCCTGTAAGACCTTGAAAATACTAGACTTAGCTCGATTGACACGGTAGAGGTCAGGAGTTCGAGTCTCCTCGTGCCTACCATTTAACCCCCTCATTGCAGGGGGTTTAACTTTGCCCGAGAAAATCGTCATCATTTTCCTCCACCCGTGATCCACCCGTGATTTTCTAACTGGCCGCTCGCGAGGACATTATTGCTTCTATCATTTGCTGCTGAGCAGCCAGCCTCAGTACCCATTCTCACGTCGACTCAAGCATGCTCTGTGCTTTGCGGACTGGGTTTGGAGGAGAGCGCGCCTCATTTAACCGGGCGTGAGCCTGTGATGAGGATGTCTACCAGCCTTCTGGCGCTTTGCTGCCAGCCGGGTCCGGATGCTATATGGGAGACACCGATCAGCGCTCGAAGCAGGTCGAAGGGTTCGAGGTCGCTGCGAATTTCTCCGCTCTTGATTGCACGCTTCACCAGCGCGTCAATGGCTCCCTGGACTAGCCCGCGAGAACCCTCAATGAGCTTTGAAGGGCCTCCCACAACACTATTCAGAGCGGGAGCGATGATCTGCTTTGCCGCGATGTGGTCAACGAACAGCAGCATCCACGTCCGCAACGCGTCAATCGGCGGCATCGTTTCCGTGAACTTGCGCTCTGCCGCAGCCAGCTTCTCCACTTCACTCCGATAGACAGCTTCGATCAGTGCGTCGCGGGTGGGAAAGTGACGATACAGAGTCCCGGCTCCTACTCCCGCCTGTTTGGCAATCTCGTCTAGGCTGGCGTCAGCGCCAAATCGAGTGAATGCCTCCTTCGCCACCTCCAGAATGCGCTCGCGGTTGCGCTGGGCATCCATGCGCGGCTTTCGTTGGGCGGATTGTGAAGTTTCCTTGGTCATCGACGAAATTACTTGCAACCGGAGGGTGTCTCCGGTTATCTATTGATCTGGAGACTGTCTCCGTTTTATTTGAAGCGGCAGTGGTTCGTCAATGCCGGTCGCAAATGGAGAAGCCAATCATGGATCAGGAAGGAATGGAATGCTTCACGAAATAAGTCAAGCTGGCAGCTTCACCCTGCCCGGCAGTTCACTCACCGTGAACCGCATGGGCTACGGAGCCATGCAACTTGCAGGGAGAGACGGCAACAAGTTGGTGTGGGGGCCACCTCGAGATGTCGACGAAGCGATTGCTCTTTTGCGAGAAGCCGTGGCGAGCGGTGTGAACCATATCGACACATCCGACTTCTATGGCCCTCACGTCACCAATCAGATCATACGAAAGGCGCTCTCGCCCTATCCCCAAGATCTGGTAATCGTAACCAAGGTCAGCTCCCGGCGAGGCGAAGATGGATCGTGGATTCCGGCTCTCTCACGCGAAGAACTGACTGGGGCGGTGCACGATAATCTCCGCAATCTCGGCCTGGATGTACTTGATGTGGTCAACCTGCGCAGCATGTTTAACGTCCACCAACCAGCAGAGGGTTCGATCGAAGCGCCGCTCACTGTGCTGGCCGAGCTTCAGCAAAAGGGCCTGATACGTCATATTGGCCTGAGTAACGTCACGGCCGCACAGATCGCGGAAGCACGGCGAATCGTGCCCATCGTTTGCGTTCAGAATCAATACAACCTGGCACATCGGACCGACGATGCGCTCGTAGCGGAGCTTGCTCGTGAGGGCATCGCCTATGTTCCGTTCTTTCCTCTCGGCGGGTTCACCCCACTGCAGTCGGACACATTGTCTGAAGTAGCTGAGCGCCTCGATGCTACGCCGATGCAGGTTGCACTCGCATGGCTTCTCCGGCGCTCGCACAACATCCTGGTAATTCCCGGAACTTCTTCCCTCAAACATCTTCGCGAGAATCTTAAGGCGGCTACGCTGCAGATCCCCGCTGAGGTGCTTGCCGATCTCGACGCGATACCGAGACACGATGTTTGAAAGTTCCAATAGCTCGGTATGACCAGTGGTCGTATTTGTGAACGGTCGAATATCTAAAGAACAAGGAGTTCTCATATGCGTGTTTTCGTCACAGGAGCAACAGGTTTCATTGGTTCGGCCATCTCCCGGGAGTTGATCGACACAGGCCATCAGGTGCTCGGACTCGCTCGCAGCGACGCAGGCGCCAAGTCGCTTGCTGCCGCTGGTGTCCAGGTGCATCGCGGTGATCTCGAAGATTTGGAGAGCCTGCGCAGCGGAGCGGCCACGTCGGACGCGGTGATTCACTGCGCCTTCATTCACGACTTCACGACATTCAAAGAAAACTGTGAGATTGATAGGCGCGCAATCGAGACGCTTGGCGATGCGCTAGCGGGCTCGAACAGACCCATGATTGTCACCTCTGGCACGGGGGGACTTGCGCCAGGCCGTGTCGCAACCGAAGACATGGAGCCAACTGTCCACCGGGCGCTGCCTCGCGTTTCCGAACAGACAGGCTTGGCGCAACTCTCGCGTGGTGTGAACGTGTCGGTGATGCGGCTTCCCCAGGTTCACAACACTGTGAAGCAAGGCCTTGTCACGTATGCGATCCAGATGGCCCGCGAGAAGGGTATTTCGGCGTACATCGGCGATGGGCTTAATCGCTGGCCTGCGGCGCATGTTCTCGATGTGGCCCATCTCTACAGGCTGGCGTTGGAGAAGCACGAAGCAGGCAGCAGGTATCACGCGGCGGCCGAAGAGGGCGTGCCAGTCCGGGACATTGCAGAGGCCATTGGCCGGGGCCTGCGCGTGCCCGTCGTCTCCATCGCACAGCAAGAGGCGCCCGCACACTTTGGCTGGCTCTCAACGTTCATTGCGTGGGACAATCGCGCCTCCAGCGCGAAAACACGAGAGAAGCTGGGATGGAACCCAACGGGGCCGACACTCCTCACCGATCTCAGCAACATGAACTTCTTTCCGGCCTGAACCGGGGGGATTCTTCGATAGGAGGAAGGCTTCTAAACCAAGCAAAGGAGATTGCTATGCAAGAGAAACCCGTCGCCCTGGTAACCGGTGCTAATCAAGGGATAGGTCTTCAAATCGCAAAGGAGCTCGTGGCACACGGCTTCACCGTGTTGATAGGGTCGCGCAATCTCGGTCGCGGCGAAGCTGCGGCCAAAGAGGTTGGGCCGGACGCACGCGCCATCCAGCTCGACGTGACGGACAAGGCTTCGATCAAAGCCGCGGCGGAGCGCATCCGCGAGGAGCTTGGCCGCCTCGACGTGCTCGTCAACAATGCGGCCATCTCGAATACGGGTATGCCGCCCGATATGTCCTTTGAGGAGTATGTCAAACTGAGCCGCCCCAGTGTTGTCTCCCTCGACGAAGTGCGCACGATCTGGGAGACCAACGTGTTCGGCGTCCTCGCTGTTACCCAGGCGATGCTGCCGCTCCTGCGCGAAGCGCCGGCAGCCCGCATCGTCAACATGTCAAGCAGCGTGGGCTCGCTAACGCTGAACTCAGACCCGGTAGGCCACTATCGCGCGATCTTTGTTCCCGGCCACTCTGCGTCCAAGACGGCTGTTAACGCTATCACGCTCGCCATGGCGATCGAGCTGGAGTCGACGGCGATCAAAGTAAACGCCGCCTGCCCCGGCTATACCAAGACGAACCTCAACAACTATATGGGCACAAAGACTGTCGAAGAGGGCGCCCGCGAGCCGGTGCGCCTCGCACTGCTCGGTCCGGATGGTCCGACGGGCACCTTCTCCAATACAGAAGGTGTGATCCCCTGGTGATGTTATGCGGGGCTTCCGCCTCCGGTGCGCAGATGCTAGAGAGACGGAGATGGATCCCAACGGGGTCCCAATCCGCTTCCAATCCGTATCCGGTGAGGCGTATAAGAACAAGCGGATGAAGCCTGCGTTTCTGAACTCGTAGGGATTAGGACGATTCAGAGACGCACCATCTCACAACTGCGGGAACAGGAGCGAGCTGTCGGCAATTTCCGCTACTTAGAAGAACTTTGCTCCGAGTGGGCTCTCAAAGGTTTTGTTGAAGCTTTCCCGGTTATCGAAACATCTGGAGAATCAGACTGACTGGCGTGGACGATGAGTGCTGATGGACCCGAATTCCGATTTGATGCGCGAGAGCGTATGGGTGCTACATCCATAACGATGTCTGCGCCCTATAGGGATCGCTATGAAACCCTGTTGCGAGCAACCCATGTAATTGGCTCGTGCGACGATTGTGACCGGGCCGGCGATGTGCTCCTCACCGCGCTGCTTGAAGTTGTTCCGCTTGACTACCTGCAACTTGTCGCGTTTGAACAAGACACCAATACAGTTGCATGGCATCTACTCTACTCCAACGGAAGAAGACACGACTTGCCTTTGGCAGAGGTCGTGGTGGAAAACACTCCAGCCGAGTTGGTGCACAACTCTCAACAAGTTCTCGTCACCGGGGACTGGACGCAAGAGGCGAAGTTCGCGAAATATGGCGAACATCTCACCGAGAGAGGGATTGCTTCCACCTGTTGCCTGCCACTTGCCAGGGGAACGCGCCGCCTGGGCGTGTTGAGCATCGGCAGCTCGCGGCCCCACGCCTATTCCGCTGACGAGGTTCGATTCTTATCGCTTGCGGCTGATCAGATTGCATTGGCGATAGATGCGGCGGTGAACTTCTACGTGTCGCGTCAGGCACAGGATCGGCTGACCATGATCCTTGACCTCACCAATCAAGTTGTCTCCAACTTGGATCTTCATGACCTCCTGGGATCCATCTCAGCCAGCGTTCGCCGGGTGATGCAATGCGATGCTGCAAAGATTTTGCTGCCCGAACCCAACGGCAATGGTTTGCGTGTCCATGCTCTCGATTTTCCCGATAGCAACGGCCCCCTTGCTGACACGGCAATGATCTGCGTTGAGGGTTCAGTGCCGGATCAGATATTTAGAAGTGGAAAGCCGTGGGTTATGAATCGGCTCGATCCCGCCGCCGCACCGCCTGAACTCTGCGCCAAGGCCGCGGGAGATGGAATGAATGCGTTCTGCGCTGTGCCGATGGTAAGCCGGGACCGCGTGCTTGGTGTGCTGGCGGTGGCTAGTCAAAATGAAGATGCGTTTGGGGAACCGGAAGTCACTTTTCTGCTGCAGGTCGCGAGACAGGTTGCGATTGCGGTGGAGAATTCGCTGGCTTACGGAGAAATCGCCGATCTCAAAGACAAACTCGCGCAAGAGAAGCTATACCTGGAAGAGGAAATCCGCGGTGAGATGGACTTTGAAGGAATCGTTGGACAAAGTTCAGCCCTCCGCCACGTTTTGAATCTTGTGGACACCGTGGCTCCCAGCGATTCTACGGTGCTGCTGCTGGGCGAAACAGGAACCGGAAAAGAGTTGATTGCGCGCGCGATCCATGAACGCAGCCGTCGCAAAGACCGGACATTCGTAAAGCTCAACTGCGCAGCCATTCCGACCGGACTGCTTGAGAGTGAGCTTTTTGGACACGAACGCGGCGCTTTCACCGGTGCGATTTCACAGAAAGTCGGACGGCTGGAGCTGGCCGATCAAGGATCGCTGTTCCTGGACGAAGTCGGAGACATTCCCCTCGACATCCAGCCCAAGTTGCTGCGAGCTTTGCAGGAACGTGAGTTTGAAAGATTGGGAAGCACTCGGACCAAGAGGGTCGATATACGACTGGTAGCAGCCACCAACCGCGACCTCGAAAAAATGATTGAGGATCGGGAGTTCCGCAGCGATCTGTACTATCGGCTGAACGTGTTTCCGATTCGTATCCCGCCTTTGCGCGAACGCCCGGATGATATCCCGCTATTGGTCCGTTACTTCACGCAGAAGTATGCCCGGCGCATGGAGAAGGAGATTGAATCCATCCCCGCCGAGGCCATGAAGAAGCTGTCAGGTTGGCACTGGCCGGGCAATATTCGCGAGCTTGAAAACTTCATTGAGCGTTCAGTGATACTCACCCGCGGCCCTGCGCTGCAAGTTCCCATTAGCGAGATGGCAGGTAATGGCCGGAGCGTTCCCGCGTTGGGCACGCGCGAAGCCAATGATCGGGATGAGATCGTTCGCGTACTGAAACTTTCTCACGGACGAGTAGCAGGCGCTGACGGCGCTGCAGTGCGGATGGGCCTCAAACGGACCACACTCATCGCACGCATGAAGAAGCTCGGCATCGATCCTCGCCTAGTGTCGTAGCTCTCGATATTTTTTGATTCCCTCCACAGACTGCATTAAACACGGGCTCCTTCGCGTCTTCATACCAGACGCGAAGGACCTGCTATGACTCCTCTTCCTGAGCGTCGTTTCCCAGGGGACTCTGTCATCCATTTTGACAGTGTCAATTTTGACGTTGACATTCTTTGACACCATGCGAGAGCCGGTTCACTCCCTGGCAATGGTTTCTTCGCTTTACGAGGACGATTCAGGTGCTCCGTTTCGGCACGCCGGTTGCACTGTACTCAAGCGTAGCGGTCACCGATATGTTCAAGATCTCCACAATAGACACCCGACACAAACGCACGCTGGTGGTTGAAGGAAAGCTCATGGCCCCTTGGGTGAATGAGCTTCGCACCAGTTGGAAAGACGCGTTCCGAAATCTCAATGGCCGCAAATTGGTGATCGATGTGGGCAGTCTTACGGTGATCAGTCGCGAGGGAGAAGACGCACTGCTTGGACTGATGAAGGACGGAGCAAAGTTCGCCTGCTGTGGCGTCCTCACACGGTACGTCCTGAAGCGTCTGTCGAGGAATTGCCACGGCAAGACAAGGGATGACACGGCACCAGATCCAACGCACGAATGAACATTGCACAAATGAGCAAGACGATCACCACGGAGGTGAATATGCCGGACACAAAACTCAGCATCAAGAACAGTCCCTATGCGAGCGTCGCCGATTTTAAGCAGATCTTCGACGAGGACATGAATAGTTTGTATCTGCTCTCACTCTTATTGACTGCGGACAGGGAAATGGCGGAGCAGTGCTTCGTAGCAGGCTTGCAGGACGCGACAAAAGACAATCCGGTCTTCAAGGAGTGGGCACGGTCCTGGGCCAGGCGGACGGTCGTCCTGAACGCCGTGCGCGTTGTGAACCCACGGCCGATGGACGCGACCGGCACTACGCGCCCCGAGTTGCTCGACACGCTCTCTGCGGAGGAGCGACCATATGCCGCGATTCTGGAACTCGAAGCGTTTGATCGCTTCGTATATGTGATGTCGGTCTTAGAGCGCTATTCCGATCATCATTGCGCCCTTCTCTTAGGCTGCGCAAAGCACAACATCGTCACCGCTCGCAGTCGCGCACTGCAGCAGAGCGGAGAGGCAGCTCTACGCTCCAAAGCGAGGACAGAAAAGACATCGCATGAATGCAGCGACTCTGCAATTGGTCCGCTAACCACTCCACATTTGGTGACTTCGGCGTGATTGGATACGCATTTAGCAAAACGGGGACAACGAAGAGGATGGCAATGAATCAGACACAAAGCACTCGACAGCTACTCTACGTACCGATCTTATTTGCGGTAGCGCTAGCGTTGCACTTGTTAACAACGGGATGCAGCAAAAGCAATGTCCAGGCCGCGCCGGCAATGCCGGCACCATTGGTGACCGTGGTGAATGCGACTGCCCAGGATGTCCCGAAGTATCTGGACGAAATCGGCAGAAACGCAGCCTTCGAGTCTGTCACTGTCACTCCGCAACTCGCGGGACGCATTGTCGAACGGCGTTTCAGCGATGGCGAAAATCTCCACAAGGGGCAGTTGCTATTTGTCATCGATCCGCGACCCTATAAAGCGCAGCTCGACTCGGCAAAGGCGACCCTTGCGCAGAGAAGGGCAGCACTGGATCTTGCAAGAATCCAATTCGCGCGCGACGAGGAGATCATCGGGACACGCGCGATCTCGAAGCAAGACTACGATACTAAAAAGAACGCGGTCGACGTGAACCAGGCTCTGGCAGAGGCCGCGGAAGCAGCCCTCGAGATGGCGAAGCTGAACCTTGAGTACTGCTACATTCACTCTCCAATTGATGGCAGGGCGGGAGCGCGCCTGGTAGATATAGGCAACGTCGTTCAAGCAAACTCCACCGCGCTGCTCTCGATCCAGCGCCTTGATCCGATCTATGCGACGTTCACTGTTACCGAGAGCGATCTTCCCGAAGTTCAGCGACAGATGTCACGAGGCTTGTTGAAAGCGTCTGTGCGGCTGCCATCCGATGCGGAGGATGCAGCTAAGTCGGGGCGTATTGAGTTCCTCGATAACTCGGTGCAGAACGGCAGCGGGACGGTCAATCTGCGTGCCACGCTGAACAATCCCGACCGTCACTTCTGGCCAGGCCAGTTTGTAAATGTAAGACTCGTGCTGAACACAGCGAAGCAAGCCGTGCTCATTCCGAATGAAGCGACACAAATCAGTCAGCAAGGGCCATTCGTCTATGTGGTGAAGCCGGATGATACGGCGGAGCTTCGGCCGGTGAAGTTAGGCCAACGCCAGGGCAAAGATGTCGTTGTAACCGAAGGTGTGGCGCCGAACGAACGTATCGTGCTCGCCGGACAAATGCTGGTTCGCCCAGGCGCGAAGGTGCGAGTCGATCCCAACGCTCCGAGTGTTGCGCCTTCGAATGCGGATAACCCGAGCGCCAAGAAAGCAGGCCAATCATGAATCTGTCAGAACCGTTCATTCGCCGTCCGGTGATGACGATTGCGCTCACCGTATCGGTCATTCTGTTCGGAATGTGGGCTTACAGGCATTTGCCTGTTAGCGATCTGCCGGCTGTTGATTATCCGGTGATCCAGGTGCAAGTCAACTACCCTGGAGCCACGCCCGACACCATGGCCAACAACGTGGCCACGCCGCTCGAGCGTCAGTTCATGCAGATCTCCGGGCTCGAACTAGTGACCTCCAACAACGGTCAGGGACACTCCAGCTTCGTCTTGCAGTTTGATCTGTCGAAGAGCATCGATGCCGCGGCGACGGATGTGCAGGCCGCTATCTCTCGCGCGCAGGGACAGCTTCCCGCGGACCTGCCGAGCCCTCCAACGTTCAGCAAGACGAATCCAAACGATCAGCCGATTGAGTATATTGCGCTGGTCAGCGACACGGCGACCGAAGGACCACTCTACGACTACGCCAACACGCAAGTGGGCGAGCGTATCAGCATTCTGCCAGGCGTTAGCCAGGTTGCAGTTTACGGAACGCAATCGGCGGTGCGGATCAAGGCCGACCCTTCTGCAATGGCGGTCCGCAATATCACTCTCGAAGATCTGACCAACGCGATCAAGAGTGGAACTGCCTACACTGGCGCAGGCCAGATCGATGGACCTCACCGCAGCTTCCTGCTGCAGCCGCAAGGACAACTGTCCACTGCTGACGAGTACAACCAACTGATCGTCGGGCAGAACAGCGGTTCACCCACATATCTGAAGGATGTTGCCAATGCCCGGCAATCGGTTCAGGACGAGCGCATCGATATGCGCTTCTGGGTGCGCGGATACCCCCAACCCGGAGCAACCGTGGTGGTCGCGGTGTTTCGGCGAGCGGGCGCGAATGCGGTTGAAGTGGCCAAAGCGGTTGGAGATTTAATCCCAACCATTCAGTCGCAGCTTCCAACGTCCGTTCTTCTTGTGCCTGCGTACGATCGCTCGCAAACCATCGTAGGCAGCATAAAAGATGTGCAGGCTACGCTCTGGATTGCTTTCATCCTGGTGGTCACGGTCATTTTCATCTTTCTTGGCAGAGCTACCGACACGCTGATTCCCGCGGTGGCGCTGCCCTTGTCGCTGTTTCTGACGTTCATAGCGATGCGTCTGCTGGGCTACAGCCTGGATAACCTTTCCTTGATGGCTCTCACCTTGGCCATCGGATTCCTCGTGGACGATGCCATCGTGTTTCTCGAAAACACGGTCCGGCTGATGGAAGAAGGGCAGGACGCCTTCGAAGCTTCGTTGAACTCAGCTAAGGAGATTAGCTTCACCATCCTGGCCATGACGCTTTCGTTGGCAGCGGTCTTCATCCCCCTGGTGTTCATGAGCGGACTCATGGGCCGAATCTTCCGCGAGTTTTCGATCACCATCGTGATCTCGATTCTTGCCAGCGGAGTCGTTTCGCTCACCCTCACGCCTTTGATGACATCGCGGCTGCTAGGCCGGCGCGGCGCGGATGTAAAGAAGACGTGGATGGAGCGCGTATTCGGTGCCTTCGAGCATCGAGTGCTTGACGTATACGGGTGATCACTATGGTTCTTCCTGCGCAATCGCTGGATCTCCGCAGCAACGTGGGCGGTCTGCCTGGTCGGAACCGTGTACCTCTTTTCGGTGGTCCCAAAATCGTTCCTGCCCGTCGGTGACAGTTCGTTTATCCGCGGCGTGCTGGTCGCTCAGGAGGGTTCTTCTCCCGAACAAATGCACGCGTATCAAACACAGGCGGAAAAGATCATGAAGGCGAATCCGGCCGTGCGGAGCACCTTTACGATGAGCGGCAACGGACAGTTCATGGGATCGAATCAGGCGTTCCTGATTGCGTTCCTGAAACCGGCTTCGCAGCGTCCTCCCATTGCAAAGGTCGCAGGGGAGTTGATGGGCGGCATCGACAACGCGATACCGGGCACCATAGCGTTCTTGCAGCCCAATCCGGCCCTCGAGATCAGTACCGGTGCAACTGCCAATGCGCAAGGGCAGTTCGCTTATGCGCTTTCCGGAATCGATGCTAACGAGGTCTATGGCACGGCAGAAAAGATGATGGCAAAGATGCGCGAATATCCCGGTTTCCTCTTCGTGAATTCCGATCTCTACAATCACACGCCGAACCTGCAGGTTGACATTCTGCGTGAGCAGGCAAAGTTGTATGGTGTGTCGGAGAGCCGGATACTTACTCTTCTGCACGACGCATACTCGCAGAACTACAGCTATCTGATCAAGAAACCAACCGACCAGTATCAAGTGATCCTGGAAGTAGCGGATGACATGCGTTCAGCGCCTGAAGACCTCGGAAAACTCTATATCAAGAGCGACGACGGTCAGCGTATGGTTCCGCTGAGCGCGGTTACAACTTGGCACCAGATGCTCGGACCGCAAGCCGTCAATCACATCAACCAGTTCACCAGCGTGACCATGTTCTTCAATCTGAAACCCGGTTACGCCATCGGACCGGCCACGCAATTTGTAGAAGGCACCGCGAAGCAGATTCTGCCCTCTGGCATAGTCGGAGAACTGCAGGGCGAGGCGCTCACATTCCGCAACATGGTCAGAGACCTTGTGGCGTTGATGCTCGTCGCAGTGTTCGTCATGTACGTGATCCTGGCGATCCTCTACGAGAGCTATTTACACCCGTTGACTGTGCTTTCGTCGTTGCCTGTGGCACTGCTCGGCGGCCTGCTCACGCTATGGCTGTTCAACGAGGAAGCCTCGCTCTATGCCTACATCGGCATGTTCATGCTGATGGGCATCGTGAAGAAGAACGGAATCATGATCGTTGACTTTGCGGAGCAGCGAGTCCGTCAGGGAATTGCCGACGATCAGGCAATTCACGATGCCAGCATGGAACGCTTCCGTCCCATCATGATGACGACGATGGCGGCGCTCCTGGGCGCGGTGCCGATTGCATTGGGCTATGGCGCTGATGGAGCATCCCGCAGGCCACTCGGTTTAGTGGTCGTCGGCGGTCTTGTGGTCTCGCAGTTCATCACGTTATTCGTTACACCTGCGATCTATCTCTACCTCGAGGAATTTCAGGAAAAGGTGCTGGATCGGTTTTCCTTCTTCCGATCGACACGCGAACCTGTGCCCGCCTATGGGCTGCAGGAAGGAACAGGCGACTAATCCCATGACTCAAAGTCTGAAGCACAATCACTACCTCACACTCGCTCTCTGTCTGGGCATGGCCGCGCTCACCGGTTGCACGGTTGGCCCAAACTACAAGCGGCCTGCAATAGACGTTCCAGACGAATACCGCGCGCCGGCCAGCCTCTCGAATGGAGGCCCGGCGTCTCAACCCAACCCGAAGCCGGCAAGCAACGGCACGTTAACGGACAAACCAGTCGCGGACAAACCCGCCGCGTCGTTAGGCGACGAAGAATGGTCGAAGGTTTTTCAAGACCCCGAACTCCAGCGCCTGATACGCACCGCTCTCAAGAATAACTATGACGTTCGCATTGCCGCCGCCCGGGTCTTGCAGGCGCAGGCACAACTCGGAATCACACGCGCCGATCAGTATCCCTCTCTCGGCGTAGGAGGCAATATCTCGGGCCAGAATAGTCCCCACCTCGGCCCGATTCCTGCTTACGAAATCACGCAGGGACAGCTGACCGCGTCCGCCTCATGGAACCTTGATTTTTGGGGAAAGTATCGCCGCGCTACCGAAGCTGCCAGAGCAACTCTTCTGGCTAATGAGTGGGCGCAACGAGAAGTGAGGGCAACTCTCGTGGCAAACCTGGCGACTGCTTATTTTCAGCTCCGCGAATTGGATCTCGAATTGGAGATCTCGCAGCGGACATTTAACTCGCGCACGCAATCACTGCAATTGACGCAAACGCTGGAGAAGCACGGCATCAACTCGTTGTTGGATGTTCGGCAATCCGAGCAACTGGTTTACACTGCTGCTACGGAGATTCCGGATTTTCAACGGCAGATCGCGCAGCAGGAAAACGCCATCAGCATCCTGTTGGGAAACAATCCCGGCGACGTTCCTCGCGGACGGAAACTGACCGAGCAGCCGCATTCTCCCGAAATCCCAGTCGGACTTCCTTCCTCTCTGTTGGAGCGGCGTGCGGACGTACGGCAAGCCGAGCAATCCTTGATTGCCGCCAACGCGCAGATTGGAGTCGCCCGTGCGGCTTATTTCCCCCAAATATCGCTAACCGGAAGCGGCGGTTTCGAAAGTCCTGCACTAACGGATCTCTTTACGGGACCTGCGGGGATATGGAGCCTTGCCGGATCTTTTACTCAGCCAATATTCGAAGGCGGAAGGCTGAAATCCGGTGTGCGCCTGGCCGAGGCGCAACGCCGGCAGATGCTTTTGACTTACCAGCAAACTATTCAAGGCGCGTTTCGAGATGTCTCGAATGGACTGGTGGCCTATCGCAAGAACCGTGAGTTCCGGATTCAGCAGGAGTACCTGCTTGCATCAGCTCAGGATGCTGCACGGCTCTCGGAGGTACGCTTCAAGGCTGGGACCACCGACTATCTGGAGGTGTTGACCAACGAGACGAATTCCTTCTCTGCGGAGCTTGGTCTTGCGCAGGCCCAGACGAACGAACTGATAGCGCTGGTTCAGCTCTATCAGGCATTAGGTGGCGGCTGGCAATAGCCGGTGCTTGGCATAACTCTCGCGAACATAGATGAATACAAAGGAGCTTCAAATGGGAAAGCTAACAGGAAAGATTGCATTGATCACCGGCGGAAGCGAAGGCATCGGCTTTGGTACCGCGCAGGAATTCATCAATGAGGGCGCATTCGTCTTCATCACCGGTCGTAGAAAGCAACAGCTCGAACAGGCAGTGTCTAGGTTGGGCGAGAATTCTTTCGGCATTCAGGCGGACGCAGGGAAGCTGGCCGAGCTCGACCGAATGTATGCCGAGATTAAAAGTAGGAAGGGCAAGCTGGACATCGTTTTCGCCAACGCAGGTATTTATGGGCAGATGCCGCACGACAAGGTAACGGAGGAGTTCTACGATGCTTGCGTGGATATCAATGCCAAGGGTGTCTACTTCACGATTCAAAAAGCACTTCCGCTCATGAACAAGAACGGCTCAATCATCCTGAACGGGTCAGTCGTTGGCAGCAGCGGATTTCCAGGAGTGTCGGTCTACGCGTCGACAAAAGCTGCAGTTCGCAGCTTTGCGCGGACATTTACAGCCGAACTGAAGGGAACGGGGCCGCGTGTGAATGTTCTCAGCCCTGGTCCGATCCTGACGGAAGGGAGTGCGGCAATGTTTGGAAACGAGGAAGTGCAAAAGCTCATTACCAGCATGGTTCCGCTCGGACGTGTCGGCGATCCTAGGGAGATTGCTAGAGTAGCCGTGTTCCTTGCATCGGAGGACTCAAGCTATGTGGCTGGGGTAGAGTTATTCGTAGACGGTGGTAGTGGTGCGGTTTAACGTCTGCGGTGCGCGTCAGAGCCGCGACGGAAAGGTGGAACATTGATTGCGTCCCTGCGCGTGTTCCTCTCCCTGATTCTGATGTGCCTCATCTGGGCTGGCCTGAGCATTTACGTTGTCTCACGGCGTGCTTGAGATCGTCGGTGCCTACTGGGTGGGCGCATTCTTCCTGCTCTTTTCGAACTTCTTCGTCTCGATCTCTGCACCGGTTTTGGCCTGTGGCTCCGTCTGCAATGGCGGTGCAGAAGAATCCGTCCCGATTGCTTGGATGCTGAACCCGTTACCGCGAGGAGTCCTAGTCGCGCTCCACGTGGTAACCAATCTGGCGGTTCGGATTTCTTTACAGCCAACTACTTAGCCACCAAGTCGCCAAGGGCACCGAGAAGATGCAATTCTCGGTGCCCTTGGCATCTCGGTGGTGGATTCTAACTTATCCGGCGATTGCCATGTCCTTAGCCGCGCAATTGCCAGCGATATAGCCCTGACATATAGCACGTGCCAACCCATGCTCGCTGAAGCCGCCCGCTGAATCGCCGCCGCAATAGAGGCCGGGAATGACTTGGCCTTCCATATCCATGACCTGGCATCGCGCATTAATCCGCAGCCCGGCCCTCGTGTCATGCAGCACCGGAGTTGACCATGCCGCATAGAATGGCGCCTTGGCAATCTTGTACAACGGCTTGGGCTTGCCGAAGTCTTCGTCGACACCTGAGTCGACAAAGGAGTTGTAACGCGCCACCGTCGCCTCCAGGTTTTCCGGGGGCATCGGCACGCGCTGATATTTCATCATGATTTTCTTCGCCAGCTCGGCAAGGCTGTCGGCCTCAAAGAAGAATCCTTGTTTCCTGTCGACATTCGGCGGAGTTAGTATCCACCTTTCGCGTTTCACCGCCTCGGAATCGAAAATAGCCCAGATTGGTCCCCCTCCATTGCGGCCGTCACCTATTCCAGCCATAGCGGCGTTAATCCAATTTGTGGGATTGTATTTGACATTCTTTGCATTGAGATAGCTGCCGGGCTTGTAGGGATCGACGGCCTTATAGCCATTGGCGCGGAATTGCCGTCCAGTCTCATCATAGAATCGCTGCCCCAGCATATTGACCGTGATAGCGTCTTGCCAATTGACAATCCTCAGGCCCGACGCGCCCGCGCGATCGAAGACTTCGCTTCCGGGAAGCCACTGCAGAGTGCGGTAACCATATTGGCATCCAATCTGTTCGGGCTTGGTCAAGGTTGCGCCGGCCTCCATGACCTCGTTGGCCAATCCCCACAAGGAGGCACCAATGGACATGGCAGCGATTTCTCCGCTGGCATCCTGGTTCGACCAGGGCATACCCGCCAAGCCGCAATATTCTTCGGTGAGGCGAGGATCGAACATGCGACGGAAATTGACGTTGCCAGTCGAGCCACCCGTCCCGATGATGACCGCCTTGCGGGCATGGATGTTAAACTTCTTGCCCTTGTGATCGACGGTGATGCCGGTCACCCGGCCGTTCTGCCGATGGATCGACGTCATCCTGTGTTCCATCAATAACTCAACACCTGCTTTATGGGCTGCAACCTCAAGCGACCGCATGAGGCCGTTACCGCCGTACGCTTCGATGACGGTCGTCTGCACTTCCGGACCAACGACCTTCCCGCTCTGGCATAGCGGCCAATGTCCGATCATTGCATGATTTTCCCGCGGTGCCGAATTGCCGACGCTAACTCCGCCCACCGTATCCGGTCCTTTATCAACCCACTGGACGCCGTGTGCCGTCAGCCAGTCGTACGTAGCGACATTGACGTCGGCAAATGCACGGACAATCTCACGGTCGTTGAAGCGATAATCGGTCGCGCCGTTGGGCTCGGTTACAGACCAGTCTGTCAAATCCTGGAATATCAGATCCGATGAGTCCTGGACGCCATATTTTTTTTGTCGGCTTGTTCCGCCGCCGAGCGGAACGTTACCGGCACTGAGGATGGCATGGCCGCCGATGTGATTCTCGGCCTCCACCAGAATCACAGTTGAGCCCGCTTCCCGCGCGACGATCGCGGCTGGAAGCCCGGTTGCGCCCGATCCGATGACGACGACGTCCGCCTCGCGATCCCATTTGGTCGACTTGTCGCTCTTCGCCAGTGCTTCAGCGGGAGCGAGAACACTCGTGGCCGCGAGCGCGGCCCCTGTCATAGTGGCGCCCTTCAGAAGGCTGCGCCGCGAAATCTCTTTCGTTGCCATGTCTATTTCTCCCAATTCTTTTCCTGAATATTCATTGCGCCCGTCATCGCAGTGCGCGTCCTGGCATTCCGCGCGTTTGGTGTCCTAAGGCGTCTTCATATTGAAATTATGGCAGTCATTGCAGGCAACGACCGACGCTTTGTGGACATGGTGGCAGGTCGTACAGGAAAGTTTGCCGATGTGCGCGTGATGGGGATTGGGTTCCGGGTCTTTAGATTTGGTGATGTCTTCATGACAAGTGACGCAGGCTGCGGAGGGAGCTGCCTTCGCCGGTGGCTCTTCCTGATGGCATGACGCGCAAGTGGTGACAGGCAAGTGCTTGTCGATTAGAAAGCCCTGCCCGGCTCCCGGAGCAGTAGACCCAGCAGGAGCCGTTGTGGCCGTCTGGGCAAATACCACGCCCCCGGTCGAGAAAAGACCGATCACGACCAGCGTCAATAAAACCAATGGAAGAACAAAAAAACTGCGTGTAGGCCATCTGCCTCGCTGGTTTTCACGCCCCTTAATATCATTACTCATAAAGATAAGACCTCCGCTCACTTCAAAACCTGCCCAGACCACCATGGCAAGCACAAGCCATCGGGAACGCGAATCGGAACACGACTTGAAGCAGCTATTCTAAGATTCTCAATATTGAAACACGTACGACTAAAATCCGTATAGCTTTTCCGCATTGTCGACCAGAATTTGTTTCCGCGTTGCAGTATCCGGCACCCACTCGCCAAACAAGTCCAGCAGGGCTGCATCATCAGGGATAAACTTGTCTGTCGGATGAGGCCAGTTGCTCCCCCAAACCAGTCGTTCCGGCGCTTCCTTTACATACGCCCTCGCAACAGGAATTGTGTCTGAGTAACTTGGGGGGCCTATCTTGCTGAAGAAGGCGCCGGACAGTTTCACCCAGGCTTTACCTTTGTGCAGCAGGTCGACCACCACCGCGAGTCCTGGATCCTCACCCATAGCTGGCTGTAATACATGAGCCTGATGGTCGAAGACGATAGGACAGGGAATGTCGTTCCACAGCTGCTTGGCAGCAACAATCTGCTCAGAAGAAGCGTTGACTTGGATGTGCCAGCCGAGCGGTTCCACCCGCTTTGCCAGTGGCTTCACCATCTCGAAAGTGGTTGATCCCGGAGGCGACAGAGTGAACCGAATTCCGCGCACGCCGGCCGCTTGCAAATCTTTTAACTCCCTGTCCGTCACGCTTGTGTTCACCACCGCGATGCCGCGCGTTGTCTCCAAACCAAACTGGCCAAGCGCAAACAGCAGGCCACTGTTATCTATCCCGTAGGTGGAAGGCTGCACGATTACATTCCGGGCACAGCCAAGCCGCTTTTGCAGGAGTCTATAATCAGCGACAGATGCGTCGCCCGGCGTCACCGTCGCCTCCGGCGCAGTCGGGAAGCGCGAATTATAAATGTGATGGTGACAGTCAATCGCGTTAGGAGGAAGTTTCAAGTGCGGCAGCTCGGTTCCTGCGGACCACGGAACTGACAGCGGCTTCTCGCTGGTCTGGCCATGTGCCATCGCAGCCGCGCCTGCCACTATACCCGGAACGGCTACCATGAACTCCCGACGGTTCCAGTTGTTGTTTCGCATCATTCTCTCCAATCATCGAAATTACAAATGCAGTAATGACCCGCAACCAAACAGGTCAATAAATGCCACGCGTAAAGAGGAACACGCATAATATACAGCGGAAGACAGAATGATCAATGGGTTATCTGACGATCATTTATCTGGCAAACTTCTATTGGTTCCCGGATGTTACCAAAGTACGAAAATTCGAAACGAGGAAGTCCTGAGTTCATAACTGACGCTCCCCCCTGAAACATCATTCAGGCCGATCTCCAGCGGAAACCTTCCATCATTGAATCCATCCTTGCTGAATTCAAGAATATGCTTGCCCATTCCTACATTGATTATTCTTGGCGCGGTGCCGACTGCGTTGCCGTCTACCTTCAATCCCGCACCCTGCGGGACCGAGTTTACGGTGAGTGAAACAGTCCGCGGAACCTGCGACGCTGCGACGGATAACTTCCGAATAGCTCGTGATCCGCGCGGAATCTGGCTCCCCACACTGGACTCATTTAGAGCTCTTGCTGCCTAAATCCAGTGTCGCTCGAACCCCGGCAACTTCCTGCCGCAGATGCCATGGCTTACACTCAAACTACATGCTCAACCGAGGCTATGCCTACACCACGATCATCGGCAGCAAATACCATGGACAAACCCTGCTCTCCCACCTGGCAAGCCTTTACTCCCACTCGACCCCACAAGCCTGGCAACAAAATCTGAACAACGGCGAAGTCACCCTCAACGGCGTCACCGCCACCGGAAGCGAGTCGATCACTTTAGGCCAAATCCTTGTCTGGAACCGTCCACCCTGGATCGAACCAGACTCTCCTCAGCATTTCGAAGTGCTGTTTAGTGACCCCCATCTGTTGGCCGTCAACAAACCCAGCGGGCTGCCCACCCTCCCCGGCGGCGGCTTCATGGAAAACACCCTCCTGCGCTTGGTGCAAAAGCAAGCTCCCAACGCAAACCCTGTCCACCGGTTGGGCCGAGCCACCACCGGCATCGTCCTCTTCGCCAAAACACGGCAGGCGGCTTCTAATCTATTCGCGAACTGGAACACACCCAAAATTCAAAAAATCTACCGGGCGCTGGCTCAAAACATTGCACAGCACAACACCTACGAAATCCTCACACCCATCGGCCTCGTACCGCACCCGCGCATCGGTTCCGTGTGGGCCGCGACCCCAAGTGGCAAACCGTCAAAGTCATTGGCAAAGGTGATCTCCCGCACCACAAGCACCACAACATTTGAGGTAAGCCTATATTCGGGCCGCCCTCATCAAATCAGAATCCATCTGGCATCCATCGGCCATCCCTTGGTAGGCGATCCTCTGTACGGCTTGACCGGCCAGCCTCTTGAAAATCTCCCCGGGCTCCCCGGCGATGGAGGATATTTCCTGCACGCCCAATTTCTGAAATTCCACCACCCCATCACCGGAGAACAAATCAATCTTGAGGCAGCTTTGCCGTCCGGATTCTCGTTGCATCAGTAGGCTCACGGAGGGAATCAAATCAGGGTGGCCGTTGAAACCTGCGCGATCCCGCCATTCCGAATCCTGACGAAGCGAGTTTAATTACACTCCGATAATGCCGGTTAAGGGAACACACGCGCCAATCTCTTCATGCTGGCAGCCCGGCTTGTTTACTGGACGAAAGCGTATGTTATCGACTAACAACTGTCTCACTTTGACCGCGTAACGCCCTGCTGATAGAAGTTGCGATTTTGGAATCGGCTGGCGACTTCAGGAGCGCGCTTACTTATTTGCCGAATACAGCTGCTGACGACTTCGTCTCGCTGACAATGCCAGTGCGTACGGAGTCCTGGAGCTGGGATGACAGCTTCCTCCCATATTCCAGATGAACCTGCCGGAGGGCTAGAAGAAGATTCAGAAGCGCTTGATCAGAGAAGGGGTTCTGACCTGAGATCAACTCGCGATTGTGAAGGACGTAGCTATTCCGTGGAGCGAGCACACTTACGTCATCACCTGCCGTAGTTAAGGCGAAGTCGGGGTAGAAGAGAACCTTACCACCAATCTCAAGCGGCTAATCTTCCCCTGTTGAGTGCCGGTAGAAGAAGATCCAGAAGCGCTTGATCAGAGAAGGGGTTCTGGCCTGAGATCAACTCGCGATCCTGAAGGACGTAGCTCTTCCATGGAGCGAGCACGCTTACATCACCGCCCGCTGTAGTTAAGGCGAAGTCGGGGTAGAAGAGAACCTTACCACCAATCTCAAGCGGCTCCCGCTGCTGCTCTTCCGCTGTCGAAAAGATAGTCATCTTATATCCAGAATATATCCAACCCT
>Ga0181520_10002165_pt1 | contig 37304 bp, 34 predicted proteins | sample PEATcosm2014_Bin_29_FD_132451 | JGI IMG/M metagenome (GOLD analysis project Ga0181520, IMG submission 132451) | Peatland microbial communities from MTU Mesocosm Facility, Houghton, MI, USA - PEATcosm2014_Bin02_30_metaG | ecosystem: Environmental > Terrestrial > Soil > Wetlands > Peat | place... | reverse complement strand
TATGATGTCTTCCGGCTTCTCGTACTCCGCCAGAAGCTTGTCGATCACTTTCGGGTCTATCGCCATACGGTCTCCTTGTTCTAACAGTCAAGACCGTTTACACAAAATCTTTTACACCCTCAGATTATCTAGTCAACAGTGAGCCAGTATTCCTGTTGGTATATCGCCAACTATCCAACCATCCACCCTCATCTTTTTCCCTTATTTCTCCTACGAACCCTTCTTAGCACTCATCTCCCGCCTGCATTCCCGTTCTATACTGGAATCAGTTAAGGCCTAATCCCTTGTCATCCACACAGCAAAAATTCTCCATGCACACTCGCCCCAACTGGGCTGAAATCTCTCTTTCCACCCTGGCGGAGAACTATCGCATCATCGCCCGCCACATCGGCCCCGGTGTCACTCCCTGCTGCGTGATCAAGTGCGATGCCTACGGACACGGCGTCATCGAATCCGCCAGCGCCCTCGAAGAAGCCGGAGCCGTATGGCTTGGCGTCACCTCTACCGAAGAGGGAATCGCCGTCCGCGATTCCGGCGTGACCCTGCCCATCCTCGTCATGGCCGGCTTCTGGCGCGGCGAAGAGGAAGCCCTGTTGCGCCGCGACCTCACCCCCGCCATCGCCACTCTCGAACACATCGAAGCTCTCGAGCGCGCCTCGCGTGCCCTCGCTCTCACTCACAAGCTCCCGGTGCATCTCAAGGTCGATACCGGCATGGCGCGCCTTGGCGTCTCGCTCGCCAATCTTCCTGCGCTCGCCGCCCGCATTGCCGCTTCGCCCGCCGTCGAGTTGCAGGGCGTATTCAGCCATCTTGCGGAATCCGAAGTGCTCGACTCCTCGCTGGCTCTTCGCCAGTGCGCCGATTTCCAGCGCGCCATTGAAATCCTCGCCGCTGCCGGACTTCACCCGCAGTATCGTCATCTGGCCAACACCGCTGCCACCGTCGCCCGTCCGCAGAGCTGGAACAACATGGTCCGTCCCGGCATCGCGCTCTACGGCTACAATCTCAAGTGCGAAGGTCCCGGAGCCGCAGAGGCTGCTCTGCCCGTGCGCCCCGTCCTCACCTGGAAGACCCGGATCATCGCCCTGCGAGACATTCCCGCCGACACTCCGGTTGGCTACAACCAGCGCTGGCATTCTGCCCGTCCCACTCGCCTCGCCGTCATCGCCGTCGGCTACGGAGACGGCTTCAGCCGCCATCTCTCCAACCGTGGACAGGTCATCCTCCACGACCACTACGCCCCCATCGCCGGCAACGTCAGCATGGACCTCACCATGATTGACGTCACCGACATTCCCGAAGCTGCCATCGGCGATGAAGTCCTGCTCATCGGCCGCAGCGCGCACTGCTCCGTCGGTGCCGACGATCATGCGCGCCTCGCTGGAACCATCGTCTACGAAATTCTCTGCGGCCTGTCTCCCCGCGTCCCCCGCGTCTACGTCGAGTAACCAGCGCCGCGGCCGGAGCGGCGTCCGTCGCCGCGTACCCGGCTGCGAAGCGTTTTGCAAACGTGGGGCAGTTGATCTCACACTGGCATTGCCTGTTCCTTTCTGCCCCCATTCCAGTGGAGGATTCCCGCGTCCTCCCGCTCCGCTCTCCCAATCATCCCGATTCCCTGTTTTTTCACGCCTGCTGCTCTCGAACTGGGTTAGCATCTACGGGCTGCACCCAAATCACATCAGGAGTTTCCATTGAACAAGAATCGCATCTTCGCTTTTGTGCTTTCGTTGGCTCTGTGCTGCGGGGGCATCGCCTTGGCCCAGCGTCCGGAGCGCGACATCAATCCCAACCGTTACCCGAACCTCGCCGCTGCGCAGCAACTTATGACGCAGGCGTGGGGCAGAATCTCCGACGCCCAACGGGCCAATGAATTTGACATGAATGGCCACGCACAGAAAGCCAAGGACCTGCTTGATGCGGCCAGCCGCGAGCTCAAACTCGCCGCTGACGACGCCAACCACCACCGCCATTGATCCGAAGGGCGTGGATTGCCGGATCAGAAAGCGGCCACGCCCGTCTTTACCGCTGCTTAAACATTCTTTGAAACACGCCCGTTAACCCCCGCTCCTTCGCCTTTCAGCTCACTCTGCCGCCCTCTGACTGCGAGCTGCTCTGTTCTGCACCGGCCCACTTGGTAAAATCTTGGCAGAACCCTTATGATCCGCTCTCGTTATGCGCGCTGGATGAACGACTGGGAGTACCGTCTTGAGACCCGCGATAGCAATCGCGTGGTGCGTCCCTTTGAGTGGGGATTGGATTGGACCACCGATTTTCCCGGCGCGTTGCCTCCGTCCGCCTCCGCCACGCCCGAGGCGTTGAAGCGCTATTTCTTCGAGTTGAACGACCGCCTCATCGCCAACAGCAAGGAGTTTTACGGCTACAAGACTCCCACCGACTTCCGTCTTGAGCGTCGTCCCATTCGTGTCTACGGAACCGGGAGCCACGCCAACCCCGCCGTCGATGACGCGAAATACGCCGGTCAGTTCGGAGCCTTTCTCCGCTTCACCTCGCCCGTCCGCTCGCCATACCCGGAGAACGACCAGGTCAATGCGCGCTGGTTTCCGGTTCAGCCGGCTTCGGGAAAGCCAAAGCGTGCCATCATCATCATTCCGCAGTGGAATGGCGATGCTCTCAGCCACAATGCCTTTGCCAAGCTCTTCCGCATCTTCGGAATCTCCACTCTGCGCCTCAGCATGCCTTACCACGACATCCGCATGCCTGCTGAGTTGCACCGCGCCGACTACTCGGTCAGTTCCAACATCGGGCGCACCATCCACGCCGCCCGCCAGGGCATCATCGACATCCGCTGCTGCGTCGATTGGCTGGAGCAGCAGGGCTACACCGAGTTCGGAGTCCTCGGCACCAGCCTCGGCTCCTGCTATGCCTTCATCGCCAGCGCCCACGACGCCCGCCTGCGGGTCAACATCTTCAACCATGCCTCCACCTATTTCGGAGACGTCGTCTGGACTGGTTTCTCCACTCGTCACGTCCGCGCCGGCATTGAGAAAGTGTTGAACGCGGCCGAACTGCGCCATGCCTTCGCCTGCGTCAGCCCCATAAACTTCTTTGACAACTTCGAGCGCTGGCCGAAACATGTGCTCATGATCCACACCGCCTACGACCGCACCTTCCTTCCTGAATTCAGCCGGAAGATCGCCGCCGAGTTTCGCAGCCGCAAGCTCGAATCCGAAATTCGCTGCCTTCCGTGCGGCCATTACACCCTCGGCGAATCGCCCTACAAATACATGGATGGCTACCTGGTCACGAGATTTGTTGCCGGAGCTTTTCGCCGTGCCTATCCCGAGGGCCACATCGCCGAAGCCACTTCCCTCCAAACCAGTTCGTAGCGTCAGTGCCTGCGGCCGGAGCGGCGTCCGCAGACGTGTACCCATCGTTGCGCGTTTTTCCTTAGCCCCAAACCAGCTTCTCGCGCTTACAATATTGCAATGAAGCTTGCATTGGGCGCCGACCACGCCGGCTATATTCTCAAGAACTGCATCCGCCAATACGTCACCGATCGCGGCCATCAGGTCATCGACGAAGGAACCAACTCCTCCGACTCGGTGGACTATCCCGACTATGCCCTGAAGGTGGCCGAGGACGTAGCCACCGGACGCGCCGAGCGCGGCATTCTCGTCTGCGGCTCCGGCATTGGCATGGCCATCACTGCCAACAAGGTTCCGGGCATCCGTGCCGCCAACATCTGCGGGGAGTACGAGGCCCAGATGTCGCGCGAGCACAACAATCTCAACGTCCTCACCCTCGGTGCCCGCATTCTTGATGAAACCCACGCCACGCACATCGTGCAGATTTGGCTCGACACGCCTTTCTCCGGTGGCCGCCACTCCGGCCGCCTGGAAAAAATCCACGATATCGAGAAGGCTCACACTTAATCACGGCGCCGGCGGGCATCTAACGTTAGGAGGGCATACAGGCGTTCGCAGCAGATTCTCTCGGGCGAAAACCTTGCAACTCTTGTCGCGCTTCGGTGTTATACAAAATAAGAGATACAAAGTGGAGACACGGGACATCTGAGTCTAGGCCATGCGAAATAAAGTATGGGTTCTCATCTTCGCCTTGACGGCATTCGCGCAAGCGCACGGCAACATCGCACTGCTTCTGGAAGAGCCGTATGGGAGATTAGGCAGTGTCGATCCGACCGGTCATTCGGCGGTCTACCTGACGCAGGTCTGTGCGGATTCACCCACCCATCTGCGCCGCTGCCAGCCTGGAGAGGCGGGTGTGGTCATCAGCCGCTATCACAGAATTGCGGGATATGACTGGCTGGCCATTCCCCTGCTTCCTTATCTCTACGCAGTAGATTCGCTGCAGCAAATTCCGCAATCGGTTGACGCCAAAACCGTCGCCAGACTCAGAGACGAATATCGCCGCGCCCATCTGCTTGCACTTGCTCCCGATGATGCCAATGGCCATGCGCCTCAAGGGGATTGGACTCAACTGGTCGGCTCAGCCTATGACCGCAAGCTCTATGGCTTTGAGATAGAAACTACCCCGGAGCAGGACGACGCTTTCATCCAGCACTTTAACGACAGCAAGAACAGAAGCCATTACAGCCTGTTTCTCGCCAACTGCGCCGACTTCGCACGCACCGCCATCAACTTCTATCAGCCGCACGCAATCCGCCGCAACTTCCTGGCCGACGTAGGAATTACCACACCAAAGCAGGATGCCAAATCGCTGGTCAGCTATTCCCACCGCCATCCGATTGTCGAGCTATCGACCTTTCAGATTCCGCAGGTACCCGGCAGTATCGAGCGCAGCCGGCCCGCGCACGGTGTGGCCGAAGCTTTGCTGAAGACAAAGAAGTACGTGGTGCCACTCGCCATCCTCAGCCCGGCTGTTACCGGCAGCATCGCGGTGGTTTACTTTACCGAAGGGCGATTCAATCCCCGGCGCAATACCGCCGTCTTTGATCTCGTCCACGCAGTACAGCCGCCGGTAACAGCCATGCCATCTGCAATGACCGGCTCCAATCCCGCCAAGGGACTCACTACGCGATAATGCGCTCTCGGGCAGAACAGTGACAGAGGCCTGCCACTGTTCTGCCTGGAGCTTGGCGGAAGTTTCGCAGGCTCGTAATCTGATATCCGATTCCTTTACGTACGCTCGATGAATTGCGGCATAATGAACGTGCTCTGCTGGCCATGTGAGAAAACGTCTTACGCTGAGAATGGCAATGGATTCTGCCGGCGTTTCCAATTCGAGCGAGGCCGCTCCAATCGGCGAAGCATACGCTGGCCGGTTATCGATCATTGTGCCCTGCTTCAACGAGGAGCAAGTTCTCGGCGAAACCAATCGCCGCCTGCTCGCAACGGCTGAGCAGAGCGGCATGGGTTTTGAGATCCTCTACGTGGATGATGGCAGTTCGGACGGTACCGCGGAGATCCTCCGCCAGCTACATGCAGCCGATGCACGAGTAAAGGTGTTGCGGCTGTCGCGAAATTTCGGTCACCAGTTCGCCATCACAGCCGGTCTGGAACACGCATCCGGCGACGCCGTTGTACTCATCGACGCTGACCTGCAGGACCCGCCCGAAGTGATTCTGCAAATGCTGGCCCACTGGAATGAGGGATCTTGGGATGTCGTTTACGGCACCAGGATCGATCGCGAAGGCGAAGGCGCTTGGAAGCAAGGCACTGCCAAACTGTTTTACCGGGTGATCAATTTGCTTTCCGATGTCCCCATCCCACTGGACACTGGCGACTTTCGTTTAATGGATCGCAAGGTTGTCGATGCGCTGCTTTCCATGCCGGAGCGCGACCGTTTTCTGCGCGGCATGGTCAGCTGGCTCGGCTTCCGGCAGTTGGCGCTGCCCTACCATCGCGCCGCCCGCTTTGCCGGGACCACCAAATACCCGCTGCGGAAAATGTTGCGCTTTGCCATGGATGGCATCCTGTCATTTTCAGCGGTTCCGCTACGCATCGCCACCATGATCGGCTTGGCAGCTTCCTTCATGGCGCTGATCGGTTCCTTGGTGGCCCTCGGATTCCGCATATGGACGCACGAGTGGGTTGCTGGTTGGACCAGCCTGCTGCTGACTGTACTGTTCATGGGCGGCGTGCAATTGGTTAGCCTCGGTGTAATCGGCGAATATCTGGGCCGCACCTACTGGGAGGCGAAGAACAGGCCGCTGTATCTCGTCCAAGAGCAGCTTGGATCATTCCTAATCTCCAATCCGCCTCCGCCGCCAGCCCGTCCAACCCGTGCGCGTAGGCAGGAGGGGGAATGACCGGAGACCCGCCGAAGCCAGACGCCGAGTTTGACGAGTTTGCGGACGAATATCGCGCCCTGCTGGACCAGAGCGTTACGGCTTCCGGTGAATCCGGGGAGTACTTCGCAAATTTCAAAGCGCAATACGCAGCGGGAATCCTCGGCAGTGACTTTACAGGGACCCTTCTGGATTACGGTTGCGGCGTTGGTCTTCTTACCAGCTTTCTCCTGCAGGCGTTTCCGAAAGCTCAGGTAATAGGCTTCGATCCTTCGCAGGCCAGCATCCGCATGGCTGCGCAGGTGGCCGGCAAAGCGCATCTCACCGCCGATGAATCAGCCCTTCCTGAAAAGGTTGACGCAATCATTCTCGCCAATGTCATGCATCACGTGCCGTTGATCGAGCGCCAGAGTTTGATTGCCGCTCTCGCCGAAAAGCTATCGCCCTCTGGGCGGCTATTTATCTTTGAACACAACCCCGCCAACCCCGTCACTCGCGCCGCAGTGTGCCGTTGTGCCTTTGATCGCGATGCCGTCTTGTTGCGTCCGCAGGAAGTCGTCAAATACATGCGGCAGGCGCAACTCGACGTGCTCCGGCACGATTACATCGTCTTCTTCCCACGCATGTTGAAATGGTTGCGACCAATGGAGAAGCTGTTAACCTGGTGTCCGCTCGGCGCTCAGTATGCGGTTGTGAGCACCCCAAACGGTCTGGCACAGGGGTAGCGGCCCGATCGCAACGCGGTGGGCAGATCACGCGCTTTTTCTTCCGCTCTTCCCTCCTGCGCCCCTTCCGTCGTAACCTATAGATTCAGTTTTATAGAGGAGTTTCCATGTCGAATTCGTCGATGTCGCGTCCGCTCAGTGCGGTCGATCCGGAGATTGCACAGGCCATTTTCAACGAGGAGAACCGGCAGCATGAAGGGCTTGAGCTGATCGCCTCGGAGAACTTTGTCAGCGAAGCCGTGCTCGAAGCTACCGCCTCGGTCTTCACCAACAAATATGCCGAGGGCTATCCTGCCAAGCGCTATTACGGCGGATGCGAGTTCACTGACGTTGTCGAGAACCTCGCCCGCGAGCGCGCCAAGCAACTCTTCGGCTGCGCTCACGCCAACGTGCAGCCACACTCGGGCTCATCGGCCAACATGGCCGCCTACGCCGCCGTCATCCAACCCGGCGACACCCTCATGGGGCTCGACCTCGCCATGGGCGGACACCTCACCCACGGACACAAGCTCAGCTTCAGCGGCAAGACCTACCGCATCGTCAGCTACGGCGTCACCCGCGAGACCGAGACGCTCGACTACGACGAGATGGAAGCCATCGCCGTGCGCGAGCGGCCCAAGCTCCTCATCGGCGGCGGCTCAGCCTATCCCCGCACTATCGACTTTGCCCGCATGCGCCAGATTGCCGACAAAGTCGGAGCAGTCTATCTGGTCGATATGGCGCACTTTGCCGGACTGGTTGCCGGCGGCGCGCATCCTTCACCGGTGCCGCACGCACAGATCGTCACCACTACCACGCACAAAACTCTCCGCGGCCCTCGCTCGGGAATGATTCTGAGCACCGCTGAATACGCCGCCGCCATCGACAAGTCGATCTTTCCCGGATGCCAGGGCGGCCCGCTGGTGCACATTATCGCCGCCAAGGCCGTGTGCTTTTTGGAAGCTCTGCAGCCCAGCTTCAAGGACTACGCGGCGCAGATCGTGGCCAATGCCAAAGTGCTCGCCGCTTCGCTCGCCGATGAGGGCTATCGCATTATCTCCGGCGGCACGGACACGCACCTGATGCTGGTCGATGTCTTCAGCAAGGGAATGCTGGGCAGCGAAGCCGAGAAGGCGCTTGGACTGGCGGGCATCACCGTCAACAAGAACGCGATTCCCTTTGATACCAATCCTCCCATGAAGCCCAGCGGCATTCGCCTCGGCACTCCGGCGCTCACCACGCGCGGCATGAAAGAAGCTGAGATGAAGCAGGTTGCGCACTGGATCGCACGCGCTCTTGAACAGCGCAACGATCTGCCGGCACTCAAGAAGATTCGCAGCGAGGTCTTCGAACTCTGCGAGCAGTTCCCGCTCTACTCCGAGCGCCGCAAAGCGCACGAGCCAGAGACTCTGCACGCGTAACCTTCAGCATTCACTTTTTTCAAAGGGCGCGGCTTCGGCCGCGTCTTTTTTTGCACTGAACAGCGGCGGCCGGAGAGTAGCCGCGCTGGTGCGCGTCCTCCAACGATTAACAGGAGAGGCAATCGTTGGAGGAGGCCAGGTGACTGATAAGACAATGGTTGCGCGACTTCCGCAACGATTGACACTCTCGTTACCCTGCCTCCCGAAACGATTGACCGGAAAGCCAATGGTGTACCAAGAAAAGACGCGTCTTCCATCCCGCCGCTACTCCGCTCCGGGTACACTTATTTAGATGCGTATCGCCGTCGACATCCGCCGAATGTACGAGTTTGGTCTTGCGACCTACGTTCGCAACGTGGTGCGCACGCTGGGGCGCATCGACACGATCAATGAGTATATTCTCGTGGGCTCGGCCGCGCGCTTTGAAAAACTGGGCACGTTGCCTGAAAATTTTCATTTTCACCCGCTACAAAATCCCGAGGCGAGCTTTGCCAACTACCTCGAGATGCACCGCGCCATGAATGCGCTTGAGGTGGACCTGATCCACGTGCCGCACACTTTCTGGCGGCCGCTGATTACCAAGGCACCCTTCGTCCTCACGGTGCACGACCTGCTGGATTACATGTATCGCGCGCGCACCAGCAACGGGATGCGCCGCTCGATTCACTCCTACATGACGCGTCAGGTGATGCATCACGCAGCACGCATATTTGCCGTTTCCAAATTCACCAAACGCGACGTAGCTCGATACTTCAACGTGTCGCCGGACAAGATCGAAGTAGTCTACAACGCGCTTGATGAGAGTTTTATGCGCGGTCACTCGACCGAGGCCGAACAGGCTATGATTCGCGGACGATACCAGGTGGACTCGCCCTTTCTGCTCTACACCGGGCGCATCAGTCCGCACAAGAACGTGGCTCGCATCATCGAGGCATTCTCCGCACTGAAGGCAGAGCTGGCCAAGGAGGGAACGTATCCAGACCTGAAGCTGATTATCATCGGCGACGAGGTCTCGAAGAATCCCGACATACGCCGCGCCGTGATCCGCAGTGGCATGCAACATGAAGTGCGCTTTCTGGGCTACGTTTCGATTGACGTGCTGCGCATCTTCTTTGACATGGCCAAGGTATTCGTCTTTCCCTCGCTCTATGAAGGTTTTGGCTTGCCGCCGCTGGAGGCTATGGCGCACGGCACGCCGGTGGTGGCCTCAAACACGTCTGCGCTGCCTGAGGTGGTGGGTAATGCGGCAATGATGGTGAATCCGGAGAACGTTTTTGAGATCAGCCGCGCGCTGCAACGCGTGCTCACCGACCAGTCGCTACGCGAACGCATGAAGGCCGCCGGACTGGAACAGGCGCAGCGATTTTCCTGGGACACCTCAGTGCGGAGAATGCTCGACGTGTATGAGCAGGTAGTGGCCGAGCACAAACGCCGCTGATCTTGCTAACGCGCCTGTGGCTGCTACAATTCGGACAAATTCAGTGCTGACAAGTGGGAATTCCAATTCAATTTCCGGGAACATATCATGCGCATGGGACGGTTGGAAATCGTAGCAGTGACTGGACTCCTATGGGCGCTATTCGCACAGCCTGCACTGGCAGACCAAACGACAATCAAGGTTGGCACGAACCGAAATATGTCGGCTGTTCTGATGACGCCGGATGGTCCCGGACCCTATCCCGCTATCCTGGTGCTTCATACCAGCGGAGGCGTGGAATCCGCAGACCTGGAATTTGGCAAGCGGCTTGTCAGGGAAGGCTACGTTGTACTGATCCCTTATTTCCTGCAAGCCTATGGAATCCAGCCGAAATCGCGCGGAGAGACGTTCACAACTTACGCGCAGGCGATCTACTCGGACTTCGTGGCGAGTCTGAATCTGCTGCGCAATAATCCAAAGGTTGATGGTAAGAGACTTGGCGCGATCGGGTTCTCGAATGGCGGCTACTTCGCGCTCTGGCTTGCGGCTACCGGCCAAGTGCAGGCCGGCGTTTCCTATTACGGGGCGCTGACCGGAGCAGGTACGGATAGGTCGCTTGGCTTATTCCGTGAAGTGTTCACGAGCAGTAGCGCCCCGGTTCTGGTTTTGCACGGAGATAAGGATTCCACTGTGCCGGTCGCCAAGGCGATTGAACTTGACTCGATCCTGACTGCGGCAAAGAGTTCTCACGAATTCCAGCAGTATCACGGTGCCGAGCATCGCTTCGATCGTGATGGGGGCGCCAGCAATAAAGCTGCGGCAGCCGATGCCTGGCAGCGCACTAAGACTTTCCTGAGCACGACGCTGAACATCAGCCATTAAGAAAACAGGAAATCCGGGCCGGAGGCGCACCCTGAGCCAACATCTAACACTTCTGTGCCACTCTTATGTATCCGCAGGAGTATCAATGAAACGGCTCGTCAGCGCCTTCGTGTTGTGTGCCTTCCCCCTTTTGACCTACGCGCAAAATAACCCGGTGACTGCGGCCGCGCGCGATGCCTTGCAGCGGCGGCAGAAGAATCTGGTGGGGGCCGCACAGGAGATGCCGGCGGACAAGTACGGCTTCAAGCCTACCCCGGCACAGATGTCATTCGCGCACTTGGTCGGCCATATCGCGCAGTCGAATAACTTCTTGTGCTCGAAGATCTCCGGCAGTGCCGCCCCTGCGCGGCAGGTCTCCGATACGGACCCAAAAGAGAAGCTTGTGGATGCGCTGAAGGTGTCCTTTGAATTCTGCTCCACAGCCTTGAGTCAGATGAGCGACGCCAAACTTGCCGACGAAGTCACCCTCATCGGGGGACACAAGGCAACAAAAGCCGCCGCCGTGATCAGCCTTACCAGCGACTGGGCGGACCATTATTCTGCGGCCGCCATGTACCTGCGCCTCAATGGACTTCTGCCACCCACGGCGAAGGCGAAGGAATAGATGGCCAAGTGGGCTCGAAATTAGCCTCCCACGGCGAGAATATTCTGGTCCGCGGCTTAAGTTTTTGACAAAGGCCCAGCTAACATCTAGGCTCATCTGCTAGCAATGGTGACCCTCACGCAAAGACGGCCACGAGCACTATCATGCGCACTGTTGAGTTGGACGTGCGCCATCTTGCTTGTGCTCATGAGCTCCGTCCAAGCCGTGCATGTGTGTCCGCGGGGAGAAGAATTTCTTCATCGAGCTGGCGCGATATCAGAAATAAGCAATGTAGGACCGGTGGACACCTTCTGCGTGATCTGTGCCAGTTCTCATTCGCCTTCCCTGGCCGCTCCGCTGGTTATCGTTCCTTCCATTGGCCGCGCGTCGGAACCATCTTTACCGGTACGGATGACCAAGCGTTCTGCTTCGCGGACATTCGCGTTATACATACGTCCACCGCCGTCCTCCTGTTGCCCCTCGCTAAACTCGTGAAATTGTCAGTTCTGGCTAGTTCGGCCGGTCCGCTACATCGTAACTCCAGGTAAGGGCGGTAAAAGTGAGGCTCTCCGCAGGTGCTCGTATGGGAAAATTGCGCTCAGGAGTTGTAAGGAAGTTTCTCTCCCCACTGGTTTTCACGCTGTTCGCCAGCCTTGTAATGGCGCAGACGCCCACTCAAATCAGTTTGGACCAGGCTATCAATCTGGCATTGGCTCACAGCCATACGCTGAAGGCTGCGCGCACGCAGATCCAACAGAACCAGGCGCAGGAGATCACCGCGTCGCTGCGTCCTAACCCAGTACTGGCCTGGGATGCGCTGTTTGTTCCGACGTTCAGTCCGCAGAACTTTACAAGCAACAACCTATCCACCAATCAGCAGTTTGACATCGGCGCCAGCTACCTGATCGAGCGCGGAGGGAAAAGGCATCGCCGTACGGATGCGGCAGTGGATGCTACGGCAGTAACCCGGTATCAGGTCAGCGACTCTGAGCGGACGCTTGTGTTCAACGTTGCTCAGCAATTTATAAACGCTCAGCTTGCACAGTCGGTACTGGAGTTCGCAGTTAAGGATTTGAAAAGCTTCGAGGAGACGGTAACGATCAGCGAAGACCGGTACCGGGCGGGAGACATCAGCGAAGGTGACTTGCTGAAGATCCAGCTACAACTATTGCAATTCCAGACGGATGTATCCAGCGCCGAGGTGGCGAAGGTGCAGGCGCTCGCCAGCCTAAGGCAGCTACTCGGTTTTGACGCGGTTGCGGCTGACTATGAAGTGGAAGGAGAACTGGCGTATCAACCGCTGGTTGTGAATCTGGATGATCTGCGATTGAGGGCCTTGAAGTCGCGGCCAGACCTGCTGGCAGCCACTGAAGGTGTAAAGGCGGCACAAAGCCAGATCGCTCTGGCCAAGGCCAACGGAAAGGTGGACTTGACCGCTGGACTCTCGTATAGCCACGTGGCGGACCAGAGCTCTCTGAGTGCGAGCTTTTCCATCCCAATGCCGGTATTCGACCGCAATCAAGGCGAAATTGCACGCACGCGTTATGTCCTCACACAATCGCAAGAGAATGCCGAGGCCGCGTCTGACGCCGTCCTGACGGATGTTCGCAACAACTACGAAGGATTCTCTACGAATAAGAAAATCCTGCAGCTTTATCTTTCAGGGTATCTGAAAAAGGCGCAGGACTCACGTGACATCAGCGAGTATGCCTATAAACGAGGCGCTGCGAGTCTACTGGCTTTTCTTGATGCCGAGCGCAGTTATCGCTCGACCCAACTTGCGTATCGCCAGGCATTGGCCAATTACCTGGTGTCGGTCGAGCAGTTAAAAGAAGCGGTGGGAACGAGGGTGTTGCCATGATGACGGATCTAAAAAACAGTATTGCGAGGAGTGTTCCGATACTAATCTTCGGCATGCTGTTGCTGCCGCTTGCTGGATGTAATCGGCCGGCACAGAGCTCCGGAGCGATGACTTCCTATTCTGGTAACACCGCCCAGGCGAGCGACAAGGCTCAACTGTTCACGGTGCCACAAGAACAGCTGGCACACCTCCAGATCGTTACAATCGCTCCCACGTCTATTCCGCGCAGCCTCCGCTTGACTGGTGCAGTCGCGTTTAATGCGTTCAAAACGACTCCGGTGATTTCGCAAATCGGCGGACCGGTAAGCCGTATCGTTGTTTTGCCGGGAGAGCAGGTGCATCGCGATGAACCGTTGCTGTATGTCACCAGCCCAGACTATTCGCAGTTACTGGCAAACTATCTGAAGGCGCGCGATGCTTTTCAATTGGCGGACAGGAACGACAGACGATCGAAAGACCTCTATGAGCATCATGCGATTGCGGAACGCGATCTGGAGGCGGCCGAGTCAGTGCGCACGCAAGCATCCGCCGACCTAGGCGCTGCCGAGCAGTCGCTGAAGATATTGGGAATATCCAAACCTGAGTCAGTGGTTGGTAAGCCGGCGGTCTCCGAAATTCCCGTGCTGAGTCCAATTGGAGGAGAGGCCGTGGAACGGCTGGTATCGCCGGGCCAGGTAATCCAGGCCGGGGCGACACAAGTGTTCACGATTTCTGATATGAGTTCGGTGTGGGTGTTGGCCAATATCTATCAGAAGGACTTTCCATACGTTCATCTGGGCGATTCGGTGACGATCACCGCGGAATCGTACCCCGGAACTGAGTTTCACGGAAAGATCTCCTACATAGCGGCAGCACTCGATGCCAACACGAGGACGTTGCAAGCGCGTATCGACGTCAAGAATCCTGAAGGCAAGTTGAAGAAGGACATGTATGTAGTTGCCACCGTGCGAGCCGAGACCATCCAGAATGCGCTGGCCGTGCCGGCCGCAGCGGTGTTGCGCGACACAGAGAATCAGCCGTTTGTTTATGTGGTTAACCAGAACAATCAGTATGGACGGCGGGCAGTGACGCTCGGAGTGAGCGACGGCGTAAATACTCAACTCCTCAGCGGTGTGGTACCCGGAGACCGGGTGGTGGGCGACGGTAGCCTGTTCCTGCAATTTGCGAATTCGGTACAACGATGACGACAGAAGACCAATCCCAAGGTAGCGAGAGCAACGGCAAGAGCGGAATGATCCACCGCATCGTTCAAATGTCGTTACGGCAGCGATTCCTGGTGCTGATGCTGGTGCTTTTTATGAGTATCTGGGGAGTGCTGTCATTCCAGCGCATGCCTGTGGATGCGTATCCCGACCTCTCGCCGCCGATGGTTGAGATCATCACGCAATGGCCAGGCCATGCGGCTGAAGAGATGGAACGGCTGGTCACTCTACCGCTTGAGGTGGAGATGAACGGCGTGCCGAAGCTGGTGGTAATGCGCTCCATCACGCTCTACGGACTCTCCGATATCATCCTTACGTTTAACGACGATACGGACAACTATTTTGCGCGTCAAAACGTATTCGAGCGCCTGGGGGATGCGCAACTTCCGAGTGGCGTTACGCCATCGCTGGCGCCATTGTTCAGCCCAAGTGGATTGGTGTACCGCTACGTCCTGGAGAGCCCCGATCGCAGTCCGCAGGAACTGAAGACGATTGAAGACTGGGTGGTGGAGCGCGCCTATAAGTCTGTGAACGGCGTGGCTGATGATTCCGGCTTTGGCGGCACGGTCATGCAGTACCAGGTTCTACTGGATCCGGCGCGTCTGTATGGGTATCACCTGACCGTGCCCCAGGTTATGCAGGCACTGGCCAGTAACAACGCGAATGCCGGGGGCGGATTCTATTCGCAAGGCGGGCAGTTCTACTACGTGCGCGGCATTGGGTTGGTGCGCGACACAAAGGACATTGAGAACGTTGTAGTCGGCGCGAATAAGGGAACACCTATTCGCGTTCGCGACATCGGCCAGGTAGAGATCGGCCATGCGCCCCGGCTGGGACAATTTGGTTTTCAGAAAAATGATGATGCAGTAGAGGGCGTCATTCTGATGCGGCGCGGCGAGCAGACACAAACCGTGCTGGGCGACGTAGAGAAGAAGACCGATCAGCTCAACCGCCTGATTCTGCCCAAGGACGTGAAAATTCGTCCCTTCTATGACCGTAGCGATCTGGTTGACCTGACGACGCACACGGTGGAGGACAACCTTCTACGCGGCATGATCCTGGTCTTTATCGTGCTGATGTTCTTCTTAGTCAGCTTCCGGGCGGCGGTAATCGTGTCACTTACCATACCGCTCTCCCTGCTGTTTGCGTTCATCGTTTTGCATGCGCATGACATTTCCGCAAATCTGCTGTCGATTGGAGCAATTGATTTCGGAATCATCATCGACGGCACGGTTGTGATGATGGAGAACATTTACCGCGAATTGGCGGAGCGGTCGGGTACGAAATATAAGCTGAACGAAGTGATCCTGGCGGCAGCTCGTGACGTTGACCGCCCTATCTTCTATTCCGTTGCTGTGATCATAGCCGGATATTTGCCCATCTACGCGTTGAGTGGACCTGCCGGAAAGCTGTTTCATCCGATGGCCGACACTATGTCATTCGCGCTGCTTGGTGGCTTGGTGCTCACGCTGACGCTGGTTCCCGTGCTGGCATCCTACTGGTTTAAGCGCGGCGTGCGAGAGAGGGTGAACCGTCCGTACGAGGCAATCAAGCGCTTTTACGCCGGTAAGCTGGAGTGGTGTCTGGACCACCGAGGCTGGACGCTGTTTCTGGCGACCGCGATCTTCGTGCTCACACTACTGCTTGCGCCCTTCATTGGCGGCGAATTCATGCCGCATTTGGATGAGGGTGCGCTGTGGGTTCGTGCGACGATGCCCTACACCATCTCATTCGAAGAAGCTTCCAAGATTGCGCCGCAGATCAGGGACATTCTTATGTCCTATCCCCAGGTGACCGTGGTTGGATCCGAGTTGGGCCGTCCTGATGATGGAACAGACCCCACGGGATTTTTCAACTGCGAGTTCTACGTTGGACTGAAACCTTATAGCGACAAATCCTGGAAGCAGGGTCAGCAACGCAATAAAGAGGAGTTGATTAAGGCTATCAACCAGCGGCTGACGGCCTTCCCTGGAATCGTTTTTAACTACACACAGCCGGCTGAAGATGCAGTGGACGAGGCGCTTACAGGATTGAAGAGTTCGCTGGCGGTGAAGGTCTATGGCTCGGACTTGAATGTTCTGGAACAGAAAGCACTGCAGGTCAAGAATGTGTTGCAAAGCGTTCCGGGCTTCACGGATTTGACGGTAGTACGGGAACTGGGGCAACCGAGCTTGCTGCTGGATGTAGACCGCGAGAAGATCGCACGCTATGGCATCAATATTTCAGATGTGGAAGCGGTGATCCAGGCAGCGGTCGGAGGACAGGCTACAACGCAAGTGATCCAGGGTGAGAAGCTGTTTGACCTTGTGGTTCGCATGCAGCCGCAGTTCCGCAGCAGTCCTGAACAGATTGGGAACTTGCTGGTGGGCACACCGGATGGTCTGCAGATTCCACTGAAGGAACTATCTGACATTAAGGAAAGTAATGGCGCGTCGTTCATCTATCGCGAAGACAATTCGCGTTACATTGGCGTGCAATACAGCATAGAAGGCCGCGATCTGGAGCGGGCTGTACGCGACGGTCAAAAGGCGGTCGATAAGAGCGTTCAACTTCCCGAAGGTTATTGGATGAGTTGGGGTGGTGAATACAGCCAGTTTGTGGCCGCCAGGGAGCAACTTAAGGTGATCGGCCCGCTGGCGGTGCTGGTAATTTTTCTTATCCTGTTTGCTCTGTATGGGAACTTCAAATTTCCATTCACGATTGCGCTAGGCGTGGTGATAACAGAGCCCGTGGGCGCGCTGATTGCGCTGAAGCTGACGGGCACTCCGTTCAGTGTTTCGTCGGTTCTGGGATTGCTGGCACTGATGGGGGTATCGGTTGAGACGGCGGTCATCCTGGTCTCGTATATCAATAAGCTTCGGCTGGAAGGCAGGAGCATTCGGGAAGCCACGCACGAAGCCTCATTGTTGCGTTTGCGGCCTATCATGATGACAGCTCTGGTAGCATGTTTGGGACTGCTGCCAGCCGCGATGTCACATGGAATAGGCTCCGATACGCAACGCCCATTTGCGATTGTAATTGTCGCGGGGTTGATGTCGCGTCTGTTGCTGGGCTTTTTCGTAAACCCCGTCCTTTACGAACTGGTTGCACGCAAGGACGACGTGTTGCAGGTGTGACTCCGGAGCAAAAGAGCCACACACGCATTGCAAAGTGAAGATCACGCGGTAAAGGATAACCCTAGCTATGGCCGCGAGGCCGAATGGGCACTTTGCGTCTGAAGAAGTTGGACATTGTTCGTCGTGAGATAGCTCATTTCGCGATCATCAAATTCTTTGTCGGTGATCAGCACGTCAAGCAGGCTCAATGGACCAACTTGAGCAAAAGCTTTTCTTCCGAACTTACTTCTGTCAGTGAGCAGAACTTTCTTGGAGCCACATCGCAGCATGGCTCTCTTGAGTTGGGGGTTGTCGAAAGAGTAGGTGCCGAGGACGAAGCTATCGCTGATGGAGGATATGCCTAGAAAAACTGTGTCGACGTGAATTTCAGAAAGGAATTCGAGCGCCCTCGCGCCCCGCGCCCTTCCGAGATCCTTTTCGATCTCCCCTCCTATGAAAAAGAGGCGAGTGTCAGACGTGCAAAGCTCCATAGCTATATGTAGATCGCTGGTCACGACGGTCAGGTCCCGCTTTTCTTTTAGTAGTCTTGCCAACTGAAAAGTGGTTGTTCCCGCGTCCAGGAGAATTGTGTCTCCATCCTGGACAAGGGTTAGTGCATGCCTGGCAATCAGATTCTTTTCGTAGTCCGCGACTTGTTCCTTTTTTACGAATGCAACCTCATGCAATATTTCATTTTGGATGAGTATGGCTCCGCCATGAACCTTCTGCAAAAGCCCCGTCTTCTCAAGTTTGAGCAAGTGGCGGCGCACCGTCATCGCTGTAACGCCCAGGTCCTTGACCAGTTCACTCACAGTAACCATACCTTGACGCTTGAGCCTCTCCAGCATCAAGGTATCCAATTCAACCGAGAGCATAGTCTGCTTCTCCTCAAACAAAATTGCATTTGCTCATACTGAATCAGCTCATGTCTTACTCAATAAGACCATGCGAGGCCAGTGATTCACAAGCGATAGGCATCCTCCTCTTACTGATTGACGTTACACCGGCTCGCAAACCGACTCGTACCCTTTGAAATGGCAAAGTGCCTGATACAAATCATTTTTCCGCTCGAATAAAGTGCGGTACTTTGCCACGCTCGCCGGATCCGGTTTAAACGAAACAGGTTTTGCAGGGCAAATTGCCTTGTAAGCTTCAGTATGGTTCTGGTAGATACCTACTTTGACCGCCGCGCTCATCAGCGCACCAAGGGATGAGGCTTCGCTGTTGTCGTAACGGTTCACCGTCTTATTAAATGCGTCTGCTTGCATCTGGTTGAAGAAATCGAGTGTCACCAAACCTCCGGCGACATTGACCTCCGAGATGCTCTTTACCAGATGCTCAATTAATGAGAGGTCGTGGGCGATTTCCAGAGCGATGCCTTCGAGAATGGCGCGGCTTAAATCGCCTCTGACGGTTCCGAGTGTGAGATTGAAAAACAACCCCTTCGCGAGGGGATTCCAGTAAGGTGCAGCACTTCCCTCAAAATGGGGAAGCATCATAACTCCATTGGCTCCGATTGGGGATTTGGATGCTTCTTCGTTCATGAGGTCGAAGGCATGTTCACCCGCCGGATAAAACTGCTCCCTGAACCAGCGATAGACAGAGCCGGTGTTATAAATTCCTGCTTCAGCAATCCACTTTCCAGTTACGGCGGACGCACTGCAAAGAGTTCGACACTCGTCATCGAACATCGGTTGTTCCGCGTAGGCGATGACGAATGATCCAGTTCCCGTATTGGCGGCTGCGTCTCCTGGCTGCAGGATGTTCAACGCAAGGGCGGCGCACTGTTGATCTCCTCCAGATACCACCACGGGAGTTCCCGAAGGCAGTCCAGTTGCGGAGGCCATGGCAGAGGTCAGGGCCCCAGGCTGCGACGCCGGAGGGTAAAGCTCAGGCAGTTTCGCTTTTGGAATCCCGGCAATCGCCAGCATCTCCTCATCCCAGGAGAAGGTGTTGATGTTCATCAGCATGGTCCGGCAGGCTTGGGTCCAATCGGTCATGAACAAACCGGTTAAGAGATAAGCGACATAGTCCTGGACGCCGATTAGTTTGTGCGCCTTGTCATAAAGTTCAGGGCGCTCATCTCGCAGCCACATCATCTTCGGTGCCGAAAAATAGGGATCTATGCGCAAACCGGTACGGCAATACATATCTCTCAGCGAAAGCTGTTCGAGAAGCCTTCCGCACTGCGCTCGACTTCTCTTGTCTTGCCACATGATGGCATTGTGAAGACACTCGCCCTGGTCATCGATGGGGATCACCGATGCGCGCTGTGAGGTGACCGCAATCGCAGCAATGCGAATGTTCCTGGCATGAATAAACTCGCCCGATTTCTTGAGTGTAGACAGCAAGGCAGTTTTCCATGTGAGAGGATCCTGCTCGACATGGTTATCACTAAAAAACTCGGAATGATATTCCTGCGATGCGCGGTTAAGCATGTTGCCCGCGCTGTCGTAAAGCATGGCCTTTAGACTGGAGGTGCCAACGTCAATGACGAGTATATGGTCCATGATTTCCCTTTCAGGCTCTTTTACAAGAAGCATTCTTCAACGACAGACGGCCAGCCCTCGGCCGTCGCGTCGAATAAGGCAACTCAAGCGGAACGGAAGATCCTGGCGTATTTCGTCACAATTTCCCGCACATAACTGACTTCCTTGAGTGCTAATTGCGAGAGATGATAGCTTTTGCCAGATTGCAATAACGCTTTCACCTGCTCCACCGTGTAATACGAAATCTCGGTGTTCACATTAATTTTTGCAATGCCGTTCCGAATGCACTCTCGGATAACCTCTTCCGGCGTTCCGGAACCGCCATGCAATACCAGTGGAATTTCGATGCATGCCGCGATTTTCTTTAATACTTCAACATCAATTCGTGGCGTGCCTTTGTACATTCCGTGCACTGTGCCAATGGAAACCGCGAGAGCGTCGATTCCGGTCTTCTCTACAAAGTAGCTGGCTTGCTTGGGGTTGGTATAGACCTCCTCAGCCGCTTCTTCGTTCGAGAACTCACCACCGCCGAGCGCCCCGAGTTCTGCCTCAACACTGACGTTGACAGCGTGGGCAATGGCAACCACCTCGGCGGTCTTCTTTATGTTTTCTTCAAACGGAAGGCTGGAACCATCAAACATCACCGAGGTAAATCCAGCCCGAATCGCCTTCACAATGTTCTCGAAAGACTTGCAGTGGTCCAAATGCAGTACTACGGGAATATTGGATTTGTGCGCCATGGCGTGAACGAGAGCGAATACTTCGTCCATCTCCATGTTTTTCAGGTAGCCTTCGGCGAACGCTACGATCGTGGGATAGCCGAGTTCCTCTCCGGCTTCAATCACGCCACGAATCGTTTCGTAGTTATAAACATTGAAAGAGCCGACGGCATATTTATGCCGTCGAGCCTCTTTCAGTAACTCAGAAAAGTTGACCATCATTGTTGGACACCTTTCAGCCATGCTTTGAAATCTGGTCTATCAAGGACTTCCTTGTTCACAACAAACCGCGGCTGTTGGGCACTCAGGAGTTTCTTGATATCTTCCATCAGCAATTCCGGCGAACTGGAGAGAGCCTCTTTTGTGGTTCCAGCAATATGCGTCGTGAGGGTCACATTATCGAGTGAGAGGAATGGGCTATCAGGTTTGAGCGGTTCGTCTTGGAAAACGTCTAGCCCTGCACCAGCAATGCGCTTCTCCTGCAGTGCTGCGATCAATGCGCTCTGGTCGAGCAAGCCTGCGCGGGCAGTATTTACCAGATAAGCGGTGGGCTTCATCCGGCGAAGTTCCTGCTCTCCAACCATATTCTTCGTGGCTTCGCTCATGCGGGCATGAATCGTCACGAAGTCGCTTTCCGCAAATAGTGTGTCTTTGTCTACAGGTGTGCAGCCCAGCCGACGGACCTCGTCGGCAGCGACGAACGGATCATAGACCAGGCACTTCGCTTTGAAACCAGAAAGCTTTTGCGCAACCAGCCGGCCAATATATCCGAAGCCGACTATGCCGACATTCTTATCCTTCAGTTGGGGAACCCAACTCGAGTTGGAGAATGTTTTGCGCCACTGACCGTTCTTAATTGCGAAATGCGCTCGTGCCATATTGCGGCACTCGCAGAGCATCATCCCGACGGCGAAATCGGATACCGCTTCAGCGTTCCGTCCTTCGACATTGAAAATGACAATGCCGCGCTTCGTAGCTTCTGCGACGTTGACGTTCTCCAGCCCTGCACGCGAGACGCCGGCAATGCGGAGTTTTGGCATTGCTGCAAACACTTTGGAAGAAATTGGAACGAACAGACCTGCCAGTAGCTCCGCAGTGCTGCCGTGTTCCTTAATGAGAGGATCTACAACTTCGATCTCAGGTCCTTCCTTCTCGACCTTGAGACGTCTTTCCTGCAGCTTTCCCCAATCCTCTTCCCAATCTCCGACTTTTGCGTCTGCAATGAAGTCGCCCAGGTACTTCTCTGCCGCGAGCTTGAACTCGCTGCCCCGGATCATGGCGTCGCCGATCAACACTGCCTTAATTTGTTTTGTCATAGTGTTCCTTTCCTTAGCAAAATCGATTTGTTGACGAGTGGCGAGAGTCTGTGCGTGCCTCGCTTTGGCTTGTCGCTTAACAAACTGGTGCGGATGCTTAGACCAAATGGGAAAGCACAAGCACGCCGACGAGTCCTCCAACGCCCGCGATCGTTGTGGAAACTGTCCAGGTCTTTAGTGTGTCAGACAAGGACATACCGAAGAATTCCTTGACGATCCAAAAACCCGAGTCAGTCATATGCGATAGCCCAATTGCTCCGGCGCCCACTGCAACGCAGAGCAGAGCCGGGTCGAGCCCTGGGTAACTTACCAAAACAGGGAGAATGATACCTCCAGCGGTCATCATCGCGACGGTTGAGGAACCAACGGCAAACCTCAACACGATGGCGATAATCCATCCCATGATGAGGGGACTCAGATGCATGCTTGTCATCACATCGGCGATCACTTTGCCCATTCCGCTGTTCAGAATGACCATGTTGAAAGCTCCGCCTGCACCAATGATCAGGAGGATTCCAGCCACAGGCCCAAAGCATTCGTCGGTGAGCTTAGCCAAGTCCACCTTCGTTAGTCCTCTTGCTAGCCCAAGGGTCCAGTAAGAGAGCAGCGCGGCCAAAAGCAAAGCGGTAATCGGATTTCCAATGAATGCGACGAAGGGCATGTACGGTGCGTTTTTCGATGCGACCAACTCGATGATGGTTCTGGCGACCATAATCAGCAGGGGCAGCAGAATTGTGATCAACGTAATGCCGAAAGAAGGCAGGTTTGCGCTCGGAGTTTCTTCTGCGCTCGCTTTGAAAAGCTTTTCCGGCGGGCTAAGGGTGACTCGTCGAGAGATGAAGCTGCCGTAAATCGGACCAGCTAAGATGGCAGCCGGCAAACCGACAAGGAGGCCGTAGATGATGACCTTGCCCACGTCTGCATGCAGCAAGCCAACCAATGCCATGGCAGCTGGATGTGGCGGAACTATGCAATGGACTGTGATCAACCCGGCAACCACAGGGATTCCGATCTTGGCGAGCGGCATCTTTGCCGCGGAAGCCACGCTGAAGATCAATGGAATCAATAGGACAAATCCAACCTGGAAGAAGACAGGAATGCCACAGATAAACGCGACAAACAGCATTGCCCAGTGAGCTCTTTCCCGGCCAAACGCACCGATGAGCGTGCGCGCAAGCCGTTCGGCTCCGCCAGATACCTCCATCATCTTGCCGAGAATCGTTCCCAACCCCAGGACGGTTGCAAGAAAGCCTAGAGTCCCACCCATTCCAGCCTCTATGGAGGAAGCAATCTTGGCCAATGGCATGTGCGTCGCCAACCCAAGAAAGATACAGGCAATGATCAGGGCCACGAAGGCATTCAATCGGGCTTTCATGATCAGGAAGATAATCAGGACGATAGAAACTAATAGAATCAGGAGCATGTAGACACTGCTGGACATCGTCAACCTCCGTTTGTTTGGGTCACGACACACTGCTTCACGAGCTGGTGTGGGCGGAACACGCGAGAGTCCCAATGCCTGAATCCAGCCGTTTTTCGATTGGTGTACCCAAGTTAGATATTCCTTTCTGTTCCATATTGCAAGAACTATTATGTGCTATTTGGTGTTATTGAGTTTTATTGTGTCGCAGTATGTTGTTTTGGCCACGATTGAGGTCAGGCCAAAGCATTGACAATGCGGTCGTTTCAGTGTGCCGCAGGGAAATATCGACTTTCATGAACGGCACAGCGTCTGACAGGATGGTCATTGCCGGACACCGAGGGTATCAAAGCGGAAAACCGGTCGCGAAGGTAATTCGATTGGGGTGGGGTAATCGCGTGCATGCGTCCCAAGACTGGACGGTCTGGCCATTGCTACAACTGAAAAGGAAAATTTATAGCGTTGGGATCTGTAAGCCGAATTCTGTGCGGCATTGCTGCCGTGGCGATCATTCGTCTAGGCGGCGCGTTACCACGCCGCTCAAGCGACCTACCCGGGCGTTTGGCGAGCCGAGCCGGTTCGCGGGATTCGAATGCTTGCGCATCCCAATCCATCCGCCCCTATTTGGTCTTGCTCCGTGTGGGGTTTGCCATGCAACGTTCATTACTGAACGCCCGGTGCGCTCTTACCGCACCTTTTCACCCTTACCTCTTGCGAGGCGGTGTGTTCTCTGTGGCACTTTCCGTCGGACAGCCTTAAAGCTGCCACTCCCGGACGTTATCCGGCACACTGCTCTGCGGAGTTCGGACTTTCCTCCCCCTGCAGGACACTCTCCGGCAAAGCCGGCGTAAGTCCTGCGGGCGGCGATCACCCGATCCCAACGCTATCGGGATTGATTATACAGTGGATGAGTAGCGAACTGCGGGGCGCGGGCTGTTCGATTGCGAATATCCCTTACGGCTTGATGGCGAATGCATTCGCAGGAACCAGCGCGGCAGCAGCGTCGCTCTCCAAGGTAACAGCACCGTGCTCGATGACGCCCAGGGTGGCATCATCGGCGGCCATCACCATCCAACAGACCGCACCTTTCTTGAGATTGCTGCAGGCGGTTTCCACTGTGTACTTCATTCCGGGATTGCTCTTGAGGGCGCCCTTGGTGCGCTCAATCCAGAGGCTATGAGTGCCAAGCGAATAGAGGCCGCGGACCGAGTCAGGGGAAAGGTCGAAGGACTTTTTGAGACCAGTAGAGACTCCCGATCCAAATTCCGGCAAATCCTTGGTGGAGATCTCCATTCCAATGCAGGAGAAAGGAACCACCATGACGATCAATATGGAGACAGGATTTCCATGCCGCGCGGTGATCGCTGGCTGCGAGCAGCTGGCTCCGAGCTTTTCGTCTGGGTTGTCTGCCTCTTTGACGACCTTGTCCCTAATCGCCGGGTACGACGCCTGCATGTCCACAACCTCCCAGTCGGCGGGAAGGATGTAGCTGAAGCCAATGCTGTTGGTGTGGACCTGGCTCGGCACGACCGCCGGGGCCTGAGCCAACATCGAAGAACAAGAGAGGATCAGGGTTGCGGAGAGCAGAAGGTTCTTCATGGAGGAGTCATTCTACTCTGCTCAACTGCGGCGCAACAGAAAAAAACGCCCCGCGCAAACAGGATTGGCGGGGTATTTACAGAACTGTGTTTGGATTATCCGAGCCGGTTCAGCCCGTCCACGTAAGCCTTGGCGCTGGCTTCGATGATGTCAGTGGAAGCGCCCCGGCCCATGACGCGGCGGTGACCACTCTCCAGGTGCACGGTGACTTCGCCCATGGCTTCGGTGCCTCCGGTTACGGCGCGAATGTCATAGCGCAGGAGCTTGGCCTTGACGCCGGTGAGTCCGGCAATTGCCTTGTAGACGGCATCGACCGGGCCGTCGCCGATGGACGCGCCTTCGATGGTTTTCCCTTTCACCAGCAGACGCACGGTTGCGGTTGGAATGGCCGCGGTTCCGCTGTAACTGTGCAGGTAGTCAAGCTTGAAGTTCTGCTGCTCGGGAGGCAGTTCATCGTGTACCAACGCGATGAGGTCGTCGTCGAGCACTTCCTGCTTCTTATCGGCTACGGTGAGGAAGCGCTGGTACATGGTGTCCAGCTCCGGCTTGGAGAGTTCGTAGCCGAGTTTCTCCAGCCGCGAGCGAAGGCCCGCCCGCCCGGTGCGCGCCGTCAGGACGACTTTACTTTCGGTGATTCCCACATCAGCGGGAAGCATGATCTCGTAAGTCTGGCGGTCCTTGAGGAATCCATCGACGTGGATGCCGGAGCTGTGCGAAAAAGCATTGGTGCCGACGACAGCTTTATTGGCCGGGACCGGCATGCCAAGCATGTCGGCGACCATGCGGCTGGTGCGGAAAAACTCGCGCGGTTCGATGCCGGTGCTCAGTCCGTAGTAGTCGGCGCGGGTGCGAATGCCCATGACGACCTCTTCGAGGGCGGCGTTTCCGGCACGCTCGCCGATTCCGTTGATGGTGCCCTCAACCTGGCGAGCTCCGTTGCGAATGCCTGCCAGGGAGTTGGCCACGGCGAGACCGAGATCATCGTGACAGTGGACGCTGATGGTGGCTCGCGCAATGTTCGGCACGTTGTCGCGGATGCCGGCGATGAGCGCGCCGTACTGCTCGGGAACGGTGTAGCCGGTGGTATCTGGAATGTTGACGACGGTTGCGCCGGCATCGATGGCAGCTTCGAGCATCTGGTAGAGGTAGGCTGGATCAGCGCGGCCGGCGTCTTCGGCGTAGAACTGCACGTCGCTGACACAGTTGCACGCCCGCTTCACGGAATCCACGGCGATGGCGATGAGTTTGGCCTTCTTGCCTTCGAGCGTTTTGCCGTAACGGTCGTCGCAGAACTTGCCAAGGATGTGAATGTCAGAGACGCCGATGCCGGTGTGGATGCGACCGCGCGCGGCTTTGGCAAGAGCTTTGCCACAAGCCTCAATGTCGTCGGGGACAGCGCGAGAGAGGGCGCAGATGGTCGGCCCCTCTATCTCCTGGGCAATCTTGCGGACAGCTTCGAAATCCTCGGGAGACGACGCCGGGAAGCCAGCCTCGATGATATCCACCTTCAGCCGTGCGAGCTGGCGCGCGATGGTAATCTTTTCGCGGCCTCCAAGGCGCGTGCCCGCTGCCTGTTCGCCATCTCTTAAAGTGGTATCAAACACCGCGACTTTCGACGTAGCCTTCATTTTCTGCAACCCTCGATTTGTGTTCTAAATTATGAACGGAGTCCTCAACTCGACCTCTTCAGAATAACGCACGAGGGCCGCTGGGGCTAAATTTCGTCTCAGAGAAGGCTGCGGGAATGCGGCTAAAACGAGCTACTTCTTGGGCGCTGCGGGTTGTGGTTCGAGCTTGCGCGCTACCGAGTCAAGCACGCCGTTGATGAACTGCACCGACTCCGGGGTGGAGAAACGGCGCGCGATTTCCAGCGCTTCATTGATGATGACGGGGCGCGGAGTTTTGGGGAAGCCGAGGAATTCAGCGACTCCGGCGCGCAGGATGTTGCGGTCAACGGCGGCCATTCGCTCCAGCCGCCAGTGTTCGGTGTGACCCTCAAGGAGCTGCCCTATCTCGTCGTAGCGCTCCATGGCGACACGGAAGATGTCATCGGCGAAGTTGCGGACACTATCTTCCAGGTCGCGGCGTTCGGCCCAGAAGGTTTTCTGGACGTGCTCGACCGACTGTTTGCCCATGTCGGCCTGGAAGAGCATCTGCAATGCAAGTTCGCGTGATTTCCGTCGTGTACCCATGATTCCTTTTAAGTCCTACTTCTGCTGTATCGTGCGTTTGAGTCCGGCCATTTCCAGAGCGGCGAGGGCAGCTTCAAATCCCTTGTTGCCCATCTTCAATCCGGCGCGGTCGATGGCCTGCTCCAGAGTATCGCAGGTGAGAACGCCGAAGCCGATGGGAACACCGGTGGCAAGCGTCACCTCTCCGATACCGCGCGTGACCTCATTGACGATCACATCGTAGTGCGCAGTGTCTCCGCGCAGCAGGCAGCCAATGGCGACCAGGGCGTTGTACTTGCCGCTTTCGGCGAGCAATTTGGCGGCCGTGGGAATCTCAAAGGCTCCGGGAACGCGAACGATTTCAATGTCGGAAGCAACGGCTCCGGTGCGGCGCAGCGCGTCGGTGGCGGCGGAGAGAAGACGCTCGGTGATGAATGAGTTGAAGCGCGAGACGATGACGGCGAACTTCATTCCGGTCGAGTTGAGCTGCGACTCCTTCGTCGGCTGACGCCAGTTCTCGTTGTAACTGAAGACAGCGAGTTTGCCGTATCCGGCGGGAATCTCCAGGACGAACATGCGCGCGCCCCAGGGGCAATCGACGATTTCGGCAGCGAAGGTGAAACCCTTGGCGCGGGCCGCTTCGGCGAGAATGTCGGCGTTGTCGACCTCGACGATCAGATCGGCCGCGGGCATGTCCTTGCCCATGGCGAGTTCGACGCCGGACTCGAAGGCTTCAAACTTCTTGCCTTTGGAATTGCTGCGATTCCAGGTTTCGCCGGAGGCAAAACCGAGGGCCGAGAAAAACTCCTCAAGCAAACGAAGGTCTTCGTCGCAGGAAGGCACAATGAGGCGATGAAATGAGCGGATCACATCTTCTTTTGTACCACAGGTGGAGGACAGGGAGCAGCGAAGTGCCAGCGAACGGGCGCGCCGGGCAAATTGCCGGGACGGTGACGTGAGCTCGTCCAGCTTTACGGCAACCTCTCCACATTCGCGAATAGCGGACGGATGAGGGCTACCGAGTTGACGCCGATGCGCAAGAGTTTGGGCGGGCTACGCTGAAACCAGCAGCCCGCCTATGCTAAACGCCCTTGAACTGAGGGGCGCGTTTTTCGAGAAAGGCGCTGGTGCCCTCATCTTTGTCAGCGGTCGCGAAGCAGAGGCCGAAGAGCGCAGCCTCGTAGGCCAGTCCCTCGGAGAGAGACATCTCCAGACCCTTGCTGACAGCGTCGAGACAGTAGCGGATGGCAATTGGCGCATTGGCAATGATTTTTTTGGCAATGGCTTCGGCGCGAGGCAGCAACTCGGCGGCTGAAACCACTTCATTCACAAGCCCGATGCGGAGAGCCTCGTCGGCCTGTACCATGTCGCCGGTGAGAATGAGTTGCAGTGCGCGGCTCTTGCCGACCAGACGCGCCAGGCGCTGGGTGCCACCATAGCCGGGAATGATTCCGAGTTTGACTTCAGGCTGGCCGAAGCGGGCGTTCCCGGAGGCGATGCGGATGGTACAGGCGAGGGCTAGTTCATTGCCGCCGCCCAGGGCAAAGCCGTTGACGGCGGCAATGATGGGTTTGCCGCAGCTTTCAATGAGGGTAAAAAGGGCCTGCCCGCGAGCAGCAAATGTCTCGGCTTCAGTCCCGCCGAGAGCGGTGAATTCGTTGATATCCGCGCCGGCGACGAAGGCTTTTTCGCCTTCGCCGGTGAGGATGGCGACACGCACATCGTCATCGTCGCGCACGGACTGAAAGGCACGGCTGAGTTCCTGCAAAGTATCGGCATTCAGTGTGTTGAGCACCTTGGGGCGCGCAATGGTTATGAACGCTATTTGATTTTTCTTTTCGTAGCGGAGATTTTCAAAGGGGCTTGTAGACATGAATGTATCTCCTAAGGGCGAATGCCGGAAATACGGAACGAGTGTACTGCTGGAAAGCAAGAGAGGCAATTGGTTGTGAGCCCGCGCCAACGACCGGGATGGCTCAGGCGCGATCCCGGTCGGCGTCTCCAAATATTGCAGCATGCAGCTTCCCCGGGAGTTCCCCGGCTTACGACTCCTCGCTCTGCGAGCGCAGCACCTCACGGATTTGGCGATTGATCTTTGCTGCGTCGCGAGTGGCCTGATCGATGAGGTCCAACCAGCGCTTGTTGGCATCATCCAGCTTGACCTGGCTGAGCAGGTACGTGGCTTGCATGATGGTTTCAATGGAATTGCTAAGATCGTGCGCCAGCGTCCGCAGTTCCTTGCTGATGACCAAAGGAATTTTGGGCGCGGTATCGGATTGCGGCTCAGACATGAAGATCCCCTGAATGTTTTCCGGCGCGATTCTCGAGCGCGGCTGCGGCAATCCCGGCAGAATGGATTGAGTATCCTTGGCCCCACAACGTCCCAATCGCAGCGGGCAAGAAGGATTCCACCACCTGGAACCGAATAGCAAGAATATAGTCCGCAATTCAACATTGCGCAAAAGCCGGGCCGAAAAATCGCGCGGGTGAGGACGTCTCACCCGCACTGTAGGTCGCGACGCAAAGCAATTGTCCATGTCCCGCCGCTCTCAGCGAGAACGCTGACACCTCGGAGATGGGCGGCGATAAGCACCCCAGCAGACGCGTGGAGGAGGCCTAAAATTGTGCCTCTGGATCATCCACAGCTGCTGATTCGACAAACTAAGTCCGTGTGTTACAATCCATTTGCAGGCCAAAGAGAAAGGCGTGACCGGATTGGTCACAGCGTGTGTTTAGCGCTCCCTTTCAGTGTGCCGAAGTGGCGGAATTGGCAGACGCGCATGGTTCAGGTCCATGTACTCGCAAGGGTGTGGGGGTTCGAGTCCCTTCTTCGGCACCAATCGTTGTAAACAAAGCACTTACCCGCTTGTTACCAATCTTGTTACTATCCGTTGTCATTAGTTGGTGACTGCTGGCACTCGCTAGCAGCCACTGGACTGGCCACTCCAGCCCAATTTTGCCTCCATCGAAATCCAAACGAAGGAGCTTGGGCTTGGCGAACGAAACTCCTGTCCTTTATCAACACATAAAAATTGGGGGTAAGTGGACCTATCGGAAGGCGCCGACGAAACGCTTGCGGCGGCTATCTGAAGGTGCTTAGTGTTTGCGGGTACCTTCGTACCAGCTTGCGTTCGTAGCTACCGGAGAACAACCCTTTTCATTCTGCGGCCGACGCGGAAGACTTTTTCTGCGGGGAGCGGGAGTTGAAGATAGAGCTCCTTGCAGGTTTCGCCATCGATTTTGACTGAGCCAGCTTTGATTTTGCGCTGGGCGTCGCTATTGGATTCGGCGAGCGCGGCGCGGGCGATTACTTTGTCCAGCTTGATGTTGGCGATGCCGTCGGTGATGGTGCCGACCTCGGAGGCAAGGATTTCGATCTCCTCAAGGTTTTCCGGGACTTCATCTTTCTGGAATTGTTTGGCCCAGTTTTCTTCGGCGGCTTGGGCGTCGGCGGTGGAATGGAAGTCGGCGATGATGCGTTTGGCAAGGTCTTTCTTGGCGCGCATGGGATGGAGCGTGCTGACTTTTACATTGGCCTGGAGGGCTTCAATTTCGGCGATGGTGAGGTCGGTAAGCAGTTCGTAGTAGCGCCACATGAGAGCGTCACTGATGGACATGAGCTTGCCGAACATTTCCTGCGCGGTTTCCGTGATGCCGACGTAGTTGCCAAAGGACTTCGACATTTTGCGGTCGCCGTCGAGTCCTTCAAGCAAGGGCATGGTGAGGACGATCTGCGGCGGGTAGCCGTAATCCTGCTGGAGCTTGCGTCCCATGAGCAGGTTGAACTTCTGGTCGGTGCCGCCGAGTTCGACATCGCACTCAAGGGCGACGGAGTCATAGCCCTGCATCATGGGGTAGAGCAGTTCGTGGACGGAGATCGGCTTCTCTTCCTGGAAGCGTTTGTGGAAGTCCTCGCGTTCGAGCATCTGGGAGACGGTGAACTTGGCGGTGAGGCGGACGAAGCCCTCGTAGTCGAGCTTTAAGAGCCACTCGGTGTTGTAGCGGACCTCGGTCTTTTCCTTATCAAGAATCTTGAAGACCTGCGCCTTGTAGGTTTCGGCGTTGGCATCGAGCTGCTGGCGGGTGAGCGGCGGACGAGTGGCGTTGCGGCCCGTGGGGTCGCCGATGAGACCGGTGCCGTCTCCGATGAGAAAGATGACGGTGTGGCCCATGTCCTGAAAATGCTTGAGCTTGCGAATGAGGACGGTGTGCCCCAGATGCAGGTCAGGCGCGGTGGGATCGAAACCAGCTTTGATGCGAAGAGGCTTGCCAGTTTTTAAGGACTTTTCGAGGCGCTCGCGCAGATCACTCTCACGAATGATTTCGACGGAACCTTTGCGAAGGTAGGCCAGTTGCTCATCAACAGGAAGGAAAGAGGACATGACTCTGCAATTATAAGGGTTCGTTCCATTGACGGATTGGTGGATTGATTCATTGACGAATTGAAAGGCGCTCTGGCGGCGGACGCGGGGCTGATATATTGAGCGGATGCTGAAAGTGAAATTGCTAACGGCGTCGGCGAAGGCGCCGACGATTGCACATCCGGGTGAAGACCTGGGATACGACCTCTATGCGAGCGAAAGCGTGACAATTGCGGCTCGGGGAAACACCACGGTTCCGACGGGAGTGGCAGTTGAGTTGACCACGGCAGCGGGCGAGCCGCTAGGGGCGCTGCTGCGCGATAAGTCTTCGATGGCGGCGCGCCGGTTGACCTGCACGGGAGGGGTGATCGATGCAGGATATCGCGGCGAAGTGCGGGTGCTGATGGAAAACCTGGGCGACACGGCGGCGGAGATTCATGCAGGAGACAAGCTGGTGAACCTGATTCCCTACCCCGTGCTGACGACTCCGGTGGAAGTAGTGGAGGAGTTGACCGACAGCAGCCGGATGGGCGGAGGGTTTGGATCGAGCGGGAGAAAATAGAGGGATTGACGATTGCGGATTGGTTCATTGACGATTGAGAGGCGGGAAAACAACTGTCGGATTGCCAATTTATTCAGTGGCGATTGTAGGACGGCGGAAAGATTAACGACATAGACCGAGATCTGGCGCTTTCAAATCGTCAATGACACAATCCGGCAATCCGACAATGGTAAGACTATGGATCAACAGGCGCTAAGAGTTAGAACACGGGATTTTGCAATAAGGATTGTCCGGCTGTTTCAAGGACTTCCGAAGTCGACGGAAGCGCAAGTCATTGGACGGCAATTGTTGCGCAGCGGAACCTCAGTTGGAGCAAATTACAGGGCAGCCTGCCGTGCTCGATCGAAAGCCGAGTTTATTTCCAAGATTGGAGTTGTCGTGGAGGAGGCCGATGAAACTGTCTTCTGGATTGATATTCTTGGGGCAACCGCGATCCTCTCCGCCGAGAAGCTCTGTGTGATCGCGAAAGAGGCCGATGAATTGCTGGCTATATTTGCGGCCTCGCAGCTCACAGCAAAAGGCCGGCGAGGGGATTGACGATTGCACCATTGACGATTGAAAAACGATGAAGGACGGATGTTTCATTGACTAAGTTTCGGCGCCTGGTGATCCACCGTCCTTCAATCGTCAATGAATCAATCTGCAATCCGTCAATTTCTCCGTCGTTCCCAAATTCCACGTGGGCAAGGTAAAATTGATTGTTCGCCGTGGCTGGGTTCGGACACCCTAGCAAGCCGAGGTCGGGCTTGCCGGAAACTCTGAGTTCTCTGGCCGGGGCACGACCTGCCTGTTGGGAGACATAATTCCGTTTGCCCGCGGCCACAATTTTCAAGAAATAGAGATTGGAGCAACCCTTCATGGCGATTATTGCCACCCAAATGCGTCCGGGGATGATCATTAAGCACAACAATGAGCTGCACTCGGTCTTTACCGTGGAGCACCGCACCCCGGGCAATCTGCGCGCCTTCATCCAAGCCAAGCTGCGCAACCTGCGCACGGGCGCCATGTTCGAGCACCGCTTCCGTTCGGGCGACGCGATTGAGAAGATTACCGTCGATGAAATCAAGATGGAGTATTTGTACAACGACGGCGACAACTACTTTTTCATGGACATTGAGAGCTACGAGCAGACGGCGCTGAACCGCGACACGCTGGGCGACTCGGTGGACTACCTGACGCCGAATCTGCAGATCACGGTGGAGTTCTACGACGACAAGGCAGTGGGAATTGATCTGCCGCAGACAGTGGAACTAACGGTGACGGAGGTCGAGCCGGGATTGAAGTCGGCTACGGCTTCGTCGGTGACCAAGCCGGCGACGACCGAGACGGGATTGATTGTGCAGGTGCCTCCGTTTGTGAACGAGGGCGACAAGATTCGCGTGGATACGGCCGAAGGCATTTATCTTTCCCGCGCATAGTTGAGAGGCTTCGCGACGGGCAGGGGCCAACAGATGGCCGCTCCGGCCGCTAACGCCGGCACGCGGTTCGAATGGCGCGCATGTAAGGAGAGTATGGCTGGGATCCAGATTTTCCGCCGATACCTGGTGTTGGGCCGCGTGCAAGGCGTAGGCTTTCGCTGGTTTGTGGAGCGCGAGGCGCGGATGATCGGCGTGGGCGGATGGGTGCGCAATCGCGACGACGGTGCGGTGGAAGTGCTGGCCGTGGGAACGAATGCGCAGTTGGGTACGCTCTATGACCGACTGCGGGAAGGACCGCGGGCGGCACGCATCGACCAGGTTGAGGTAGAAGACGCCGCACCGTTCAGTGGATACAAGACATTTCAAATCGAGGAGACCCGGTGACCACCGTTCCGAATACACACGCCGTTTTGGCTGCTGAAGATCTGAAGAAACTCATTCGGGAGATTCCCGACTATCCCAAGCCGGGCATTCTCTTCTACGACATCACAACGCTGATCAAGAACCGCGCTGGATTTGCCCGCGTGGTGGATTTCATGACTTCTCCGTACCTGGACAAGAACGTGGACTTGGTGCTGGGAATGGAGGCGCGCGGGTTCATCTTTGGACCGGCCATCGCATACCGGCTGAACGCGGGATTCATTCCGGTTCGCAAGCCGAAGAAACTGCCGGGTGTGACGGTGAGCTACACCTACGACTTGGAATATGGAACCGATACGCTGGAGATTCACAAGGACGCGATTCAGCCCGGACAACGCGTGCTGATTGTGGACGATCTGCTGGCTACGGGCGGCACGGCGGAAGCGACGGCGAAGCTGGCGAACCAGCTCGGCGCCGACATCTGCGGAATCAGCTTTGTGGTGGAGTTGGACTTCCTGAATGGGCGCAAGCGGTTGGCTCCGTACGAAGTGTTCTCACTGCTGCACTATGACGAGTAGGAGAAAGCTGATCAGGGTTTGAGAATCCACCGCTGGCGCGGTGGATTTTTCTTGCGCGGGAGGGCGGATGAGAGTTGTTTGGCCCGAAGCTGAAGCTGGGGAGCTTTAAGCGTTCGACTTCGGGTCAACCTTCGACCGGGGCGGCGGCTCTAAAGAGGGAACGCCACAACGTCTAAATTACTCCCGGGAGACACAGACAGAGATGAATAAGCTTCTGTACGCCGCTTCGATCGCATTGCTCGGCGCTGGAATGGCGGTTGCACAATCGTCGACAGACCAGTCCACAACACCATCCACGCAATCCCCAACCCAGGACACGCAAACGCCTTCGACTACCAATAATTCTTCTTCGCAGACTGGCTCGACGGCCGGCTCGATGAGCGGCAACACCAGTTCAACGGACACGGCCGGCAGCAGCGATAACTCAGGGACGAATACGGACCAGAGTTCTTCGGTGAAGAAGCACAAGAAACACAAAAAATCGACCAGTGCGAGTTCCACGGACACGGATACCTCAAGCTCGCCCAGTAGCTCGACCGACAACTCTGGGACAGACACGCAGAAGTAGTGAGAGCGCAGATTCTAGAGGGCGCGGCGAAATCTGCTGCGCCCTCACTTTGCGGCGGGGCGAAAAAGTGGTCCAATAGGCGAGCTCAAGTGAGGTGATCACGGTCACTGCACATGAGGCAGGGAGGTACTAAGCTCTCATGCTCATAGGGGGAGACACATGGCAAATGCGGCCATTATAGATGCTCTCTTCTGCCTTCCCAAGAAGGCCACCGTGACGCAGATCTCAGAGTGTGTTCCCTTCACAGAAGATCTTGGTCCGCGAATGCTTGCAAGCGGAATCTCTGGCGCTCTGCTGGCACACGGCAACTGCGCGCAATGCCAGTATGAATGGAACTGCGCCGACCGGCGAACTCACGAAATCATGAATACCGTGGCGCAAAATCCAAGACAATTGCGCGGATTGGCGGCCTACGATCCATTGAGGATTGGAGAAAGCCTGCGATGGATTGACAAAGCGGTGATCGAAGGCGGGCTGGCCGGCGCCTACGCCCAGGCACAGTGCTGCGCCAGCGGGCTGGCCGCGGCACGGATGTATCCGCTCTACGGAGTCTGCGCCAAGCTGGGCGTGCCGGTGGTGATTGACTTTGAGAGCCGAGAAGACTGGATGCACCACCGTCCGCAGGTAGAGGTGGTAGCCGCGGATTTTCCGGAGCTTGATATTCTGCTGGCGACGCCTCCAGGTAGCACGGCGACGAGCATTCTACGGCTGATGCAGCGCTCGCAGCGGATCTCGTTTCTGCTGTGCCCGCAGGAGTTACAGTCCGATCAAGCGCTTTGTGAGTACGTGGAATTGCAAGGGCGTGAACGGGCACTGTTCCGCGCTTCCATTTTGGGTTGGCCGCGGGCGGTGGAGATGGCTGGAACGCTATCCCTGAGCCCAGAGGCGAGGCGCGCGTATCTCTCGGAAAACGCTGCACGATTGTTCAACTTTCCAGTGGAGACTACAGACGCTGCGGCGTAGGACGGAAGTGCAAATCTACGGCATTGAGCAATGGCGATGCACGCCAATTGCCAACATTTCGCAGCGTTTGACTTGCGCTGATGGCTGCTCTCTCATAGCATCTAACTCACTACGGTGCCGACCTGCAAAGTTTGTGATGAGGTGGAACACCACTGCGGACCGATAATTCTATATCGGGTGCCCGACTCGACAATTGGTCTGGTGTGCTGATCCCCAGTTGGATCGGCCTAAAGGACCACGGAGGGCGCCCACCTGGTGAATCGGGTTCACAGCACCCCCACCTCACACGGCCACGCGGGCCGGTACCTTATAGTTGTTCGATCTGGCTATTTGGGGCATCGCATTTACGATCTCTTCATTTCCTTGCGACCTGAGCGCCTGACTCTCGATCTACAATAGAGACGTGTTCCCTCACCTGTTTCATATCGGCTCCTTTGCCCTGCCTACCTACGGCGTTATGGCCGCACTGGGCATGACTGCTGGTCTGTACGTAATCTTCCGGTTGGCACGCTTTCGCGGACTTGATCCGGACCAGATGTGGAATCTGGGGGGAATTGCCGCCTTCAGCGGCATTCTCGGCTCCAAGCTGCTGATGATCGGGGTGGACTGGCGGGATTACCTGGCGCAGCCAGGACGCATCTTCAGCATGGAGACTTTGCAGTCGGGCGGAGTTTTCTCCGGCGGGCTGTTGCTGGCGATTGCCTGCAGTTGGTGGTACGTGCGGCGGGAGAAGATTCCCTTCCTCTCAGCGGCAGACGTGTTTGCGCCGGGAGTTGCGCTGGGACACGCCTTCGGGCGCATCGGCTGCCTGTCTGCGGGTTGCTGCTATGGCCGCGCGAGCAACGTGCCATGGGCGATTACCTTCCACAATCCGTGGGCGGCGGAGTACTCCGGCACGCCGCTGAACCAACCGCTGCAGCCTACGCAGCTTTATGAGTTCGTGGCCGAGTTGATCAACTTCTTTCTGCTCTACTGGCTATGCAAGCGCAAGAAATTCGAGGGCCAGATCATTGCCCTGTTCATGATCATCTACGGCACAGAGCGCTATATTTTTGAGTTCTTCCGCGGCGATCCAGGACGTGGCGAGGTGTTTGGCGGCTTGATGACCGGGACGCAGTTGATTGCGCTCGGACTGGTGGTGAGCGGCTTCCTGATTTATCTTCGCCGTACGCCGTTGCGCTCCATGCAATCCCCCGTGGCCGGCACGGCAAAACCGGGTGTGGCTACAGCCTCACGAGCTTAGTTCGGGGCGGGCAACTCTGGCAGACGCTGGGGTAACGCTTCGCTGCCGGTCGCAGACGCTAGGCAGACGCTAGGCGGGTAACGCGGCGACGGACGCCGCTGCCGGTCGCAGACGCTAGGCAGACGCTAGGCGGGTAACGCGGC
>Ga0181520_10002164_pt1 | contig 37311 bp, 35 predicted proteins | sample PEATcosm2014_Bin_29_FD_132451 | JGI IMG/M metagenome (GOLD analysis project Ga0181520, IMG submission 132451) | Peatland microbial communities from MTU Mesocosm Facility, Houghton, MI, USA - PEATcosm2014_Bin02_30_metaG | ecosystem: Environmental > Terrestrial > Soil > Wetlands > Peat | place... | reverse complement strand
CTCGAAGGCAACGGGCGCCCGCGTGGCAGCGCGCTGAACGCTTTGGGTGCCGTGCGGCTGGCAATGCGCGTGAAAGTTTGATTCTCGCGATGGAGCCGACGGCACCCTGGTGGTTCCTTTCGTTGATAAGTCCGATGGCTATCTACACAAGGGGTGAGGGTTCTAGTTATGGCGAGCACTTCGCAAGCAAGTCCGCCGACTACCGAACAGAAGACGGTCATCACTAAATACATGTGGTTGGTGCTGATCACCACCATGTTGGGCTGGGGCCTGGACGGCACGGATGGAGTTCTATATTCCATGGTTGTGCAACCGGCGATGAGGGAGTTGCTGGGAGCATCCGCTACACCGGCTCAGATTGGATATTACGGCGGACTCAATATTGCGATGTATCTGGTTGGATGGGCCGTAGGCGGCATTGCGTTCGGAATTCTGGCGGATTACTTCGGGCGAGTGCGCATCCTTAGCATTGGGATTTTATGGTTCGCAATCTTCACGGGATTGACCGGCTTTGCGACGGCTTGGTGGCATGTGGGGGTACTGCGTTTCCTGACAGGGCTTGGATCGGGGGTTGAGTCGATTCTGGGAGCGAACCTGATCTCGGAAACCTGGAACAATAAGTACCGTCCAAAAGCTGTTTCTTTCATGATGTCTGCCTACGCGCTGGGAGCGTTTCTGGCCGCATTTATTTACCGCATTGTGGGTCCCTATGGATGGCGTAAGGTGTTTTTCGTTGGCGTGTTGCCAGCGCTCTGCGTTTTGCTGATCCGGCGATGGGTTCACGAGCCAGAGGCATTTGAAAAGGTGCGGGCGAAGCGGAAGCAGCTTAAGCAATGTGGACAAACTTCAGAGCAGGACAAGAAGTTCCTGGAATTCACGCTGCTTTCTATTCTGAGAGGGGAGTATCTCAGGCCCACCTTGATCTGCATCACGATGTCGATTTGTGCTTTGATCGGCACGTGGGCCGTGGGAGGATGGATTCCGAGTATCATCCGGGAAGTTCTGCAATCACAAGGAGTCGCGGCATCGAAACACCTGGCCCTGGTAGCCTACGGAAGCATGGTGTATTCGCTGGGAGGCTGGATCGGCTACGTTACATGGGGATTTATTACCGAGCGGATTGGACGTAAACCGACGTTTGCAATCAATCTGCTGGGAAGCCTGATCCTGGCGCCGGTTCTGTTCCTTTTTGTCCGTAATCAGATGTTGTTTCTGTGCGGACTTTTCCTGATCGGATTTACGTTCTTCGGCTACTTCGGCGGGATGGCGGTCTATGTGCCCGAGTTGTATCCACCACGAATGCGCGCAACGGCGTTGTCGTTTGTGAATGGCAGTGCGCGGGTGCTGACGGCGTTGGGTCCCTTTGTGACAGGAATGCTGGTCGCACCTTTCGGCTCGTATGCGAAAGCAGCGGCGGCCATTTCCTCGATCTATCTGCTTGGGACGATCGCGCTGATCTTCGCCAAGGAGACTCGCGGCCTACCGCTGCCTGAAGACTAACCTCACACCGAGTCAAATAGCCGCCAACAGCAGGCGCATATCATCCTCGCTTGCTGTTGGCGGCAGGCTACACGGCTGCCGCTTGCGCGATGGCCGCAGCACTCGGGAGTTTTTCAACGTTCCAACAGGTCTCTATCAAACGCCGAATCTGCGCGGACGGCAGAATTCCTTCGGCGAGGTCGGTAACCTTCGCCTCTATTGCGCTGTCGCTCATTGGCACCTCGACGCTGCCAACGGCATGCTGAATGAATTTGTTTAACTTGCGTCCATCCTTGGTAATGATGGTGAGGTCAACCTGATTTGTCTTAATCGACGGGTCGACGATTGGCACCACTTTTTCCCGCAGGGCCACAACGACTGGATCGCGTACGGCGCGTTCGCTGAACTGCTTATCACCTCCGGCGCCTTCGACCACGGCCACCGCAACCGCGTGATAAATACTGAATTTGCCTTCGAGACCTGCATACGGATTCTTTTTGCCCGTGAGTACCAGAACCTGCGGATTGACTCGCAGCTCAATGCGGTCGATCTGGTCTGGCTTCAGGTTGTATTGATTGCGTAGCTGAATTGCAGCATCGATGGCTGGGTGCAGCACGATGCCACAGGCAAACGGTTTGTAGGTATTCAGTGCGGCTTCGTAGTGCTGACCGAGTCCTTCGGTGATTTCCCGGAAGTCGTGCCTGGTGCTGACGACATTTGCCCAGCCAAGTTTTGCCTCAAGCATCTGGTTGGAGCTTGTATAACCTTTCGCCGCGAGGAGGGCCGAGAGCAGCCCGTTGTTCGCCGCCCGGCCAGGGTTGAAACTCTTGTTCATGGAGCCGAACGACTCGATGAATCCAACCGGCTGCGAGGCCGCCAAACCCAGCGCCCAGATCATCTGCTGCTCATTGAGCCCGAGAAGCTTGCCAGCAGTGGCGACAGCACCAAACTGGCCAACCGATCCAGCGCCGTGCCAACCGCGGTCGGTATGTTCCGGCCATACAGCATTGCACGTGCGAAAGACGGTCTCTACGCCGAGAACGACGGCGTTCAGAAAATCTGTTCCGGAAACCGGCTGGTACTCCGCGAGCGCAAGTGCGACGGGGATGACCGCCGAGGATGCATGGATGAGGGTTTTGGGATGGGTGTCGTCGTAGTCGAAGATGTGAGTGCTGATGCCGTTAATCATGGCTGCGTTTAAAATGTCGAAGCGTTCATGCCGTCCCATGATGGTGGCTTGGGGAGGGCCAGAGAATGGCGCGAGGGCGGCGATCACATCATTCACGCCTTCGTGGTGCGATGCTCCGACCGCAACTCCGGCCCAGTTCAGCAGCGTCCGGATCCCTTCCTTGCGTACCGCCTGAGGCAGATCCTCATATTTTGCAGTCACGATGTAATGGGCCAGAATACGCGTGACAGCAGGCGGAGGTGCAGGAAGCGTCGAGGCCGCATCCGCACTGGCTGCTCGCGGCACGGCGAGTGCCGAGATGGAAGTACCGGCCGCCACGAAGGATGCAGCCGTGGCTGTGCGGAGAAATGATCGGCGATCCAGTTCGTACATATGAGTACCTCGCGAAGACAGTAGCGTTGAAAGAAGCAGCAATTGTTACCGAATTGCGCGGGCAAGACAACAGAAACTTACATTCGACAAACGTATTACGATGTCCGAAAACAAAATTGCGGCCGGAGCCATGATGCGCGCCGGCCGCAATTGTCGAGTTAACTCTTTCTTACGGGATGATCGGCAGCAGGAGATATGATCCCCACTGGCCGCCGGCATAGAGATTTACTTTTCCGCCAAAGACATCGGGCGGACGGTTGTCGGGATCGTTGTGCGTCATGCCGCCCGTGCCCCGCGTTCCGTAGTAAAACTTCTTGCCGAATTCGTTCAGTTCGCCATCGTACTCATAGTCCTTGCCACGAACCGTAAGGGCCACTTGCCAGCCTGCGGGAACCACGATGCAGGATGGAACGATTTCAATATCGCACTCGTAGATCTCGTTGGGAGTCAGCGGCTCTACGCGGTCGTGCGGATGAAACGGCTGATACGGCTTCGAACGCACAGGATCGAGCTTGCGATGCGAGACGCGCAGCCAGCCATTAGCGATGGGAGTATTGGGATCGGTTGAACCCATGAAGGTTAATTCCTTACCTTCGGGGTCGAAGACACGCACGATCAGGAACAAGTCCGCGTCTTTGGTCGATGAGGAGATGAAAAGCTTGGCTGCTATTGGGCCGGTGATTTCGGTCGCCTTGGTCAGCGGAGGAGTGCGGAAGGTGAGACCGTTGCCCACCGCGTCGTACTCGATGGATGAGCCCTTGGAGACGGGTTTAGGCGTGAGGGAAGCAGCCGAGGGATCGATGTAGAACTTGGTCCACTGGGTACGAGCAAGCGGCCATTCGTTCTCGGCGCGCAAGACAAACTTTTCACCGGGATGGCGGACGTTGAGTTGCACACGCGGTTGTTGCTTCTCCCATCCGTTTTCAATGCCCTTGAGGAAGTGGTCGAAGAAGCGCTTCTGCAGATCAAGCCCATATTTGGTGGAGAACAAAGACCAGTGGGAATCGCCGTGCGCTTCCAGCCACTTCTGCTTGGAGGCTGCATACATAAAGCCGTTGAAGTTACCGCGTGGGTGAATGCCTTGGCCGCCCCAGTTGGCGCAGGTTAATACCGGAAGCGTAACCTCCGAGAGGTCGGCGGTGCGCGCCTTGTGCCACTCGTCATTCAACGGGTGTTTCTTGATCTCCTCGTAAATGTTGAGACGGTTCTTGGCCAACTCCTCATCGGAGAGCGTTATTGCGCCAGCGATGGATTCACCAGTGTTGGGATTCTTCTTGGCCTTGTCTCCGCGTCCGTACTGGACGTGCGCCACCTGGGTCTTGGCCCAGCGCTCCTGGAATTGCGACAAGATGCCGCCATGGTAGAGAGAGTCGCGGTAATAGTCGTTGCGCCCTTCCCAGGGAATAATTGCGGCGAGATGCGGCGGATGCTTGGTAGCCACGCGCCACTGATTGTAAGAGTAATAGGAGATGCCGAGCATGCCGACTTTTCCATTGCTCCAGGACTGTGTGCCTGCCCACTCGATGCAAAGGTAAAGGTCGTCAATCTCTCGCAGGGACATGGGTTCCATGAAGCCTTCAGAGCAGCCGGCACCACGGGAATCCACGCGGACAACGACGTAGCCATGCGGCACCCAGCGCTCGGGATCGGTGGTTTCCCAGTTCTGATACTTGTTGGTCGAGCCTTCGAGGATATCCGGATGGTCGGTGACCATCTTCTCCCACTGCATGGGATAGCCTTCCTGGTAAGAGAGGCCCTTGGCGTAGATCCCGTAGCTCAGAATCACTGGATACCGTCCATCGGCAATGGGGCGGAAGATATCTGCACGCATAACCACACCGTCGTCCATAACGATTGGTGCATTCCAATCGATCTGCATTCCATCCCGCACTTCGCTGTGCATCTTGATTTCAGACGCTCGGCTCACTTCGCTCATAATTACAAGCTCCTCCTTGAGCTGGAATTATTTTCTGTTGGCGATCACAGGTTTCGCTGGATGGGACCCATCCTACTCCTAGGTTGCGCCAGCCGCCAATGTACTTTACATCTTTAGTCTTAGCAGGTTTCCAGGAGAGCGCAACATTTCCTTTACAAGTTTGGGAGCGCGAATTAAGAATGAATTCTGCCGCCGCAGACTTTCGTTTGGCCGGTGCGGGAAGGCTGCGTTTGTGGATGGGGAAGGTTTTTCTATTTCAGAACAGCAAAGGATGGTCATCAATGAGTAAGCCGGGGTTTGCGGATGATGGACGACTGAACGTTGCGTTCGTCGGATTGGGCTGGTGGGGAAAAACCCTTCTTGGAGATCTGAAGGACAGCTCGAAAGTGCGCGTTGCGATGACGGTGGACGCCGTACCTGCCGCCGGAGAGTGGGCACAAGCACAGGGATTCAAGTTCATTACCGATTACAACGCGGCGCTTGCCGATCCCGAGGTGGGTGCCGTGGTTCTTACCACGCCGCACAGCCTGCACGCCCAGCAGATTATTGCTGCGGCGAAAGCGAAGAAACATGTTTTCTGTGAGAAGCCATTAACCCTGACACGACAGGAGGTGCTGGCGGCGGTTGCGGCGTGCGAGAGCAATAACGTGGTGCTCGGAGTTGGCCATGAGCACCGCTTCAAGCCCGCGATGCAGGAGCTCTTACGAGCTGTAAGAGCGGGTGAGCTCGGTTCGATCCAGATGACCGAAGCAACTCTGACAAATCCGGGAAGACCACTTGCGACCGACAATTGGCGGCTGGAAAAGAAGGAACGGCCGGCGGGCACAATGTCCGCACTGGGCATCCACGGACTGGATCTCTCGGTAGGGGTGAATGGAGCTGCCAAAAGCGTGCTGGCATACAGCGATTCGCTGGCCGGTCCGGTTCAGGACACCCTCGGGATTCTGATCAACTTCAAGAGCGGCGCCAAAGGAGTTATTTCCTCCATTAGTGGACCGCCATTCTCGATTCGTTTTGCCGTCTTTGGCAGCAAAGGTTGGATGGAGTTGCACGACAAGACGCATCCGCAGGCGCCGCAAGGCTGGACTCTGACCAAGTGCAAGCACGGAAGCCTGCCTGAGCACGTCGAATACCCGGCTATGTCCATGGTTCAGGCGAATGTGGAGGCTTTTGCGGACGCAGCGTGTGGCCGCGCTCCTTATCCGGTGACCCACGCTGAGATGGTGGCCAATATCTCCGCCTTCGAGGCGATTGGCAAGTCAGCCGACAGTGGAGAGATCGTTGCAGTGGAAGGGTAAAGCGTCAGAGTAAGTGGCCGTATCGCAATTGGAACGGCTATCCTGAGCGGAGCAGAAGGATCTGCTTTTATATGGCAGATCCTTCTGCTCCGCTTCACTTCAAGAAAACTATTTCCCCAGCGCAAACACCTCTGTCAACCAGCCGAACATCTCCTCGCGCGCTAATTGCAGGTTATCGAACTGGCAATGCTGGTCTCCACCATCTTGCTTTGTGAATACCTTCAGTTTCTTCGGACAGCGCAGCAGTTCATAGGTGCTATAGGCATCTTTGAGAGGAATCTGCTGATCGTCTTCGCCATGCAGAATTAACGTCGGACATTCTATGAGCGGCGCCACGTCGCGCAATTTGAAGTTCTTGAGCAATTGCCTTGCGTCCTTCATGTTGTCGACACTTAGAATCCACATTAAATAGATTGCCAAGGGATAGTCGTCGGGACGCTTGTTCCAGATTTCTTCGAAGTCATACTGCGCGCCCCAGGCGATGCAGGCCGCGTAACGTTTCTCAAACGCCGCTCCACGAGGCGCGTAGTAGCCACCCATGCTCCATGCCATGAGAGCTACGCGTTTGGTATCCACGTCCGAGCGGGTTTCGAGGTAATCAAACGCAGCCTTTGCGGGAACCTCGTAATCGTAGCGGGTAGGAATTCCGTTTAACCGGATGGCCCCGCCCTGGCCGGGTCCATCTACCAACAGGATCGAAAGTCCTTGCTCCGGGCAGGCGCGGCCGACGGCAAAATAGTGTTGCTCGGCGGTGGAATCCAGGCCGCCAAACATGACGATCGCCGGACGCTTTTCGCCCTTACGGGAAGCATTGACGAAGTAGGCAGGAAGAAACGTGTCGCCGTAAGGAACTTTGACGATCTCAACGTTGCCCAGAGGCGCGATTCCCTTCTGGAAGCAATCGATGCTCTTCTCGTACGAGGCCATCCGCTTGGGATCGCCTACCTTTACAAAAAATTCGGCGGCCTGGTAGTACTTGGACGCGCGGAGAAAACGTTGGGAGGCGATGAGCGTTAATCCGGCCCGCTGGGCATCGCAGGCGAGAGCCGCAACTTTGTCGGCCATCGCTTCAAATTCGACGTACCAACTCTCAGGCTGCCGGGTGTTCAGCTTCGCGACCACCTGCATGATCTCTCCGATCGAGCCACCGCCATACGTGCTCTCGCAGAGCAGACCATTGGTTCTGAAGGTCCAGGTGTAGTTATCAGGGAAAAATGGATACACGGTGTAAGCCTTTCTTTTTGCCAACTATGATGATTCGGAATGATGACTGGATTTAGGAAACCTCCAGCTGCGCGCCAAATGGCAGCGGGACTGGAGGCTCTGGAAAGAATACACCCGCCTATGCGGTAGTAGTAGCTGAGGGTTCCGCGGCCGGATTCTTGACCAGTCTGCTGGTCTTATCGTAATCGAAGAGCAGAATGCACACGAGTGAGATCAAGGGGCAGACGATCCAAGTTACGATGGCGCCTTTACCCCAACCCATATGGGAGACGAGCCAGGCAAAGAATCCGCCGGCCAGAAGTGCCGGTCCATAGTGCGCAGAGGAGGCAAGTCCGGAAGCTCGTCCCAGGTACGCTTTCTTAACGCTACGCTGCGTGAGTGCGTACACATTAGGGAAGAGACAGCCAGTGCCGAAGCCTCCGACAAGGAACATGAGGAACGCCTGCGTGCCCGGCCGGGTGGCGAAGTTATACATGGAATACCCGGAACACATGGAGATGAATATGGCGACGAAGACAACCCACTTTTGGTTGAGTTTATCGCCCAGATATCCAGCCGGCAGGCCAAGGAAAGATCCGAGTCCATACATGCTGGCACACCATGCAGTGGTGGCCGGATTGAATCCCAGATGAGTTTTCAAGAAGGTGGGATACATACCCTGACTGCTGAAGCTGGAGAAGCCTACCATGATGTTCAGGATGCTGATCAGGATGAGGTTCCGGCTCAGAACGCCGTCGGGCAGATGGTCTTCCTTAAGAGTGAAGGTAGCCTTGCTGGACGAGTTGCCCGTGAAATCAGTAAAGGCCTTCGGCGCAAACAAGATCCACACAATACAGATGGCGAAGCCCATGAAACCGAAGTAGTAGAGCGGGATTTGCCAGTGCTGACCTGTTCTCAGAAATATCCAGACGCCGACATTCGGACCGACAAACGCGCCGACGCCATAGAAGACATTCATACCGCCGAGCATAAGAGTGCGTGTGCGGAAGAAGAACATCGCCAACATCGTGTACAGCGCCGTCTGTTGGATCGCCTCGCCGATTCCGGTGATCACACAGTTGGTGGTCATGCTCCAGAAACCAAATGCGTGGGTATTGAGGAGAGTGAAGGCCGAGTAAATACAGATGCCGAGGACGACGACCCACTTGCGCGAATAGCGGTCCAGCAGGTAGCCCGCAGGTATGCCTCCGAGTCCCATCCCCAGAGTGAACATGGTGGAAATAAAACCGGACTGGACCAGGGTCATATGAAAATATTGCCTGATGTAAGGAACCAACTGCGGGAACATCGTGCGATCCATGGCGTTGTTGATGTAACAGCATCCGACAAATACGTACAGCAATAGCGCTTCTGTACTGGTGAACTCCCTTTCTGGAACCGAATCCAATTGGCGCAAAGAGTTTCCTCCCCTTCCGAGCCCGCATTTTTATGATTTTGGAGACAAGGAAAGATAGCACAACAGAATGGGTATTGTTTCCCTGTATTTTCCGTAAGCCGGCGTAAGAACCTGCTATAAATTCGCATTCCGATCCATGGCGAATCAAATTGCGGACGGCGACACTGATCTATCGAGGGCAAACTGCATTGAGAACCGGACGTGAGGTTGCACGAAAGAGGTGCAACCTCACGTCCACTGATACGGCGGCCGGTTTTGCGCTACTTACTCTTCGCGGAGCTGGGCCGCACCATCTTGGTGGGGTCTACAACGCGGTCAAATTCTTCCTCGCTTACATAACCCAACTCCAGCGCAGCGGCTTTCAATGTCAGGTCTTTTTCCATCGCATGATGGGCAATTTGGGAAGCTTTGTCGTAACCGATGACGGGCGCCAAAGCAGTCACCAGCATCAGTGACCGGTCCACGCTCTCTTTCAGTTTGCGCAGGTTCGGCTTGGTGCCCTCAATGCAGAACTTGCGGAAGTTTGTGCATCCGTCCGAGAGGATGGTGATGGAGTGGATGATGTTGTGGATCATCAGCGGCTTGTAAACATTCATTTCGAGGTATCCGCCAGCTCCACCGAAACCGACTGCAACATCATTTGCCATCACCTGAGCAGCAATCATCGTGAGTGCTTCCACCTGCGTCGGATTCACCTTACCGGGCATGATCGACGAGCCGGGCTCGTTCTCTGGAATCATCAACTCAGCAAAGCCGGCGCGCGGTCCGCACGACATGAGGCGAATGTCGTTCGCAATTTTGTACAGCGACACAGCCACGGTGCGCAGCGTACCGGAGAGTTGCACCAGCGCATCGTGTGAGCCTTGCACCACAAATTTATTTGGCGCGGTGACGAATGGCAGCTTGGTAAGGCGCGCGATCTCTTCTGCGGCAGCCTCTGCAAAACCCTCGGCGGCGTTGATTCCGGTTCCCACTGCCGTGCCTCCGAGCGCAAGCTGGTAGACGCCTTTTAGCGCATCTTCGATTCGTTGCAGGTCGTCGGCCAGCAGCCCCGCATATCCCGACCACTCCTGCCCCAGAGTAAGCGGAGTTGCGTCCTGCATGTGGGTGCGGCCAATCTTGATGATGTCTTTCCACTCTTCGGCTTTGGCAGCAATCGCTTTGTGCAAGGCTCGAAGTGACGGAATCAATTTCTGATTCACTTGCATGGCCGATGCAATGTACATGACCGCAGGAAAGGTGTCGTTGGATGACTGCGACATGTTGACGTGATCGTTAGGATGCACAGGCTTTTTGCTGCCCAGCGCCATCCCAACCAATTGCGAGCACCGGTTTGAGATGACCTCGTTCACGTTCATGTTGAACTGTGTGCCGCTTCCGGTCATCCAGACGTGCAGCGGGAACATATCCTGATGCTGACCGGCAAGAATCTCATCACAGGCGCGAACGATCAGGCCATGCGCTTCATCGCCGAGACGCTTTCCGGCGTGGTTCGCGTTGGCCGAAGCTTTTTTCAGGATGGCGTAAGCTGCGATCATCTCGCGCGGCATAAGGTCGTGGCCAATACTGAAGTAATGAATGGATCGCTGGGTTTGCGCGCCCCACAGCTTTTCGGCGGGGACTTCGATTTCACCCATGCTGTCTCGTTCTATTCGCATCGTTGTCATCTCGTTGACCTGCTTTCTTCGCTCGACATGAAAGATTGAGCAACTGTTCTGCAGTTAAAGTTTCTGCTTATCGGCTGGCTTGGCTGCAACGGTGGAAGTTGGATTCACGGTATCCCCCGCGGACAGGTGATTCACTGTCTCTCCGGTCTCCATGAATGTTCTGGTAACCTGCTGCGCGCCGTAGATCCAGAGGATAACCAATGGAGTGGTCCCCACATTATTAAAACGATGAGGTTTGTTAGCCGGAATGTAAGTTGTATCGAGCCTGCCAAGACGAGTAGTCTGTCCGTCTACTTCAACCTCTCCTTCGCCCTCGAGCAATGTTACCTGCTCGCCACAGTTGTGGCAGTGCACGGGCGCCTTCCTTCCGGGAGGAAAAGAAGTTAGACCAGAGGTAAAGACCGTGTCAGGAACTCTCTCGCTACCGATCAAAAGCGTTGAAGTTACTCCGTCGCCTCTTTGAAACTTAGGCACCGATTCGATTTTGAGGACGACCGCAGATTTCCCACTCACTGAAACCTCCCGCATTGTTTCGGCCCTAATTATAATGCCCGGCACCGATATTATTCGGTGCCGGGCCTATTGTATTGATACATGTCAGCAGTCCAGCTCCTACCAAAAGCTACACGCTGGCTTTGCCTGATTTCACACCTGGGTAAACATCCTGCTCTGACCGAATTGGTAAGCTGACTGGCTTTCCGAGACGTGCAGAAAGATCGAATGCTTTCGTCAGCATAAGGCGATTGTGCGCCTCGGCGGCGGTGGCGTGCTGGGTCGGCAAGCCGAGAGCAACGCGGTTGAGCCATGACTCGGTCTCGTCCCGCATCGGTCCTCTCAACTCTCCGAGAGCGATATCGCCAGGAGGATAGCTTCCCATGAAATCGACGCGACGCGATTCGTCGGGGTTGTATCCCTCAGATTGCGACTTGGTGGTCGCAAGCACGATGTCGCGGTGCGTGTCGTCAATCGTGAGGACGCCCTGGGTACCAACAATGCCCACGTCAAGACTGTAGACGGCACCCGGCCAAACCACCGGCAATGCCCACGAAATGGTCGCCTGATAAATGGACCCGTCACTGAAGCTGATGACACCGGCAGTGGCATCGATTCCCTTCCAGTCCGGACCTAGAGCTTTGTCAACCGAGCGAGCATAGACCTCGACCGGCGTCTTTTTCTCCATCATCCACATCACGATGTCCAAGGCATGAGTACCGGAGATCACCATCGGTGAAATTCTCTCCGGATGAGCCGTGCGCTTGTAGTTGTCGATGGCAACCAGGCGGTTCATGAAAGCGCGTGAGGAAACTAACGTCACGTCGCCTAACTGACCGGTGCTCACCTTCTCCTTCGCGGCCAGCCAACGACGGCGAAAACGCTGGGTGTAACCCACGACGGCATCGACGCCGGACGCTTGAATCGCGGCCAAGACCCGCTCAGAATCGGCGAGTTCGGTAGCCAGCGGCTTCTCAATCATCAACGACTGTTTATGCTCGCAAGCTGCCAGGATTGGATCGACGTGCAGATGTTCGTCAGTGGAAACAATAACGGCGGTGACCTCGCTGCGCTTTAAGAGCTCGCGATAGTCCGAGGTGACGAAGTCGGCACCGACTGCGTCCGCGACCACTTTGGCGCGGTCGGGTTTGATTTCCGCAATGCCAATCCAGTCGACTTGAGGGTGACGCGCAGCAACCAAGCCGCGGATCAGACCAACACGTCCAGCGCCAATAATGGCAAGGCCAATCCTCTTCGCTTCACGGTCTCTCATCGTCCACCCCCGTTGCCGACCATAACAGACTGAATCTGTCTCATATGATTCTCCTTAAATAAAGACACGGTTTCGTTCGTTTGAAATTTATAGAAGCGCTTCATAGCCGCTCGACATGCACTTGGTCGGCAAGATCGTCCAGGGCTCGACGTAGTTCTTGCGGCAACGTGTAGCCATTCGCCATGCGATCTTCGTAAATCCTTGCGGAGCGCTCTCCGGGAAGCCTGACCTCATCGAAGCCGGGCAGTGTTGGAGATGATTTCATCTCCGTCCAAATGTCATCGACCTTTTGTTTGAAGCTTTGCACATCCATGAATGCAGCGATATTGAGAGCTACGATCAGATGGCCGGTGTTGGTGGTTGTCTTGAAGTCCTTATTGAAGTCGATGACATCTTTGCCGAACGCAGCCCCGTTGAGGGTTCCAGCCAATAGCCCAAACATCAGAGCCAAACCGTATCCCTTTGGACCCCCTACGGGTAACAAGAAGCCTTCACTGGCTCTCTTGGGGTCGGTCAAGGGCTTGCCCTGGCGATCGATCATCCAGCCTTCTGGCATTTGTTCATTGCGCTGCGCCTTCATCTTTACCTTGCCGTAGGCCGCATTGGTGGTTGCCATGTCGAGGACGATGGGTGGATGCTGCAAACTCGGAACGGCAATCGCGATTGGATTCGTGCTGAGAAGCATGGAGATGCCGCCCCAGGGGGGCAAGTGATTGGCGCTGCCAATCGCAATGTAGAGCCCGATCATGTCCTGAGCCAACGGCATGGACGCATACAGAGAAGCTGGTCCTGCATGGTTGCTATTGCATGCACCGACCCAGCCGATGCCGCAGCTTCGAGCCTTTTCGATGGCGATATTGGCGGCTCGGGTCATTACCAGATGGCCCATGGCATTGTCGCCGTCGAGCACTGCGGTGGCAGGCTTGTCTTGAAGGATACGCATATCCGGCTTGGTATTCATTCCGCCGGCCTGAATCCGCTTGACGTACTGGGGTAAACGAAAGACCCCGTGACCGTCAGAGCCCTGTGCGTCCGCCTTCGACATAAGCGCCGCAACACTATGAGCGTCTTTCTCCGGAAGGCCTACGGATTTGAGAACTCGGGCGATGAATGCCGATAGTTCGGAAATTTTTGTCCGTACCTCACTGCTACTTCCTGCTGCATTGGTATCGTGCAAAACCATTTCTACTCCATCTCCCATTTTATAGCGCGCTACGGTTTGTTCCGGCTCGCGCGATCCGTGAATGGTGTTTAAGCCATGTGGCTAGGCTTTCTTGTCCGTAACCACCCGTTCGGGATTAATTGCAAACGCCCACAACAGCCCGGAACCCAGCATCACTCCCGAGGTAATGTAGAAAGGCGCCAGCCACATACCTCTCTGCGTCAGAGCGCCGAAGAGGATTGCCGAAAGAGAGCCCGACGCCTGGCCGACCATGTTCATCACGCTGGAGACCGAACCGCTAAAGCCCCCGGCGATATCCATAGAGACAGCCCAAGATGGTGCCGTGCTCAGTGAGATGAAGAAGTTGCAGGCGATCATGCATAGCACGACGGGAACTGGCTTAGACAGTAAAGCCACTGGAATCATGGTAAGAGCGGCGCCCGCCATTGCTCCGATGCAGACAACGCGGCGAGACCACTTGAGGTTGCCGCTCGTTTTGTAGACGAAGTCGGTAATGACACCGCCGCTCAATACTCCAATAGCGCCGGCGAACAGTGGCAGCGGGGCAAGGAAACCCATGTTCTTGAGCGAGATGTGCTGCCGCTCCATCATGAAGGTTGGCATCCAGTACCAGAAGAAGTATGCGCCGTAGATGTAGCCGCAGTATGCCAACGACACGAACCACACATTGGGCGACCGCAAAATGAGGCCCCATGGAATGGCAACTTTCTTCTTTACTTCAGCCTTGGTGCCGTTCGCCCGGTCCTGAATATAGGCCAGCTCCGCCGCGTTGACCCTCTTGTGATCGTCTGGCCGGTCGCGATACATAAAGTACCAAGCGATAGCCCAGGTTATGCCGACGATTCCGGAGAGATGGAAGATAGCCCGCCATCCCCAGGCGGTCATGATCGCTACACCAAGCAGCGGGACAAGCGTGGTAGCAAATTGGCCGCAACTGTGTGTGACTCCATTGACCAATCCACGTTCGGATTTGGGATACCAGAATTGCATGGCCCTGGTAGCCGCCGGGAAGCAGGCAGCCTCCCCCAGACCAAAGATGAAGCGGATCGCGAGCATCGAGGCGAAACCCAAAGCGTGGGCCGTCGCCATGGTCATCAGCGACCAGAACAACACCACGATGGTTAACACCTTTCGCGGTCCAAAGGTATCGCCGAGCCATCCTCCGGGAATTTGGGCAAGCGAATAGGCCCAGGCAAACACCGCAAAGACCAAGCCCATCTGGGTCTTCGTGAAGCTAAATTCCTTCATGATCCTGGGAGCCGCGATGGAGATGTTGGTCCGATCGATGAAGGTGATGAGCGCCATCAGGCTGAGCATCACGAGGATTGTCCATCGATAGCCGCTTCGCTTCCCGAGGTTTACACCTACCTGCTCACCGGAAAGAGCTTCACTGGCACTTACTTCGTTAGCCATCATCTACCCCATACTTAAAGATTTATGCCGCAATTACCGCCAAGCCTGAGACCCAGGAAATCGGGCGCCTAGCCTTCGGCTCCGACCACTGATTGTTCGGGATTGATCAGGAATATCCAAATCAGTGCACCCAAGGTCATGACGCCAGCAGTCACGATGAAAGGAGCAACCCAAAGCCCCTTTCCGAACAGGCTTCCGTAAATAATCGCAGTGAACGAGGCTGCCAGCGCACCCGCCATGTTCATAATGCTCGTCACCGTGCCACTGAACTGGCCACCTACGTCCATGGGAACCGCCCAAGCCGGTCCAATGACCAGTTCGAGCGAGAAGAACGACGCCGCCAGACAAAGCACGGATACCAACGAACTATTCGTTCTGGCCGCGGGTATCACGAAAGCGGCAGCCAGCAGGAAACCTGGTGCGGCTACCACGCGACGTGCAAATTTCGAATTGCGTGTCTTTTTGTAAATCAGGTCCGACAAAGATCCGCCTACAACGTCGCCGAGCATGCCGGCTATGAGGGGAAGAGTGCCCAGCAAGCCGAGCGACTTCAGCGACATGTGTCTGTATTCACGAAGATAAGTGGGATACCAAGTCAGATAAAAGTTGGTTCCGAAGAAGAAACAGCAATAACCGAGTGCGATGTACCACATGTTCTTCGAGTGCAGAATGAGCTTCCAAGGCACTTGCTGCCGCTGCTGCGACACCGTCTTGAGAGAGCCGTCCTCATTCAGACCCCGTATTTTCGCAAGTTCCGCACGATTCACACTCTTGTGATCTTCAGGATTGTCGCGGTAGATGAAGTAGAAGGCGATTGCCCATACGATACCGAACAGACCAAAAATGTAAAAGATTGCGCGCCAGCCCAAAGCGACCATGATGGTGATCGAAAGGATAGGTGTGACCACAACAGCAAGCCTGCTGAATAAATGGGTAATGCCCTGGATGCGTCCACGCTCCGACTTTGCAAACCATATCTGCATTCCGCGGCTTGCGACCGGGAACGCACCGGCCTCTGATAGACCCAACCCAACCCGCGCGCCGAACAAGGAATTGAAGCCCATGGAGGCGCCCGTCATGATGGGGGACAGACCAACGCACACCATGACCCAGGTAAGCACCTTCCTCGCCCCGAAGCGATCTCCCAGCCAGCCCATTGGGACTTGCGCGATTGCATACGCCCAGGTAAACGCCGCCAGCGCTATACCCATTTGCGCTTTGCTCAGTCCAAGTTGCTTTGCAATTTCAAGCTGGGCGACGGCAATGTTGGAGCGATCCATGTAGCAGATCAGGTACATCAAACTGATCAGCACCAGGATGTACCAGCGGAAGTTTGTTGCTTTCATTTGGCTAACCGGAGCCCCGGTCGCGGCGGATTTGTTCGACGCTCCCTGGTCCGAGATAGCTGCACGCGGTGTATCCACGATCACTCCGTCTTAGGCAACTGCGCTCTGTGTGTCCACCATTTCTCCCGGAGTTGCCGACCACCAAACGAGAGAGGTGCGCTCCGACATGGCGGAGCTTCCGTAGAAATGTGAAATGTCGACTGGACTCTGCGTGCACCCCGCGGGCCTGCAGGCCGACGTGATCATTCGGGCGTGTTCAGCAGCGGTCTGCGGCTGAACACACCCGGACTTTCGATGACTAGACGAGAGCAGCTGAGCTTTCATACACGATGTCGACCGGCTTTCCGGTCTCTGCCGAGAGATCTGCAGCCTGGTAGACCTGCATAACCATTCTCGCGTGTTCGGCAGTCACGAGCGGTTGCCGGCCCAGCGACACGCACTCGAGGAAGTGGAGGGTCTCCGCTTCCATGGGGCCTGCATACACGTGGTTCACCTTTTCGCCCGGCATCGTCGAGATAGGGAACTGGATGCCCTGTTTCATGGTTGAGACATAGACGTCGCGATGGGTGTCATCTACCATGACTGCACCCTCGGTGCCTATGAACTCGATCCAAGTGGAAGAGAAATTCGGATAGGCAGGAGGCAAAACCCAGCTGGCGAGAATCGTGAAGACGGAGCCGTCGTCCAGCGTGACTATGATGGATACGCAATCGGGTACGTTGTATTGTGGGCCCATGATCTTGCGTACTTCCTGGGCGTACACGCGGATCGGCTTACGCGGGGCAAAGCACCAAGTGACGAAATCGATGTCGTGAGTCGCTTCCATTGCGGCAGGAGACAGCTTAATGCGTCCACCGATTTTCTTCCCGAGATTGCGGGTGATGTGGCGGCTCACAAGGGCGCTGATTGGTTGGCCAATCGTGCCATCCTGAATGGACCGCTGAACGTAGGCGAACTTTGGATTGAAGCGTTGGGAATATCCGATGGCAAACGACAGATTCTTCTTGCGCGCGATTGAGATCAGCTCGTCAGCCTCCTTCAACTCCAGCGCGATCGGCTTCTCGAGAAGCAAATGCTTACCGGCTTCGAGAGCTGCCTTGGCCATCGGATAGTGCGTTGTCTCGGGTGTTGCCGAAACGATGATCGCATCGATCGACTTATTCTCGATCAGCTTACGATAGTCCGTGGTCGCGGTTACGGGCTTGGTCTGCTCCGCAACTTCCTTGAGGCGATCCTCTTTGATTTCGGCTATATGCAGCTCATTCACAAAAGGACTCGCCGCGCAAGCAACCGCGCGGATGCCTCCGCACCAACCTGTTCCAATGATTCCTACGTTTATCTGTTTCATTAATCCTTTACCTTTGGCTAGATGTAGCAAAGCCCCGCCGCAGACATACTGCGCTAGCGAGATGAAAACCTAGCGTGGGGGCTTTGAGGGCGCATTTATGCTACCCCGGGCTGTTTTACGGTGTCAAGGTAGCTCATCACGATCGTATATCGGCGCAACGGAAGAGGATATGTGAGTACGGCACGAGACGGGGCGAGGTGGATGTGCAACTCTGTCATGCCAGAGCTGCACATCCGCCAGATTCGCTTTTACCGGGTTTACTGATATTCGAACTATATCCGGAGAAGCTTTGCGGCGTTGCTGCCGAGAATCAGGGAACGCTGAGAAGCCGGAACCTTGCTTATCGCCTGTACCGGCATATCGTAGCCCATGTCATAGCAGTAGTCGCTGCCTAAGACAACTCTGTCGGCACCCACATATTGAATCAGGAAGGAAAGCAGCTGAGGATTGTGGGTGATTGTGTCGTAATGGAAGCGGCGCAGGTAGTCGGTGGCTGGTTGCTTCATGTGCTTGAGCTCGGGGCGGCAGGCAACGCCACGGTCAAAGCGGCCTGAAAGCCACGGGAATGTTCCGCCCGCGTGGGGCAGCAGGACATCCAGCTTGGGGAATGCATCCATGACGCCACCGAAGATCAAATAGGCTGCAGCGAGTCCCGATTCAGATGGATTGCCGATCAGGTTGCCCAGGTAGAATCTCTTCATGCGATCCGCACCGACGGGATTCACCGGGTGCAGAAAAATTGGCCATCCGAGCTGCTCGCACTTGGCATAGATCGGGAAGTACTCCTTGTAGTCCATCTCACGATCAGCGGGGAAAGTGGACATGTAAACGCCGCGCATTCCCTTCAGTTTGCTGACGCGTTCCAGTTCTTGCAAAGCAAGTTTTGGATCCTGCATAGGCAGCATCGCCATGCCGACAAATCGACCGGGATACTTGGCATGAGCTTCGACGCAGCTATCGTTGAATGCCTGCGAGAGTGTGAGTCCAAGATCGGCCGGCGCCCAATAGACCATCGGGCTCGTCAGCGACAGCGCGTGCATATCAACGCCCTGCTTATCCATAGCCTTCATGCGCTCGTCAAGGTCGACAAAAGCCGGTGAAAAAACAGCTGTGAACTTGGGTGTGGCAAACGTTACGTAGCCGTTATCTGTCTTTCCTATCTTGGCTCCGTACTTTGGTCCCTCTTTGGCAGCCAAATCGACCCAGGCCTGCGGATACCAGTGTGCGTGAGTGTCGATGACTGTCGTCCGAACACTGCCCGCATGATCTTCGGCCATGGCCAAACCGTCGGTTAAGGTGAGGCCACCGGCGATCGCACTGCCAACAAGGAAATCTCTTCTATTCATGGTATTTTCCCCTTGAGGAAAGCTACACGGAAATTTTTGCTGCTGATGGCGCTGGCAGAGGATTCTATTACGGGCAACAAGGGATCGCAATCCATTCGTTGGAATCGCTAGCAAGCGATATTGCCGGGTCACTTGGTTGAATTATTTCTCGTCCGCTTAACCCAGCTTGCCAGCGGAGCGGACCGCTTCCTGGTCTTCTTGACAAACCTTGCCATCGACTTCGACAAGTTATCGAGAACCTGCTCTATCCAGTTGTGTGGGTGCAGCATGACAGTTAGGGATTTAATACGGAAGGACAGACTTGCAGGGAGGATTCCGGGGAAATTTCAGGCGAAGATGCGAGCGGCCTCTCCGCAGAGAGGCCGCCGGTAAAAACGAACACACAGACGGAGGGGACTACTTCTGCTGGTCCATTACAATGCCCCCGGCACCCTGCTTGTTGGCCTTTTCTTTCTTGGTGGCGATGGTTTTATCGACCCAGTTGTCGGCGGTCTTGAGGTCCGAAGTACGACCGGTAGGATTATCGCACTCGTAGTCGGCGCGCTCACGGTACATCAGGTTCATGTAAGCCATAGCGTCGTCGTAGTCCTGCCGAAGCTGAAGGGCTTTGGTGAGAAGGTTGATACCCTCCTCGACCATAGGTGCGTTGTGCTGCTTGACGATTGCGCACACCTTTTTGTCCTTGAGCAGATCGGTGGCCTTCATACCGAGTTTATTGCGCTCGTCCTGACGGAATTTGTAGGCCTGACTCCAATCTATAAAGGCGACCGAATAGTAGGATTCCGGATCATTCGGATCGATTTTGACCGCCCGTTCGTAGTACTGCTTGGCATCGTCGAACTGTTTTTCCTGGAGGTAAAGATAGGCGATCCCCTTCACGGAGTTTACGTTGGCGGGATCGATGGAAAGTACCTTTTTGTATTCTTCAATGGCCTGCGCAGCGAAGCGCTTATTTTCGTCGGTCTCAGCACCGGGCACATACTGTTGGGCGTAAGCCGTAGCGAGATAGATGCGGGCATTGAGAAGGCTGGGGTCAAGACTGACGGCAGTCTTGAAGTGTTCAATCGCCTCTTCGTAGCGGGCGTTCTTATAAGATTGCACACCCTTATTGAGGTGATCGCGAGCCTGGAGCTTGGTACAGCCGGCTGCTGCCAATACGATGAGAGCGAGAAATAATCCGGCCGCCACGCGTACGATTCTGTTCATTTGATGTCACCTTCCATAGCCAATTTTGGCCGGGATCTGAGGTCTCGGGAGAAGCTGTTACAGCCAGTTATACGGCACCCGATTCCGTTCCGGCTGCAGGCGCTTCGAAACTCCCGCACGTCGAATTACCGGGACCGGCGAGGGAGGTGGGAGTGCTGCTTTCGCGGCACTCCCCGTCACTCGGTTCTCGCGATCCGGCTACTGGCCGGCTTCTATCTTGGCTGTGATGAGACCAACCTTATCCACGCCGGCAGCGTGGACTTTATCGATTACCTCGGCTACGTCGGAGAAGGTGAGATCGGGATCTCCCTTTACAAACGCAACCTTTTCAGCACGCGTCTTGAAGATATCTTCCAGACGGCCCTGAAGTTTGTCCATGGTCACGTCATCCTGATTGATCTTGAGTAACTCACCGTTGCCGGCCTTGAGCACTTGGACGACAATGGTGCGCTCATCCGGACTGGTTTGCTTCTGAGGGTTCTTCGGAGGCTGAGGAACCAGCGCGTCGAGGCCCTTGGGCGTGAGCGGTGTGATGACCATGAAAATGATCAAGAGCACGAGCAGCACGTCGATTAGCGGCGTTACGTTGATGTTTGCCTGAGGACCACCGTCCCCGCCACCCACTGCCATTGCCATAGCGGTCTCCTACTTGGTCCCGGACGATGCCGGCGATTCGAGCGAACCCTGCTTACGCTCTTCGGTAAGGAGGCCGAGTTGATCCACTCCGGCGGAGCGGACGTCATCGACCACCGAGACAACGTCGCCGTACTTGGCGCCGCCATCAGCCTTGACGAAAATGCGCTTATCAGTTCTGTTCGCCAGTCTGTCTTTCACTTTGTCGGTCAACTGATCTGCGGTGACGACATCGGAATTGAAGTAAACCTTCCCATCGCGCATGACCGCCACGATGAGGGAATCTTCCTTGTCGGCCTCGGGCATTTTGACCGGACTGTCCGTCTTAGCCAAGTTCACGCTGACGCCCTTCTGGAGCATCGGCGTGATCACCATGAAGATGATCAACAATACAAGCATGACGTCGACCATCGGCGTGACATTGATATCCGAGTTGACGCCCGCGATCTTCTTTTTCTTCCCGTTTGCCATTGCTTCCCTATCTCCGGAGTTACCGGCGGGCGTTGCGACGCTTCAAGAAGTAGTCGATCAACTCGCTTGAGCTGTTTTCCATTTCGACGTCGAACGCTTCGACGCGGCCAGTGAAGTAGTTGAACATCCAAACGGCGGGGATGGCTACAAACAGGCCGATAGCGGTGGTAACCAGGGCTTCCGAGATGCCGCCGGCGACGGCCGCCAGACCGGTTGCCTTGGCGTTGGAGATTCCCTTGAACGCGTTGAGAATGCCGACGACGGTGCCGAACAGACCGACGAACGGTGCCGTGGAGCCGATGGTGGCCAGACCGGCGAGGCCGCGCTTCAATTCTGCGTGGACGATGGCTTCGGCGCGCTCGAGGGCGCGGCGGGAAGCTTCAAGTTCTTCGCCAGGCAACTCGGTGGATTCACCGTGAGCCTTGAATTCCTGAAGACCAGCGGAGACGACCTTGGCCAAGTGACTCTTCTTGTTGCGGTCGGCGACCTTGATGGCTTCTTCGATCTTGCCATCCTTGAGGGCGCCGGCAACGGCCGGAGCAAAGGCGCGTGACTGGTTGCGCGCAGCGGAGAACGCAAGAGCGCGATCAATCATAATGCCGATCGACCATCCGGACATGAGGAACAGGACGATGACGACGATCTTGGCCAGGAGGCCCATCTGCTTCCACAGCGAGATCGGATCCCAGCCCACGCCACCTTCTGGCTCCTGGAAGAGCAGGACCGCGACCTGGTGCATATTGCACAGAACCAAAGTTGCAATGTTTGCGAGAACCATGAGTTGAATTTCCTCCTCAGAACTCTTTGAGACTTCTGATTTTAAGTTGTTGCGCAGCCACTCGGGATACGCGATCTTTCGTTTTCACACTTGAGGCCGCCCGGTGAAACGGATTGGCCCGGTAACGGACAGTGTCTCCAGTGTATCGGGGAGACTCCGCCAGACGCGAGAACAGGGTACCGGTTCGCCGCTTACGAAAGGACAGCGACCGGCCCGGGCTGCCGGGTTTAACCGCCCGCCAGGGTAAAGTTTACGGTCACTTGCGTATCCACTTCGACGGGCTCGCCATTGAGGAAGTACGGCTTGTACCTCCATTGCTTAACCGCCTCAAGCGCGCTTGGGATGAGCATTGGGTGGCCACTGACAGCTCTCAGGTTCTGAATAGAACCATCCTTCCCGATGACCGCCTGCAAAACCACCGTACCTGAGATGCGCGCCTGCTTGGCAAGAGGTGGGTAAACTGGCGTAACCCTGCGAATGAGAAGTCCCTGGACGACACCGGCGGAAACCTTAATACGCTGCGGCGTAGCTTCCTTGGGAACGGCCGTGGGAGCGGACTGCACGATGGAACCGAGCACGCCGCCGACGACACCGCCAGCCTGGCCTCCAGGTACACCGCCAATCACGCCTCCCGGAACACCACCCATGGAAGGAGTTTCGTCTTCCTTAATCATCGCGATCTTCTTGGGAATCGCCGTGGGAGCCTTAAGTTGCCCCCTGTCAATCTCCGTGGTGGGCTTCGCGGCCTTTACGACCGGTGCGGCAGCCGCTGGCGGGGGTGGGGGCGGTGGCGGCGGGGGCGCAACCAGATAGCCCATTAATTGCTGCTTGGGAAGTGCTTCTGTGTAAATCAGGGGAATCAATACGAGCACGCCAACCAAGGCAGCCTGAATGAGGAACGAAACCAAGGTTGCCCAAGGGCTACGCCGGTGCAACTTCGAGTTTCTACCACCAGACTCCAGAAGGCTGTCTTCAAACATAAGCCAGTTCTCCGTTTTTCCTACATGAATAGACACCGGGGGCGATGCATTTGCTCCCGAAATCGACTACAAACGGCAAAAAGTATTGGCAAAAGTGACCGCCAACGAGAAAGCAGAGCGGAAACTGAGTACTTTCAGACCGCCGAGGTGACAGAATACCCCTTCGGCCGCAGACGGAACGATGCGGATACAAGGCGTAAGCAGCCGTGTGAACCCACCGGGTTGCACGTCCTTAGAGGTGCTGTAGCACGAACTACGCCTTTGCAGGCGCTTTGTAACGGCGGCCGCCCTGATTGTTCGACGGAGGAGCAGCGGCGCCGGGTACGGACTTCTGTCCGCGCCACTGCTGATAGGCAACCAGCATAGGGGCGGCGATAAAGATCGACGAGTAAGTGCCGATGATAATTCCGATCACCAGCGCAAGGGAGAATCCGTGCAGAACTGCTCCTCCGAACAGGAACAGCGCTAGAACGGTGAGGAAAGTCAGCCCGGAGGTAAGCACGGTCCGGCTCAGCGTCTGGTTGATGCTCCGGTTGACGATCTCGGTCAGAGAATCCTTTCGCGACAGCTTGACGTTCTCACGAATTCGGTCGAAGACGACAATGGTGTCGTTCATGGAATAACCGACCAAGGTGAGGATGGCTGCAATTACCGTTAGCGAAATCTCTGTATTGAGTAAGGAAAAGGCACCAACGGTGATCAGCGTGTCATGGAAGCAGGCGGCAACGGCGGCCACTCCATAGATGAGCTCAAAGCGGAACCAAAGATAAACCAGCATACCAAGCAGCGAATAGAGGGTGGCCAGGAGCGCACGTTGGCGCAACTGGGAGCCGACCTGCGGTCCGACGATGTCGACGTTACGAACGCCGAAGTTCGAGGTAAAGAAATCCTGCTGGAGGGCCTGGACGACCGGGGCAGGAGCGACGGCAGCAGCATCGGCCACGGAACTCAGAATGCCGCCTCGGGTTTTGTCGCGGAAATCAACGATGGCACGAGCGATCTGCCCGTACTGGACGGGGGCATCGGTGCCGAGGTGGAGTGGGTCGGCCTTGAGCAGGTAGTCCTGCAGCGAGGTATAGCCGATGTTGTTGAGGTCGGTTTTACCTGGCTGAGCGGCGGTCTGCAGAGCCTTGATGATGTCTTCCTTACCCTGATCGAGAGCCTGCTTGCTGGTCTCGCGAATATCGAGCCGGATGAGAACTTCATTGCTGCCGGTGAGGGTCTGAATGGTTGCATTCTTCAGGCCGGTGCGGTCCAGTTCGGCGCGAATCGCATCCCCATCAGGCTTCTGGGAAAACTTAACGTCCACGACGGTGCCGCCACGGAAATCGATGCCAAGCGGAATGTGATGCCAGAACAGCATGGAAACAACGCCGGCGACGGAGAGGATCAGCGAGAGAGCGAGAAAGAACCACTTCTTGCCGAGAAAATCGATATTGGTGTCACGAAACAGTTCCACTGTAAAAGCCTTCTACCCGAGAAGCGCGGGCTCCTCTAAATTTCTGTGCGTCGCAGACGCTGAAGCCTTACATCCAACTTGCTGCGGCGCGTCTCCAAAGTGCCGGAGAACCGCGCCAAAACTAAATCGAGAGCGCCTCACCGCGTTGATGGCGGTTGAGGATGCCGTCGAAGATGGTGCGCGAAACGAAGACGGCGGTAAACAGGTTCGCCAACAAACCGAAGGTGAGGGTGACGGCGAAGCCCTTGACCGGACCGGTTCCGAAGAGGAACAGGATGGCCGCCGAAACAATTGTGGTGACGTGAGTATCAACAATGGTCACCCAGGCGTGTCCAAAACCTTGCTCCACAGCCGAAGGCGGTGTTTTTCCAGCGCGCAGTTCCTCACGAATACGCTCGAAGATGAGCACGTTGGAATCGACGCCCATACCGACAGTGAGAATCAGACCGGCGATTCCGGGCAAAGTGAGCGTGGCACCGGAGAAGCCAAGGAATCCGAGCAGGATCACCAGGTTCAGGACCAGTGCGAGATCGGCATTGATACCAGCAATACGATAGTAGATCAGCATGAAAATAAGAACGGCAATCATGCCAACCACCGCAGCACGGACACCCTCATGGATCGAGTCGGCGCCGAGCGAAGGACCGACCGTGCGCTCTTCCAGGTACTTGATCGATGCAGGCAGGGCGCCGGAGCGCAGGATCATAGCGAGATCCTTGGTCTGCTGCTCGGTGAACGAACCCGAGATACGGCCAGTGTCGCGGATAGCTTCCTTGATGTTGGCGATCTCCTGCACCTTGCCGTCGAGGACGATGGCCAGAGGCTCGCCGATGTGCTCGGATGTGAACTTATAGAAACGATCGCCACCGTCACGGGTCAAGCTGAAGCTCACGTCGGGACGGCCACTTTCTTCGGTTCCGGATTCGGCCGAGCGCAGATCGCGGCCACTGACGGCCGAGACGCGGCTGATCAGATAATAGGTGTCGCCACTTTCAATGCCATTCTTACTGCCGACGCCCTTGCCCTTCATGATGACCGCGTCGGGGGGAAGGATGCCGCCGTGGGCGGAGAGAGCTTCCTGCTCACTGCTGTAAGGACGGCCATTATCCAGGCCTTGCCGGATCTCCAGCATGGCGGTGGACTGCATGACTTCTTTGACGCGGGCAGGATCATCGACGCCGGGAAGTTGAACGAGAATCTGGTAGTCGCCGAGACCCTGTTCCTGAATGACAGGCTCAGAGACGCCGAGCTGGTCAATACGGTTGCGGATGGTTTCAATTGCTTGCTCGACGGCGCGTGTTTTGAGGGCATCAAGCACGGGCGTTTTGAGGGTGACGTTCCAGGAATTCTGTGCTCCCGAGACCAAGTCGTATTCGCCAAACTGGTCGGAGATAATGGAGCGAAGATCGCCGGCTGCGCCAATGTCAACTCCGCGCAGGGTGATGCTCTGGGGAGCATTCACGGGATCGAGCTTGAGAATGTCTCCGTAGGCGATATTCTTTTTCTTCAGCGCATCCTTAAGCCGTTCGATGGTCTGATCGGTTTCGGCATTAACGGCGTCGTTGACCTGGACCTGAAGGACCAGGTGGGTACCGCCGCGAAGGTCAAGACCGAGGTGAATATTCTGCTGAAGACCGGCGACGAGCCCGTGCGTTTTGATCGCTTCAATGCTCTTCTGTGGATCGGTTCCGAGGAAAATTCCCCAGACGAACACGAGCAAGGTAGCGAGGATGAGTACAACTTTCCAGAGCAGGTTCTTCTTCATGGAAACCGCGACCGCCTAAGATTTCTGTGCGCCATCGTCGATGGAGACCGATGCGATAGCGTTGCGAGCAACTTCAAGTTTCAGATTGTCGGGAGCAACGCGGATTGTGATGCATCCCGGGTCGGTGCCCTCGCCCTGCCGGATGGAAACGATGATGCCGATGATGCCCCCCGTAGTCGTGACGCGATCGCCAGACTTAAGGTTGGCGAGCATCTGCTGCCATTTCTTCTGCTTTTTTTGCTGCGGCATAATGAGCAGCACATAGAAGACGGCGAAGATTCCTACCATCATCAGCAGAGAGGTGGTTCCCCCGCCGCCAACCTGGAAAAAGAAAAATGCGAGTTGAGCAATCATTGTTTAGGGCTCCCGCCGCTCCGCAAGGCAGGGCGCGGCGCAGAAATTTATGTTACCTGGACCAGAGCGGGCAACGTACCGCGGGCACACCCGGGGTACACAAGGAACCCACCAATCGTACCAAAGTATCTTCTGGTATCCGGGAGTTCAGATTACCGCGAATTCCAAGTTCCAGCACACTGAATGCGCGGTGGCCCTCGCGAAGCGGTACAGCTTGGCGAATGGCCAGGGCAAGAACCACCTTCTAAATCGCCGAACCGGTACTTGCAAACTCCCCTGAGATGATAGTCTCTCGGACGCGCCGCATGATGTCAAGGTAATGCGCGAGATTATGCACAGTGTTCAATACCTGGGCAAGCACCTCTTGCGAGGAATACAGGTGGCGTAGATAAGCGCGGGAGTAGCGGGAACAGACCTTGCAACCGCATTTTGGATCGATGGGGCTCTCGTCGCGGGCGTAGCGCGCACCTTTAATATTCAATTTACCTTCGCTGGTGAATAGCAGGCCATGGCGGGCGGCCCGGGTGGGCATGACACAGTCCATCATATCGACGCCGAGGCGAACGTACTCGACAATCTCCTCCGGAGTTCCAACACCCATCACGTAGCGGGGCTTATCGGCGGGAAGCAGGGGAATCGTCCGGCTGACGATCTCCCAGGTTTTCTCACGCGGTTCGCCAACGGAGAGGCCGCCAATCGCGTGCCCGGAAAAACCAATCTCCACCGTGCGCTGAGCGGATTCGCAGCGCAGATCGGGATACATGCCGCCCTGCACGATTCCAAACAGAGCCTGGGTCTGCTCGCTGCCGAGTTGACGGGTCTTCTCCTCGAACCAGGGAACTTCGCGCTGATGCGCCTGGAAATAATCTTTGCTGCGGCGTGCCCATCGCGCTGTCATCTCCATGGAACTGCGGGCGCGCTCGTAGGTGGCGGGAAACTCAGTGCATTCGTCGAAGGCCATGATGATGTCAGCGCCGAGTCCGATCTCGGCGGCCAGCGAGGTTTCCGGCGAGAAGAAGTGCAGCGAGCCATCGAGGTGCGAGCGGAACTGCACGCCGTCTTCGGTGAGCTTGCGCAGATCACTGAGGCTGAAGACCTGGAACCCACCGGAGTCGGTGAGGATAGGCTTGTGCCAGGCCATAAACTTCTGCACCCCGCCAAGCTGGCGCACGGTTTCCACGCCCGGGCGGAGATAAAGATGGTAAGTGTTGTTGAGCAGAATCTGGACGTCGAGTTCGTCAAGAACGTCCTGCGGAACGCCCTTGACCGAGGCAACAGTACCGACGGGCATGAAGACGGGAGTCCGGACCTCTCCGTGAGGAGTGAGAAAGCGGCCGGCGCGGGCCGCTCCGCAAGTAGCTTCAACCTGAAAAGAAAAGGACATGGAGAACTGATTGTAAGGCAGGGTGCCGTTCCCCGCCGAGGGCGACGCGGGCCGCTCAGCTGTACTGGCTCCGGAACCCACGCTCTGCGAACCCGATCTAGCTTTGCAAGGCGCGCCAGGTTTCCCGTTCAAAAAAGCTGCCTTCGACGTTCTTCTCCATCTCCAGAAACACTGGCCACGGCGCAGTAAACGACAAAACATTCTTGCCGAGAGAGGCACGCGTGCTCTTGCGTGCTGAAATATCGGTCAATCCGACTAGGGCGCGTGGATGGTCGGATTCGAGTTCCCGGTAGGCAAGGATGCCCATGACCTGACATCCCGCAGCCCAGGGGATGGCGACGTTTTCCCGCTCCGGCTGCATATAGTTGGCCAATACTACCAACGACGATAGGGCGTCTGGCTCAACGAAAAACGTGACGCTTCTTATATTGTCGTGGCCTGGATCGGTCTTCCCCAGCGGCTTTGCAACTACAAACGCAGTTGGAATCTCGCGTATCGGCAAGGACTGAACAAATTTTCTTGTGCACTCGGGATCTTTCACGTAGCGCTCGCCCAGGAGGAAATCGTCGGCAAGCTGCGCGCCTCCTGCTTGCGCCAACCCCTGGCCGATCTGGCGGCCCTGGTCTGACTTTTCATTTCCGTCGGACAGGAAGTTGTAGAAGCCTTCGAGACCGCCGGGAAATGTCTCATACCGGTTTCCGAAGCCAAGCCCTACCCCGCCGCCCCAGCATCCGTAGGTCTCACGGCTGAAAACGCCAGTTCGTCCTTTGGCCGCGACTGTTGCCAACATGCTCATGACACAGCCCCAGCGCCCTGGCTTGAATTGCAGTGCTTCCTCCGGCGCCTCATCGGCCCACACGATTGCAACTGGATGAGTCTTCAATCTGATCGAAGTGGCAATTTTGCTGTCCATTGTTGTATCCCTCGAAACCGCCTGCGGGTTAGGTGCAAACGCCATAGTGCCACAAACCTGGTTAGCGGGGAGACCGGAAAACGACTGATTGTGAACTTACGATTACTGCACCTCCGGTGTAGGATTTTTGTATGCATCCGTTGAAAGCCGTCGCATTCGATTATGGGAAAGTCCTGTCACTGCCGCCAACACAAGAGCAATGGCAGAAGCTGAGTTCACGATTTGGAAAACCCATGCAGGAGTTCCAGCGGATTTATTGGGGACACAACCGCGAGGAACTCGACCGGGGAACGTTGGGCAATGTCGCCTATTGGAAGAAAGTGGGCGACGATTGCGGCATTGCCATCAGCGATGAAGAGGCCGAAAGGCTGATCGACCAAGACAATGCACAGTGGATCAGTGAGAATCCCGAGATGCTGGCGCTGGCACGCGATCTGCACGCGGCCGGGTACAAGACGGCGATCCTGAGCAACATGGAGCGGCGTATGCTGGCGGCAATGCGCCAGAAGTTGAAGTGGCTGAATGAGTTCGACGTGCAGATGTTCTCCTGCGAGGTGGGAACAGTGAAGCCGGAAGCGGCTATTTACCTGGAATGCTGCCGGAGGCTGGGCTGCGAGCCGCGGGAGGCACTGTTCCTGGACGACAAGAAGGTAAATACCGAAGGCGCAAAAAAAACGGGTATGCAGAGCTACGTCTACCACTCGACCGTGGACACCGTGATGCTGACGGGTGAACCGGAGATCACGGTGGCCGAGTTGCGAAAGCTGCTGCTAGGCGGACGCTGAACTAAGCAGCACGGGAGATGAATCGCAAAAGAACTCCCGGCCGCCCGCACGAGCGATCCGGGAGCACAGAAATGTCAGAATTCCTGCGGCCTTATGGCTTTGGGATATCGTGCTTTTTCAGGAACTCGTCCACCCGGACGATTGCACGAGTGATGATTCCGTTGCCGATTTCGCGTTTTCCCTCGAAGGCGGCGACGCGAATCTTGTAGAAGCGGCCTTCGATGGCCGCAACCTCGGCGGTAGCGTGTACCACGGCATTGATTCCGACCGGAACACGATGCTCCACCTGGACGGCGGTGCCGACCGAAATCTCTCCGGGCTCACAGTAGGGCTGCAAAGCATGAAAGCCCGCCGCCTCCATCAGGCGAATCATGTCAGGCGTAGAGTAGACGGGCGGAAGTTGATGTTGATGCGCGGTGAGAGTGTGCTCGTACTGCACACGCTCCTCTGCCGCACCCTTGGCGCCGATAGGAATCTGTTTTACCATAGCGCGAAAACTGTATCGGAGAGCGGCCAGAACAGCAAGCGAAAGTATCACAATCGCTGTCTGGAGATTTTGCCCCGCAGGGCGAGGCGAACGGCAGGCGGCTGTCCGCAGCGTTACGCAACCAGTACGGATCGCGCCGAAAGACGATGCGCGTGGCTGGCGTCGAGGGCCTGCCAGAGCCAATAGGCGGCACGGCCGGCCGCATCCAGGGCAGGCTCGGCGAGGCGGCAATTGTGCGAGACCAAGCGCAGAAGTTCGTCGCGCCATACCTGGGAATGAAGAACATCGGCATAAGTATGCAGGACGAAGTACCCGCAGGTATGGGCATCTGCACCATAGAAGCCGAGCAGCGCGCGGGCTTTCTCGCCACTGATACGCGGCACCTGCGATTCATAGGCATAGAAGGCAGCGAGGACTTGGGCCGGTGAGTCATGACAGGCGCTACGGTAAAAGTGCTTGATCAGCGAGCGCACGCCAGGACTGGGCTGGCTGCGCCGCACGCGGTCAGGAGAAAGTCCAAAGCCTTGAGCAAAATCCAGCCACATGTCACTGTGGGCGCGGCCCTCCACCTCTTCCTCGGCAAGGTTGCGCAGTACGGCACGTCGCAAGGCGCCGTCGGCGAGGCGGGAATGCAGTGCGCTAAGACAAGTTGGAAAGGCAGCGACGTGATGAAAGTACTCGAGGGCATAGGCACGCAGATGCTCGCGCGAAAGCTTGCCGGCACTCCAGGCTTTATAGAAAGGATGGGTGAGAAGATCGTAGCGAGCCACGCGTGCATCAAGCTCGGTTTGGAAGTCCTTCAGGTTCACGAATTCTCCACGTACGAATGTAAGTGCTTCGCCTCAGAGAGAAGCATTCAGGCAGCCTACGCTGTGATCTACTCACAAGCAAGTATTACAGTCAGGGTTGGCCCGAGCACAGGATGAGAGCTGCAGGCCGGCAGAGATGCTTAGGACGCGGAGGACGGAATTGAGAAAAGTAAGTGGAATTGCTGGGGTGCTGCTGCTTCTGGCGGCGATGATGGGCGCGCAGACATTGCCCGCCACTGCGACGAACAGCAGCGATGCGGAGGCGGCGATCCGCGCGGAGCTGAACGCGCAGTTGCTGGCTTGGAATCGCGGCGACCTAAGGGGATACATGCAAGGATACTGGCAATCGCCGGAGCTAACCTTTTTCGCCGGGGATCAGGCGTCCGCAGGCTGGGAGGCGGCGTACCAGCGGTATCGTGCGGCCTATGTCGGCAAGGGCAGAGGGATGGGTAAGTTGGAGTTCGGCAAACTCCAGGTGGAGGTGCTCAGTCCGGACGCTGCGTTCGTGCGTGGAAGCTGGCAGCTCACCATGAAGGACGGAAGCAAGCGCCGGGGGCTGTTCACGGTGGTGCTGAAGAGATTCGACGAGGGCTGGCGGATTATCCACGATCATTCATCGTAAGGATGGCCGAGTGGCAAAGGCACCGCAGTTGTAACTAATGGATGAACGGAAATTCACTTGCCCAGCCAGAGTGTTTGCTACAATCGCGCGCATGCCTTATGAATATCCGGGAGAACCCATGAGCAGCCCTGCACTGCCCGAGGAGATGGTAGCTTCGCTGAGCGAAGGCCAGCGTCTGCTATATACCTTTACCGCACCTTCCAGAACGATGGCCGACCTGCGGAACAATGCGAGCTGGTGGGTACCGTGGCTGCTGATCTCCATTGCTTCCGTAGCGTTCTGCTTCGCGCTGGACCGGAGAATCGGCTGGGGTCAAGTCATCGAGACACAGGTCCAAGCCAATCCAAAAACCGCCGCACAGTTTGAGAGAATGGCTCCAGCTCAGCGGGAAAAGATTATGAAAACACAGGCAGCGGTAGCCGGTGCAATTGCCTATTCGGCACCGCTGACGACGCTGCTTGCGATGGTAGTGATCGCAGGCGTTCTACTGGGATTGTTCAACTTCGGCTTTGGAGCAAAGTTGCGCTTCGGAGAGCTGATGAGCGTCTCAGCTTACAGCCTGCTGCCATCCATCCTCAATACTGTGCTGATGATCGTGATGCTTTTTGCTGTAGACCCAGAGAGCTTCGATGCGAAGAGTCCGATCGCGAGCAGCGTGGGATACTTTGTCCCCAGCACAATGCCGTTCCTCAAGACGCTGCTGGGAGCCTTTGACGTCTTCACATTGTGGCAGGTGCTGCTGCTCTCAATCGGCATCTCCCAGTTGAGCAAGCTCAAAGTGAAAACCGGGACGGCCTTCGCCGCCATCTTCGGACTGTTCTTCGTGGTTAAGCTGGCGAGCGCGGCATTCAGCTCAATGTAGCTCCCTGCCGCCAGATGCAAGAATCGCGCGACGGTACGCGGCTACCGGCGCACCGGCTGCAGGCGTTCCGGCAGATGCTCGATCGCTCGTCGCAGGGCGGCGCGGGCAAGCAGGCGAGTGGAGTCCAGCACCGGGAGCGGCGAAGTTTCATTGCCGATAAGCAGTGGCAGTTCCGTGCAGCCGAGAACGACGGCGTCGCAACCTTCGGCCTTCATGCGGCTGATGGCGCCGCTGATGATGCCGAGAGAATCCGAGCGAAAAATACCGTTGACCAGTTCATCGAAGATGATCTGATCTATGCGGGTGCGGTCGAGGGGCGACGGAATTTGGTATCCAATGCCGTGCGCGGTGAGCACTTCGGGATAGACCGGGCCTTCCATGGTAAAACGCGTGCCAGTGATGGCGAGATGGCGGTAGCCGTGCTCGCGGGCGGCGCTGGCTACCTCTTCCGCAATGTGCAGCCAGGGGAGCGGCGAGGCGGCGGCGACCTGGGCGAAGGCGCGATGGATAGTGTTATCCGGAGAGATCAGAAAGTCCGCGCCACTTTGCTGGAGCTTGCGGGCAGAGGAGAGCATGAGCGCGGCGACGCCGTCCCAGTCATTGCGCTCGATGCACTGCATGTACTCGCCGAGGCAGTGGTTGTGCAGGGAGATTTCCGGATGCATGTGGCGGCCGAGCAGTGTGTAAGCTTCGGCGCAGATGGTGCGGTAGCAGAGCGCGGCGCCTTCGGCCGAGCAAGCAACAATTCCGACGTGCAAGGGCTTGGTCATCGTAGAGATTTCGCGTCCTTCACAGCAATTTCAGCAGCTCGCGCTTGCGCTCCTCCGGAAGCCACGAGGCGCGGAAGGAGTTGGCGGCAAGCTGCGAGAGCTCGTCATTGGTGAATCCAAAAGCATCTTGCGCCAACTGATACTCGCGCACAAGTGTCGTTTGAAACATCTCTGGATCGTCAGTGTTGAGAGTGACCAGTGCGCCCGCATCGAAATAGCGGCGCAACGGATGTTCGGCGAGCTGCGGGCAGCAGCCAGTGCGCACATTCGAAATGACACAGAGTTCGAGCGGCACCTGATGGCGAACAAGGCGCGCAAGCAGCTCGGGGTCCTCCGCGGCACGGAGAGCGTGGCCTAGGCGCTCGGCCTTCAGCGCATCCAGCGCGCCATAGATCGAAGCCGGACCAACGGATTCCCCGGCATGGACACTGAGGCGCAAACCGGCGCGCGCGGCCTTGGCGTAGACCTGCTGGAAAAGTTCGGGGGCGGCAATGCGCTCGTCGCCTCCAATGCCGATGCCGATAACGTTGCGCGGCTGATGTTGGATGGCCTTGGCGAGAACCTTCTCTGCCTCATCGGAGCCGAAGTGGCGGACAGCGTCGAAGATCCAGTAGAGCGAGGTGCCGAAATCCTTTTCCGCGCGTCGGCGTCCGCGTTCCATGCCCTCAAAGAGCGGGTCGAAATCCTGTCCGCGCCAGAAGATGACGCCTACGCTGACGAAGACTTCGGCGTGCAGACAGCCTTGGGCGGCGAGCTTTTCGACGAGCCGATAGGTGATGAGCTCGAAGTCTTCGGGATCGCGCAGACGCTCGGTGACTGACTTGAAGGCGATGAGAAAGCCGGTGAAATCCGCGTAGTTGTAGAGCGCAGCAGCCTCATCGACGGTGAGCGTGCGGTGCGAGTTGGGCAGCGGTTTGTAGCGATTGCTGGCCCACGGAAATGGCGTGTGATGCTTCTCGCTGAGCTGGCTGAGAGTTAGGGGATCGACGGAACCTTCGAGATGAAGGTGCAGTTCAGCCTTAGGAAGACGACGAATGAAATCAGAGGTCACTGGATCATTCTATTGAAATTCACATGGCGAAGGTACAATCGTGAAAGAACCTTCCTATGCGAATTATTGCGATCAGACACGGTGAGACCTCGCTGAACGGTGAGAACCGGCTCACGGGATGGCAGGATGATGACTTGACCGCAAAAGGTTGGGATGAGGCGCGTGCCGTGGCGAATAGCCTGGATGTGGATTTCGAGCTGATCGTCAGCTCAACCTTGCTGCGCGCCGTAAGCACTGCACGAACGATAGCCGCTAAGCACCCCTGCAGGATTGTCTCCGATCCTAATCTTCGCGAGAGAAACTTCGGCTCGCTAAATGGAAAAAGCTGGGAAGAGATCGAAGCCGAGACGGGCAAAGACCTGCGGCATCTGGATGTGGACCTGATGGCCTACGATTACCGTCCCTATGGCGGAGAGTCGGTTGAGGGAGTGACGGCGAGAGTGAAGGAGTTTCTGCGAAGCGCGTGCCAACTTGCGGAAGGCCGCGATTTTGTTGCCGTTACGCATGGTGGGGTAATCAAGCTGCTGTACACGCTGCTCGAATCAGAGGGCCGTAAGCCGATTACGAACTGCTCAGTTCATGTTTTTCATCCACGCCTGGTCGCCTCACAAGGTGTGTCCTCATAGATCATCCGATTGGCAAGATGGATAATCGTTGGAAAACCGCAGGTTACTGGTTTGGTAATGGTTACGCGGATTTCGAAACGATTGGCGAAATGGTTATCCCCCTGTGAGATCAAAAGCAGAGTCAACATCCCCGCCCAACCAAAAGAGGGTTGAACGGGGCACCCTGATGGTTCGTCTGTTCGCTACTTCTGTTTTGCGAACTCGCTGCGTCTGCGGCTGTAGAAGATGTAGACGATGAGGCCGAGGGCGAGCCAGACGAAGAAGCGAATCCAGGTGACGACGGTCAGGCCGGTCATCAGGCCTCCGCAGAGCAGAACGGAGATGAGGGGGAAGACCGGTACCCAGGGAACCTTGAAGCCGCGAGGACGGTCGGGCTGGCTGCGGCGCAGGAAGATGACACCCAAGGAAACCAGGACGAAGGCGAAGAGGGTTCCGATGTTCGAGAGGTCGGCGGCGTCGCCGATGTCAACCAATCCGGAGGGAAGGCCGACAGCGAGGCCGGCGATCCAGGTGGACCAGTGCGGGGTTTTGAAGCGGGGATGGATGCGGGAAAAGAACCTGGGCAGCAGGCGGTCTCGCGACATGGCGAACCAGATGCGGGTTTGGCCGTATTGGAAGACCAGTAGGGAGCTCAACATTCCCATGAGCGCGCCGATGATGATGACCGAGCGCCAGATGGGACGCGCGCCGAGCTGCTGCAGGGCGTAGGCCACGGGAGCTTCGGCGGCGGCACCGGAGCCGAAGACGGAATACTTCATCATGCCGAGCAGGACGAGAGCTACACCGACGTAGAGGATGGTGCAGACGATGAGCGAGGCGATGATGCCGAAGGGAATGTCCTTTTGCGGATTCTTTGATTCCTCGGCGGCGGTGGAGACCGAGTCGAAGCCGATGTAGGTGAAGAAGACGATGGCGCCGCCGGTGAGGATGCCGCTGAATCCGGAGGGCGCGAACGGCACCCAGTTGGCTTTGTGCACCAGGTTGCCGCCCACAACGAGGAAGATGGCGATGGCCGCGATCTTGATGGCGACCATGCCGTTGTTGACCCCGGCGGATTCCCGCACGCCGCGCACCAGCAGCCAGCTCAGGATCATGACAACGAGAAAAGCCGGAACATTGAAGTAGGCGCCGGTCCATTTGCCGTCGGCCCAGACGGGCGACGACCAGCGATCGGGCAGGATGACGCCGAAGAGCGTCAGTTGCGCTTTGAGGTATCCGGCAAAGCCGACGCAGACGGCGACGTTGCTGACGGCGTATTCGAGAATGAGATCCCAGCCGATGATCCAGGCGAAGATTTCGCCGAGAGTGGCGTAGCTGTAGGTGTAAGCCGATCCGGCGATGGGAATCATGGAGGCCAGCTCGGCATAGCAGAGTCCGGCGAAGGAGCAGGCAATGGCGACCAGGATGAAGGAGATGGCGATGGCTGGTCCGGCGGCGGGACGGCCATGCATGAGAGCTCCGTGCACATTGCCGTGGCTGAGCAGATTCCAGAGGATGTCCATGACCTGGGCGTGGAAGATGGAGGGAGCTTCAAAGTGTTCGCCAGCGGCGGCGGTCCCGGTGAGGACGAAAATTCCGGAGCCGATGATGGCGCCGATGCCGAGTGCGGTGAGCGACCAGGGGCCAAGGGTCTTCTTGAGCTGGTGGCCAGGTTCGGCGGCCTCAGAGATGAGCTTGTCGATGGACTTGCGGGCAAAAAGTTGGCTCGCCAGCGGAGTGCTCCTGCTTCCCGGCTACGAATCAAACCGTGGAAATTAGGTATGGATTTCCAGAGTCACCATCATAACAAGCAAAACGGCCACCACCCACGCGAAAACCGATTGCGCAGGTGGCGGCCGTTGAAATTCGCGAATTCGACTAACGCGGTTCCACGGTAGTTGTGGTCATTGGCCGAAGTGCCTCTGGGGCCGAGTGGAACATTTCGACGGTGCTGGGATTCCTCGCGTTGCTCGGAATGACAACTTAGGAGCAAGAACAACGCAAGAGCAACGACAACACCAAGTACGCCAACTCTGGAATCGGCCTAGCGCTTGGAGGTGCCGCGAACCGCCTTCTTGACTTTGCGTTTTGCCGCGCCGCGTTCGCCGGTGCGTGCAACCTTGGGTGCGGCCTTCTTGCGCGCTGCGCGCTTCTTTTCTTTGCGTTCTTCCTTGGGGAGTGCAGTAGTGTTGGGCATTTTCTCGTTTTCCTTTGCGAATGAAATCTGCGCATTTGCGCGGTGTGTGCAGCTTTGCAGCCGGTTACGCGGCGACCGACGCCGCTCCGGTCGCTGACGCTGGGCTTTGCGACGGGTACGCGGCGGACTAAACGCCGCTCCGGTCGCTGACGCTGGGCTTTGCGACGGGTACGCGGCGGACTAAACGCCGCTCCGGTCGCTGACGCTGGTTACGCCTT
>Ga0181520_10002163_pt1 | contig 37344 bp, 42 predicted proteins | sample PEATcosm2014_Bin_29_FD_132451 | JGI IMG/M metagenome (GOLD analysis project Ga0181520, IMG submission 132451) | Peatland microbial communities from MTU Mesocosm Facility, Houghton, MI, USA - PEATcosm2014_Bin02_30_metaG | ecosystem: Environmental > Terrestrial > Soil > Wetlands > Peat | place... | reverse complement strand
GTTGACTTGCTTGAAGCGGTCGATGTCGATCACCATCACCGTCGGGCGGATGGCGCTGTCGGCCTTGGCCAATCCGAGCACCGCGTCGAGCCGGTCGAGGAACAGTTCGCGATTGGGCAGGCCGGTGAGATTGTCGTGGACGGCGTCGTGCAACAGCCGCTCTTCGGCGGTCTTGAACTCGGTGACATCGGTGAGAGTGCCGACCAGGCGGATGACTTCGCCGTCGGAGCCGACCACCGGACGGGCGCGTAGCGTGAACCACAGATAATGGCCGTCGGCGGTGCGCATGCGAAAGTCCTGCGCGATGCGGCCGCGGCGTTGTTCAACAATGCCGTCGAGCGTGGCGCGAAACCGATCGCGGTCGAGCGGATGCAGGATTTCCAGCCAGCTTGCGGCGGGGCCGGCGAGCGAACCGCTTTTGAGTCCGAGCATCGTCTCGGTTTCCGGGCTCGTGAACACCCGGTCGGCGGCGACGTCCCAATCCCAGATCATGTCGCCGGCGCCGGTGAGCGCCAGCGCGCGCCGTTCGACGTCGGAGACGATGCCCTGCGCCATGCCGCCGGCAAAAGCGTGCTGCATCACCGTAAAGCCGATGAGCATGACGATGAGAACCAGGCCGCCGAGCAGAGCCGGTCCGACAATGTCATTGGTGACAAAGCCGAGCACCGTCAATGCCGCGCCGAAGGTCCAGGCCACCAGCAACAGCCAGGTCGGTATCAGCATCACCGCCCGGTCGAAACCGTGGGTCGACAGATACAGCACCAGCGCGAAGCCGAGCACGGCGATGAAGAACAGGGACATGCGGGCGATGCCCGACGCGACCGGCGGCGAGTAGAGCGCGACCGCAACCAGCGCGCCGAGGAAAGCAAGCCAGCCGACGGTGATGTGCGCGTAGCGCACATGCCAGCGGTTCAGATTGAGATAAGCGAACAGGAAAACCAGCAGGGTAGCGGCCAGGATCGCCTCGCCCGAGGCGCGCCAGATGCGCTCGGCCCCCGACGACATTTCGAATACTTTGCCCCAGAACCCGAAATCGATGCCGATGTAGATGAGCACCGCCCAGCCCAGCGCCGCGGCGGCGGGAAACATGACGCTGCCCTTGACCACGAACAGGATGGTCAGAAACAGCGCTAGCAATCCGGCAATGCCGATGACGATGCCCTGATAAAGGGTGAGCGAATTGACCTTGTCTTTAAATGCGTCTGGTTCCCACAGATAAAGCTGCGGCAGGTTCGGCGTGCGCAGCTCGGCGACGAAGGTAATCACCGTGCCGGGATCGAGCGTGACGCGAAACACATCTGCGGTTGGATTATCGAGGCGTTCCGGCGGGTCGCCCGACGACGGCGTGATGTTGACGATGCGCGACGTGCCGAGATCCGGCCAAATCAACCCGGAGCCGACCATCCGATAATGCGGCGCGACGATCAGGCGGTCGATCTGCTCGTCGCCGTTATTGGCAAGCGCAAACACCGCCCAGTTGGTGCCGGCTTCGCGCGCGCGCACTTCGATGCGGCGGACGATGCCGTCGGCGCCGGGTGCGGTCGAAACCTGCACGCGGTCGCCGTCGGTGTGCTGGAACTCAATCGCGTCGGTCAGATCGATGGCCGAGGCATCGAGCCGGATATTGACGGCCTCAACCGCGGCGGCGCCGGAAACGCCGAGCCAGGCTGCAAAGGCAAGGGCCGCAAGCGCCAAGACGGCGCGAAAGAATGCCAAGAGATTGCTCCGAGCGACCGGCGCACAGCGCGCCCCCGAAAACCGGTTTCCCAAACCAGGATTTCCACGTCACAATTCTAACCGGCTTTACGCCGAATTCGCGGCCCGTTCTTGGTGCGGGTGCCCGCCGCGGGGGAGCCGCCGCCGATCAGTAGCTTAAAGCGCCGCGGCGGGGCAAGAAATTTTCTTGTGTCTTTTCAAAGAGTCAGGACGATTTTGCCAATGTGGTAACCGGCCTCCATGTGGGCATGGGCGGCCGCCGCGTCGCGCAGGTCGAAGGTGGTGTCGATCACGGGGCGCACTTTGCTACTTCCGATGAGCGGCAGGACTTTCTCTTCGACGGCGTGCGCGATCGCGCCTTTATCAGCGATTGAGCGCGCCCGCAGCGTCGAGCCGGTATGGGTCAGCCGCTTGAACATCAGGCGGCGCAAATCTGCATTGGCGTGCGGCGATGCCTGCACAGCGATCTGCACAATGCGGCCTTCGACCGCGGCGGCATCATAATTGCGGTCGACATAGTCGCCGCCGACGATGTCGAGGATGAGGTCGGCGCCGCGGCCGCCGGTCGCCTTTCTGGTCGCGGCGACAAAATCCTCGGCCTTGTAGTTGACGGCGATATCGGCGCCGAGACCGAGGCAGGCCTCGCATTTCTCATCCGATCCGGCCGTGGTGATCACATAGGCGCCGAACGCCTTGGCAAGCTGAATGGCGGTGGTGCCAATGCCCGAAGTACCGCCATGGATCAGCACTCTTTCGCCCGCCGCGAGCCGGCCGCGCTCGAACATGTTGTACCAGACCGTGAAAAAGGTCTCTGGAATCGCCGCCGCTTCGATCGCCGACAGGCTATCCGGGATCGGCAACACGTGGCTCTCATGCGCGAGGCAATATTCTGCGTAGCCGCCGCCGACGACCAACGCCATGACCCGGTCGCTTTCCCGCCAGCGTGCAACGCCATCGCCGCACGCAACGACGCTGCCGGAGATTTCAAGCCCCGGAATATCGGTCGCGCCCGGCGGCGGCGGATAAAGTCCAATCCGCTGCATGACGTCGGGCCGATTGACTCCGGCGGCTTCGACTTTGACCAGGATCTCGCCCGCGCCGGGTTTAGGCACGGCGCGCGGCTCGGCGACGAGCACACTCGGCCCGCCCGGTTCGCGGATGACGATCGCGGTCATTCGATCGGGCAGCATGGGGTCGCTCCGGTCTTTTTGGATTGTCATAATAAGAATGGCGGGCAGTCTTAGAGGCCCGACGCAAATGTGACAACCGCGCCCGTCGCCGTTAACGTGCTGCTGGAGGAAGCAAAATGCCCGCGATCGATCCGGACGATCTGCCGAAGAAAAAGATCGTCCATGAGCTTGGACAGGACTTGGCGCTGCTTTCGGTCGGCGAACTTGCCGAACGGATAAACCTGCTCAAGGAAGAAATCGCTCGCCTCGAGGCGGAGATGGTTAAAAAGCGCGCCTCGCAGAACGCGGCAAGCGCGTTTTTCAAAAAATAAAGCGCGGTCGGCGCCGGCCTTGCCGCCAAAATGCGCGGGTTCTTGTTGATGCGAACGGCAAACTGCCGAAACATCAGCCAAGTTTTTGCGATTTCTTAACCTTTCGTTAAGCTTTCTCGTTCATTACATTTATCGTCCATCTTCTGGACATCGAGTGGCTCCTGTCCACTCTGTTTGACGCCTCCCTGTTATCACCTTGAGCCGCCGGCAACGGCGGCTCCTTTTTTGGCGACGCGCGCAGCGACGACGCTGTGCGCCCGGCAACTATGTCGGCTGGTCGGCTCCACGTCGCGCTGGACTCGGCGGCCGTGCCGCGCGATGCTGCGGCACGGTGTGAGGCGTCGTCGATGTCCGAAAAGCGTGCGAGCGAAGCCAACGCGGTTTCCTTTAGCGAACGGCTGGCAAATTCTCAGGTTTTTGCGGCTTTGTTCCGCGACGGAATGGCGCTGGTCGAAGAGACCGCGAGCTATCTCGACGGCGCTGGCCGCACGGAATCCAAGAGATTGGAGCGCAACGCCGCTTTGGTTTACGCCACCGAGAGCATGCGTTTGACGACAAGGTTAATGCAGCTCGCCTCGTGGCTGTTGCTGCACCGCGCGGTCAAAGAGGGCGAAATGACGCTCGCCCAGGCCAGCAAGGAAAAGAGCAAGGTGCGGCTTGCTGCCTGCGATCCCGGTGACGCCAAATCAATCGCATTGTTGCCTGCGAAGCTGCAGGAGCTGATCACGCGCTCGACCAAGCTGCAGGCCGACGTCCGCCGGATCGACGCCACCATGCATGCTCCGCCGCCTGTGAGGGTCGCGCTCGCCAATCCGGTCGAGCGGCAATTGGGGCTTTTGAAAGCCGCCTTCGAGCGCAACAGCGCTTAGCTTCCGCAATACTCACCGTTGTGGACTTGAGCGGACCGGAGGTCATCATGTCCGGCAGGGTCGTCGTCTCCGGCCATCGCCGTCTCCTCGACGATTTCTTCAAGGTCGACGAATTCGACGTCAGTCATCGCCAGTTCGACGGCGCCATGAGCGCCGTGCAGAAGCGGCTGGTGTTCGAACGCGGCGATGCGGTTGCCGTCTTGCTGTTCAACGTCGACCGTAAATCGGTGCTACTGGTCGAACAATTCAGGCTGCCGGCGCTGATCGGGCGCCGCCGCGATCACCCTTCAACCGACGATGCCTGGCTTCTGGAAGCGGTTGCGGGAACGATCGACCACGGCGAAACGCCCGAGGTGGCCGCGGCCCGCGAGGCTTTCGAGGAAACCGGCTACCGCGTGGAGGCGCTTGAACCCGTCGGGCACTTTTTTGCCTCTCCCGGCGGCACGTCCGAGCGCATCTTTCTCTATTTCGCGCAAGTGGCCGATGCCGATCGTGTCGGCGCCGGCGGCGGCCTCGGCGACGAGGACGTTCATGTTGTGGAGATGCCGGTCGAGGATTTGTTCGCCCGGCTAGCCCAAGGCCTATTGGAAGACCCCAAGCTGATCATCGCGGCCTATTGGCTGCGCGAGCGGCGGCGGGAAAGCGGCGGCTAATCTGGCCGCGCGCACAGGCCTTATTTCTTCAAGAAGCCCGAATACTTCTTCTGGAAGCGCGACAGTCGGCCGCCGCGATCGACCAGATGCTGCTGGCCGCCGGTCCACGCCGGGTGCGATTTCGGATCGACCTCGAGATGCATGGTATCGCCGGGCTTGCCCCAGGTCGAACGGGTGGTGAACTCGGTGCCGTCGGTCATGACCACCTTGATCAGGTGGTAATTGGGATGGGTCTCGGGCTTCATGGCGCTCTCTAATCTTTTTCTGCGCCATTGGCGCGCGATGTCGATTTGAAAAGTTGGTGGCTCTATAGCGCGGCGAGGGGGGCGAGACAAGCCACCGCGCCCCGCCGCACATTGCCAGTTCCGTGCTCCGCGGGCATTGTGCGGCCGCGCGCGGCGGCCCGGCAAAAGGTATTGTGGCGCATGAACTTCATAGCCGACAAGGACGCGGTCACGGCGCCGTCGCTGGCCGCGCCAGCGGCGCTGAGCGATATCGAAGAGACGGCCACAGCACTTTCCGCGCCGGAAGCCGTGCCCGCGCGGCGTCCCATCAAGTTGCGGCCGCTGGCCGAGCTTTTGCCTTACCTTTATCGCTATCGCGGCCGCGCGCTCACCGCGCTAGCAGCGCTGATCGTTGCCGCTGCCACGACGCTCGTCGTGCCGATCGCCGTGCGCCGGATGATCGACTTCGGGTTCAGCGAACGCGGCGTTGCGCTGATCGACAGCTACTTCCTGGTCATGATCGGCGTCGCCGCGGTCTTGGCGCTGGCCAGCGCGCTCCGTTATTACCTCGTCACCACGCTTGGCGAGCGCGTGGTCGCCGATCTGCGCGGCGACGTGTTTGCGCATATCACGACGCTGTCGAGCGCGTTTTTCGACGAGGCCAGGACCGGCGAAGTCCTTTCGCGGCTCACCGCCGACACGACGCAGATCAAAGCCGCCGCCGGCACATCGATCTCGATAGCGTTGCGCAATTTCGCGCTGTTCTTCGGTGCCTCTACGATGATGGTGGTGAGCAGTCCGCGGCTCTCGGCGTTCGTGCTGGCGGCGATCCCGATCATCGTGCTGCCGCTCTATGCCTTCGGCCGCGCCGTGCGCCGGCGCTCGCGCTCGGCGCAGGATACGCTCGCCGATGCCTCCGCCTATGCCGGCGAATTGATCGGCGCGGTGCGCGTTCTGCAAGCCTTTACCAACGAGCGGCTCGGCATCAGCCGCTTCCGCGCCGCCGTCGAGCGCGCCTATGAAGCCGCGCGCAACTCGATCCGGTCGCGCGCGGTCTTGACCGGCATCGCCATCTTTCTGGTCGCCGCGAGCGTTATTGTCGTCTTGTGGATCGGCGCGCAACAGGTGCTGACGGCCCAGATCACCGCCGGCCGGCTCGGCCAATTCATCCTTTATGCCGTGCTCGGCGGCGGCGCCCTTGGCTCGCTGTCGGAAGTCTACGGCGAGCTCGCGCAAGCCTCCGGCGCCGCCGAAAGATTGTTCGAAATCCTGGCCATTAGGCCGTTGATCGCGGCGCCGGTGAAGCCGACGCCGCTGCCGTCACCCAGGCGCGGCGAGATTGCGTTCGCGGATGTGCGCTTTTCCTATCCGACGCGACCGACGATAGCGGCGCTCGCCGGCGTATCGTTTGCCGTGCGGCGCGGCGAGAGGGTTGCCATTGTTGGCCCTTCCGGCGCCGGCAAGAGTACGATCTTTCATCTGTTGCTCCGCTTTTACGATCCGACCGCCGGGCGCATCACCTTCGACGGTGTTGGGCTCGCCGACGCCGACCCGGCCGAGTTGCGCGGGCGCATCGCGCTCGTGCCCCAGGACAGCGTGATGTTTGCCACCACCGTCGGCGACAACATCCGTTTCGGCCGTCCGGATGCGTCGGATGCGGACGTGGCGCGGGCCGCCGAACTCGCCAACGCCGCGCCTTTCATTGCGGCGCTGCCGGCCGGGATGGAAACCGCGGTCGGCGAGCGCGGCGTCACGCTCTCGGGCGGTCAGCGGCAGCGAATCGCGATTGCGCGCGCCGTCCTGCGCGATGCGCCGCTGTTGTTGCTCGACGAAGCGACCTCGTCGCTCGACGCCGAAAGCGAGACGCAGGTCGCGACTGCGCTGGCGCAATTGATGCGCCAGCGCACCACTATCGTCATCGCCCATCGGCTGGCGACGGTCTTGTCCTGCGACCGCATTTTGGTGCTCGATGCCGGCCGCATCGTCGAGGAGGGCACGCACCAGACGCTGGCCGCTGCCGGCGGGCTCTATGCCCGACTTGCCAAGCTGCAATTTCAGGGCACGTGAGGCGCTTCACGGCCGCCAGTGCATGCGGTGCACCGGCTTGCCGGACATCGGATTGACGCCGGCGCCGGCGATAAAAAATCCTTGCTTCTCATAGAAGCGGATGGCACGGATATTGTCGGTGTTGACGTCGAGATCGAGTCCGATCGGCGACAGATTTTTCGCGACCGCCATCAGCGCGGCGGCGACGCCGCCGGCCCAATGTTCCGGCGCGACCACGATCTGGTCGAGGTAACCGTTGCGCGGGTCGACGGTGACAAAGCCCACCAGCTTGCCATCCATCTCGGCGATCACCACGTCGGCCGACGGCAGCAATTCGTTGCGCCAGCGCTCGCGCCACCAATCGACGCGCGCGGCAAAATCGATGTGCGGAAAGGTCGCCTGCCAGGCCCGCAGCCACAGCGCAACGGCGGCGTTTTCGTCGCCCGGATCGTAGGGCCGAAGCGACATGGAAAGCCCGTTTCGGCCAACCGTCATCGCGTGCCCGCCGTCCACGCCTCATTTCTCCGTCAGTTTCAGCTCGATGCGGCGGTTGCGGCTGAACGCTTCGTCGGTGGTGCCGGCATCGATCGGCTGAAACTCGCCGAAGCCGGCGGCGACCAGCCGCTGCGGCGGAACGCCTTTGCTGATCAGATATTGCACGACCGAAATGGCGCGCGCGGCCGAGAGGTCCCAGTTCGATTTGAACGGCGACGTCGGCGACAGCGCCCGAGTATCTGTGTGGCCGTCCACCCGCAGCACCCAATTGATCTCCGGCGGAATCTGCTTCTCCAACTCCAGCAGCGCCGTTGCGAGCTTGTCGAGCTCGGCGCGGCCTTCCGGCCGCAGCGCCGCCTGCGCGCTGTCGAAGAACACTTCCGACTGGAACACGAAGCGATCGCCGACGACGCGGATGTCGGGACGATTGCCGAGGATGTCGCGCAGCTTGCCGAAGAAGTCCGAGCGGTAGCGCGACAATTCCTGCACCCGCTGCGCCAGCGCCACGTTCAGGCGCTGGCCGAGGTCGGCGATGTGCAGCTGGGCTTCTTTGCTTTTCTCCTCGGATGCGCCGAGCGCGGTTTCGAGCGCGGCAATCTGCCGGCGCAACGCGCCGATCTGCTGATTGAGGATTTCAATCTGGGCCAGCGCACGCGTCGTCGCCGCCTTTTCGACGTCGAGCTGCGAGTTGAGCCGGCCGGCCTCCGCCTTGCCGGCATCGCTGCCGTTCTGCGCGCCCTCGGCGGCGCCGCGCAGCCGCTCGCGTTCGCCCTCGGCGGCCGTGAGCGAGGCGCGCAGTTGCGCGATCTCGTCTTCAAGGCCGGCCTTGCCGGTCCGCTCCAGCGACAGCAAGTCGGAGAGGCGGGCGATCTGGGCATTGAGCCGCGCCAGCGCCGTATCCTTGCCGGCGACTTCCTGCGACAGGTAAAACTGCGCCACCATGAAGACGGTGAGCAGAAAGATGATGGACAGGACCAGGGTCGACAACGCATCGACGAAACCCGGCCAGTAATTCATGCCGCTGTCGCGGCGGCTCCTCGCAAGCGCCATGGGCGTATCTTCAGTTTTTCCTTGCCGCTGGCGCGCCTACCGGTCGACGGTCTCGCGCGACAGCATTTCCATGAAACGCCGGATGTCGTTGTTGAGCTTGGCTTGCGCGTCCGCCCAGTCGCGGATCATCTGCTGTTCGGCGCGCATGTGCTGCACCAGGCCTTGAATGGCCTCGGCGAGGTTGGCGATGGCCGCCGTCGTCGCCTTGCCCGATCCGGCGTCGGTGACGGATTGGCGCAGCCGCTCGATGGCATCGGCGAGGCCGGCGGGTATCGCGCCGCCCGTGACCGTGCCGGCGTCCTGCACGATGCTCGCCAGCCAATCCTCGAGATTGGTGTAGAAGCGGTTTTGCGCCTGGCTCGTCTGCAGATCGAGAAAGCCGAGGATCAGCGAGCCGGCGAGGCCAAACAGCGACGACGAGAACGAAATGCCCATGCCGCCGAGCGGCGCCGCCAGCCCCTCCTTGAGCGCATTGAACACGGTATCGGCGTCGCCGCCGGGATTGAGATTGTTGATGATGCCGCCGACCGAGCCGACGGTTTCGATCAGGCCCCAGAACGTGCCGAGCAGTCCGAGAAAGACCAGGAGCCCGGTCAGATAGCGCGAAATATCGCGCGCCTCGTCGAGCCGCATCGACAGCGAGTCGAGAAAGGCGCGCATGGTCTGCGCCGAGATCGCCACCCGGCTGGTCCGCTCGTTGCCGAGCATGACGGCCATCGGCGCCAGCAACGCCGGCGCGCGCGCTGCCGGTTTCGCCGGATCGCTGCGGCCGAAACTGTTGACCCAGGACACTTCCGGGAACAGGCGGATCACCCGCGTGAACGACAGAATAATGCCGACCAGCAGCACGCAGCCGATCAAGCCGTTGAGCCAGGGGTTGGCCATAAAGGCAGTGATGATCTGCCGCTGCAGCACAAAGCCGATCAGCCCGCACAGAATAAGGAACACCAGCATCCGGAAGAGAAAGATGCGGGGCGAGGAGAGGTTGGCCTGATCAATGCTGTCCGCCATCGGTCTCGCTTTAGCAGCTTAATTCCCCAGCCTACTCACTATGGCATAGGCGCGGTGCAAGAAAAACGCATGTTTGTCGCGTCGGACCTGCGACAAAATTTGCGGCATGATAAAGGCGTCACGCCTCGCTGGGAGATGACATTTCCTTAAGCTCGGCAGCGTCCTTGGCCGCTTCCTTGAGAAGGCGGAGAAGCTCGCGATGCATGGCGTCGTTGCCGGCGACGATATTGCCCTTAGCGAGGACAGCGTCGCCACCGTCGATGTCGCTGATAAAGCCGCCCGATTCGCGCACCAGAATAATGCCGGCGGCCATGTCCCACGGCGACAGATCGCGTTCCCAGAAGGCGTCGAGCCGGCCGGCGGCCAGCCAGGCGAGGTCGAGGGTGGCGGCGCCAAAACGCCGCAGGCCGGCGAAATGCTGTTGCGCGGCTTCGATTTCGCGTCGTCCCAGCGCTAGGTCGCCGCGGCCGAAATGCGGCAGGCCGCAGCCCACCACCGCTTCGTTGAGGTGCTGCCGCGCCGCGACGCGGATGCGCCGATCGTTCAGGAACGCGCCTTTGCCGCGCTCGGCGACGAACAAGTCGTCGTTGGCTGGGTTGTAGGTGAGGCCGGCGACAATGACGCCGTCGCGCTCCAGCGCGATCGACACCGCGAATTGCGGAATGCCGTGCAGGAAGTTGGTGGTACCGTCGAGCGGATCGACGATCCAGCGATGGCTTTTGTCGGCGCCCGGGCGCGCTCCGCCTTCCTCGCCGAGGAAACCGTAGTCCGGCCGCGCTTTGGTGAGATCCTGGTACACGATCTCCTCGGCGCGGCGGTCGGCGGCGGTGACGAAATTGCGCGGCCCCTTCAGCGAGACCTGCAAGTTCTCGACTTCGCCGAGATCGCGCTTGAGGCTGCGCCCGGCGCGATAGGCGGCCTTGATCATCACATTGAGGATGGCGGAATGCTGCATGGGCGCCTCGCGTACCTTTAGTGGGGGGCCCGCGCAAGCCCGCTGCGTTCTCCCTCTCCCCGCGCGCGGGGAGAGGTGCAAGGTAAAACGCGTGCTCGTCCTTTCGCTTTCACCTCCCCCTGGAGGGGGGAGGTTGCCGCGCGCAGCGCGGCGGGAGGGGGTGAATTCTCCTGAGCGCTGCCCACCCCATCCCGTCGCGCCGCTAACGCGTCGCGCCGACCCTCCCCCTCCAGGGGAGGGTGAAATGCGCGCAGCACCTCTGATTCTCGCGGCGCATTTTTTGCGCCCGAGCTTTGCCAACCACTACGACATTTCCAGTAGCCCGGATGAGCAGAAGCGAAATCCGGGGACAAACAACGAGCTTGAAAGCCGTTTCCCGGATGGCGCTTCGCTTATCCGGGCTACAAATAACAAAAGGAAGCGGAACGCCGACAGACGCGTATCCACCGTCCGCACGCATACGGCGCGCGGCGCGCACTGAATCGCAGTGCGCTCGCCTGTCGGCGTTCCACCACGGCGCTTGCTGCAGCGAACGAACGCCGCAGCTCAGCTCCAGCTAGGCACTTCCTGGGACTTGGCCGGCCGTGCGATCCTTTTCGCAAAGGATCACACGCGGCTAAAAAGCCGGACGGGCGTTACCCGTCCCCGCCTGTCCCAGTCCAGCGGGTTGCCCCGCAGACCGGTCATCATGCCGGCCGGGCGTAGTATCGCCGGAGCCGCCCGGGAGCACGGGTGACGAGCCTCCCCCCGCGGGAACCGTTTCGCTCCACCAGCCGGTGCCGCCGGCTGGCGTCCTTTACGAGCGAGATAGGGTGCATGTAACCGAAATGGGGACGAATGTCAAGGCTACGTCCCTGTCACAGTGACAACATTTTCAGCCGTCATATGCGGGCTTGACCCGCGTATCCATGCCGAGTTTCGGAAAGCAAGTAGCCCGCATGAGCGATAGCAACGTGCGGGGGTAGCCGTTGAGTATCTAGCCCCGGATATCGCTGAGCCTGTCATCGAGCCGGCCACTTCGGGCCGGACCCGTTGGCTCATCCGGGCTACACTTGCTGTTGATGCCTCAGGTCTACTTCCAGCCGGATTCCTTATCGCAGGCGGCCATTTCGGCGGGATGCGACTTTTCCCAGGCGGTGATCGAAAGGGTTTCGTCCGACGACATCTTGCCGTTCATGCACGAGCAATACGCGGCCACCACTTCCGGGGTCGCGCCTTCCCTCTTGTTGTCGTTGACGCATTTCTTGATCCAGGTGGCGTCATCCGCATCGGCCCGCGCCGGCACGACTGAGGACGCAATGCCCAGGCTAATGAGAACTGCAAAAAGCGCGAAGGTCGTCCTCATGTGATCTACCTTTTCCGGAAATTGATCCGCACGAACCTAGTGGCGCGCAGATGCGGCATCTGAGCAAAAGCGCTCACCCTGAACCGGCGGTGGCGACGGCTGAGCGGGGCGCTTGCAGAAATTAGGTGCACTGTCACCGAAGGGTGCCTCGCGGTGGCGTGATTGAAGTAGCCCGCATGAGCGATAGCGACATGCGGGTTATGGTGGGGGCAGGCCCCGGATATCGCTTCGCTCATCCAGGCTACTAAACTGAGTCCTTCACGGCATGGAGATTTTCGCGGATGTATCCGAAACGGAAATGTCACTATATAGGTCCGTGACAACGTTAGGCTCAAGCGCGGTCCCGAGGAGCGATGCCTGAGAATAACGTCGGCGCATAATGCAAATCGTCCGGAGGACGATATGACGATTGCGGAATTGATATTCGAACAAGTCAAAAAGCTCCCCGACCAGGCCGCGCGCGAGGTGCTCGATTTCGTGGGCTTTATTCGCGAGCGCGGCGAGCGCGCCGATTGGCGCGACCTGATGAGCGCGCAGGCGGCGTCGCTTGCCCCGGTGTGGGACAACGCCGAGGACAAAGTCTGGGACGATGCTTGAGCGGGGCGACCTGCTGCTCGTACCGTTCCCCTTCTCCGATTTGTCGGCGACCAAGCGGCGACCCGTGCTAGCGCTGACCGAGCCGGACCGTTACGGCGATTTCATCGCGATTCCCGTCACGTCCGCAGACCGAGCACGGAGTGCCGCTCACGGCGGCCGATTTGGTGCGCGGCGCGTTGCCGGCGCCGAGCTGGATTCGCACCGACCGTATCGTCAAGCTCAATTCCAGTCTCGTTGTAAAGTCAGTTGGACGCGTTTCCGAGCGGGCCGTGGCAGCGGCGGTCGAGCAGTTTTGCGCTCATATTGGATTCGCCAAGCTGAAGTGATGCTAGGCAGCTACTATAGGGTGGACTGAGCGCAGCGAAGCCCACCAGGATTGGCTTTATGAAACAAACACGTGGGCTCCGCGCTCCGCGCTTCGCGCCTTAGCCCACCCTACGGCTGCTCGGTAAAGAACAAAGGACCTTCGTGCCCCTACCCAAGCCCGTTCCGATCTTTGACGGCCACAACGACGTGCTGCTGCGGCTGCACATGCGCGGCGGGGACGACGCGGTCGCGGCGTTCCTTAAAGGCGCCGAAAAGGGCCATCTGGATCTGCCCAAGGCGCGCGCGGGCGGATTTGCTGGCGGCCTGTTCGCGATCTTCGTGCCTTCGCCCAAACACAAAGATGGCGGCGGCCAAACGCCTTCTCAGAACACGTCCGCGCCAGACACTGCTCAAGACACCGGCGTCGTCGTCGCCAGCGTCGTCGGCAACGATCCGGCGCCGCCCGCGGTCGATATGGCGGAGGCGCAGCGCGTCACGTTTGCCATGGCGTCGCTGCTTTTCCGGATCGAGCGGGAGTCGGAAGGGCGCGTTCGCGTCTGCCGCACCGCGTCCGATATCGAACGCTGCCTCGCCGATGGCGCGCTGGCCGCCGTGCTGCATATCGAAGGCGCCGAAGCGATCGACGCGAAGTTCGAACTCCTTGACGTGCTCGCCGCGGCGGGGCTGCGCTCGCTCGGCCCGGTGTGGAGCCGGCCGAATGCGTTCGGCCACGGCGTGCCGTTTCGCTGCCCGTCCTCGCCCGACACCGGCCCCGGTCTGACCGACCTCGGCAAGGCGCTGATCGGCGCCTGCAACGATTTGCGGATTCTGGTCGACCTGTCGCATCTGAACGAGCGCGGCTTCTGGGACGTTGCCGAAATTTCCGATGCGCCGCTGGTTGCCTCACACTCCAACGCGCACGCCATCAGCCCGCATTCGCGCAACCTGACCGACCGGCAATTGGCGGCGATCGGCAAATCCGGCGGCCTCGTTGGCGTCAATTTCGCCACGAGCTTCCTGCGTCCGGACGGCCGTCACGACCGGGACACGCCGGTTGAGCTGATTGTCCAGCATATCGAGCACATGCTCGAACATGCCGGCGAGGACAGCGTCGGCATTGGCTCCGATTTCGACGGCGCCATGATCCCGGCCGAACTCGGCAATGCCGCGAACTTGCAAATTCTGGTGGCGGTGATGCGCAAGCGCGGCTTTAGCAAACCGCTGATCGAGAAGGTGTGTTTGCGCAACTGGTTGCGCGTGCTGCAACGGACCTGGGGCAACCGCGGCTAATACGCGCGCCTATTTGGCGTAGCCCTGCGAGCGCAGCCAGTCGATCCGGCGCGTGCCGTTGAGCCACTCATCGACCTCATCTTTGGTCTTGAATCCCTTGATGATGCGCAATTCGGCGCCGGGATAATGAGCTTCGATCTGCCAGTCGCCCTCGGCGACGCGCTTTAATTTGAATGTGACTCGAACCTTGGCCATGGCGCCGCATAAGCCTGTTCGGCGCCGCTGGCAAGCGGCGCGGGGCGTAAATGTTCGCTAGGCCTCGACGTATTCCGCGATGCTGGTCGGCGCCGGGACCGTTAAGCCGTCGGCCTTGAGGCCGTCGACATGGAAGCGAATTGCGTCGCGGATTTCGGCTTCGACCTCCGGGATCGTTGCCGCGGTCGCAACGCAGCCCGGCAAATCCGGCACGTAGGCCGAATAATTGCCTGCAGCCTTTTCGATCACCACTGCGTAGCGCATCACTTCTGCCCCTTCAGTTGGGCCTGCATTAAGCACGCTGTTGAGTGTGCCAGGCGCCATGTCGTCCGACGGCTTGCCGGTAACTGTAACACGGCCGAGCTTCGTTGGGTGCTTGTATTGCCGATGCGAGCCTCGCGTAGCGACCAGGAACCAGCCTTCTTGTTCAATCAATCGGAGGATGTCTCGCACTTTCATGCATCGAACATCCACTACTTGGTCGCGGCCAGCAAGTCACCGGGACGACGCCCTGCGCAGTTCGTTCAAGGGGAGGGAACAGGTCGCGTCTCACGTCGGCGGCTTCTTAAGCGCATCCAGCCAGGGCTTGGCTGCCTTCTCGCCGGCGGTGCGGGTTTCCGGATCGAGCTTGGCGACGAAGTCGTCAAGCATCAGGTCGGTCTCACCGCGCGCCTTGGACACGAGATGCCACTTGGTGGCCTCGACCGGATTGGCCGGTGCGCCGCGCCCATCGGCGAGCACGCGCGCGAGCCGGTCCTGCGCGATCGGATTGCCGTGCAAAGCCGCCTTGCGAAACCAGCCGGCGGCGGCTTGCTCGTCCTTGGCGACGCCGGCGCCATTGAACAGCGCGATGCCGTACTCGACTTGCGCTTCGGCATTGTCGGCGAGCGAGGCGAGCGCAAACAGCCGTGCCGCCTCTTTCATGTCCTTCGGCACGCCGCGTCCCTCCTTGTAGAGGGTGCCGAGCGCGTATTGCGCTTCCGCGTTGCCAGCTTGCGAAGCCGTGCGCAGGAGTTCCGCGGCGCGGCTGAAATCCTGCGGAAACAACTGGCCCTCGATATAGAGCAGCGCCAGGTCGTAAGCGGCGAGCGGCTGGCCAAGCTTGGCGGCGGCGGCGAGGAGTTTGGCGGAAGCCTCGCGATCGCGCGGACCGGCGCGTCCCTGCAGGCGGAACATCGCCAGCGCGAACATCGCTTCGCGATCGCCGCGGTCGGCGGCGAGCTTGTACCACTCGGCGGCGCGCGCATCGTCCTGCGGCACGCCTAGACCGCTGGCATAGAGTTCGCCGAGGAGCGTCATCGCCTTGACGTCGCTCTTGACGGTGACGCGGTTGGTCGCAAACGCAAACGCGGTGACGTAATAGCCGCGCTGGAAGGCGCCGTAAGCGAGATCGGGTTCGGCGGCGATGGCGCTCCGCGGCCAAAACGCGACGAGCAGAGCCGCCAGCAGCAAAGCGCTCGGCCTGACCGCGGCGTTGACGGTGTTGCCCATCAATCCGACGCGGACGGCGCCGCCAGCGCGACCGGCTCCGCGAGCGCGCTTGCGGCTTTTGCCACCACGACAGCGGGCCTGTCGGTTTGCGTCCATATCCAGTCACCGAGCGCGACGAAATCCGCGCCCGCTTGCACCAGCGGCGCGATTTCGTCCAGCGTCGCGGCATACCCTACGCAGGGCGGGACGAACAGCTCCGACCACCATGTGAGCCGCTCCGTAGTCGCTTCGAAGGAGGGGCGGCTGCCGCGGCGATCGGCTTCGCCGAACATCACGTAATCGGCCGAGGCTTCGCCGGCGAGCATGGCATCATGACGGCTGCGCAAGTCGCCGGCGCCGGCGATGCGATCCGGTTTGAGGAGCGGCAATGCGGCCTGGAGCGCCTCGATGCCGGACAGATGCGCGCCATCGGCGCCGGCGCGCGCCACGAGCTCGGGGCGCCCGTCGAGCAGCACCGCAATGTCGCGGCGCTGCGCCACGGCCGCCACCGCCTTGATGCGGTTGATCAGCGTGCGCTCGTCGCCGCCTTCGAGCCGCAGCAAAAGCGCGGCGATATCGGTCGTCTCCAGCACGGCCTCGAGCTCGCGGACGAATGCCGCCCGGTCGCCGAGCTGCGGCGTTATCAGATAAAGCCGAGGCTGCGCCCCGCCCGTGTTCACGCCGCCTTCCGCTCGAGATCGGCCTTCCACTGACCGAGCGTGGCGAGCCCGTTCATGCGGGCGCGGTGGCCGAAGACGCGCTGCGCGGCGGCGACGTTTTCCGGCTTGCCCGACCAGGCTTTTTGCGGGGCGGCCTGCAACGCGCGCCCATACGAGAACGAAACGTGCCAGGGCAGGGGCCCCAGTTTGTTGATGGCGTCGAGATGCGCGGTCGCCTCCTCGTCCGACTGGCCGCCGGAAAGGAACGCAATGCCCGGCACCGACGCCGGCACGCAGGATTTGAGCACGCGCAAGGTCTTCTCCGCGACCTCGGCGACCGAGGCGCGCTTTTGCGACTTCTTGCCCGGCACCACCATGTTCGGCTTGAGCACGATGCCTTCGAGCGCGACGCGCTGATAGAACAGCTGCTCGAACACGGTCTTGAGCACCCACTCGGTGATCAGCGCGCAGCGGTCGATGTCGTGGTCGCCGTCCATGAGTACTTCCGGCTCGACGATGGGAACGATCTGCTCGCTCTGGCAAATGGCGGCGTAGCGTCCGAGCACATGCGCGTTGGTCAGGATGGCGCCATAGCTCGGCATGTTGGCGCCGATGTCGATGACCGCGCGCCACTTGGCGAATTTGGCGCCGAGCCCGCGATATTCGGCGAGGCGCTCCGCAAGCCCGTCGAGGCCCTCGGTGATCAATTCGCCCGGATGGAACGGCAGGGGCTTGGTGCCCTTGTCGACCTTGATGCCGGGAATGGAGCCGGCCTGCGTGATCACCTTAACCAGCGGCGTGCCGTCCTTGGCGTTTTGCCGGATGGTCTCGTCATAAAGAATGACGCCGGAAATGTTCTTCGACATCGCGTCGGTGCTGCGGAACAACATTTCGCGGTAATCGCGGCGGCTGATCGGCGTCGATTCGGTCCCGATGGCGTCGAAGCGTTTTTTGATGGTGTTGTTGGATTCGTCGGCGGCCAGAATGCCGCGGCCGGGGGCGACCATCGCCTCGGCCACGCTGTTGAGCTCCGCAAGATTCATCGCGCCCTCCTCGACGCGCCGCGCGCCGAGCGCTGCGGCTTTTCCTATCTGTGTACCCAGTTCGCTCATCGTTGGACTCTACGTTACCATCAACACTTGTACACCCGGCAAGGTTCGGCCCTCGAGCGATTCAAGAAACGCGCCCCCCGCGGTCGACACGTGGGTCAGGCGGTCGGTGACCCCCGCCAGGTTCAATGCCGCCACCGTATCGCCGCCGCCGGCGAAGCTTACGAGCCGGCCGTCCCCGGTCAGCCCCGCCACCGCTTCGGCGACTTCCACCGTGCCGCTGTCGAACGGCTCGAGTTCGAAGGCGCCGAACGGGCCGTTCCAGACCAGAGTTTTGGTGCGCGCCAGGACCGAGACGACATGCTCGATGCTGCGCGGGCCGACGTCGAGGATCATGTCGTCGGCGCCGACGTCGTCCACGGACACAACGCGCGACGGCGCGTTCGCTTTGAATTCCTTTGCCACCACCACATCGACCGGCAGCACGATCTCGCGGCCGAGCGTTTTTGCCTTCGCCAAAATGTCGCGCGCCGCCGCGATCAGATCGGGCTCGACCAGTGATTTGCCGATCGGCTTGCCCTGCGCGGCGAGAAACGTGTTGGCCATGCCGCCGCCGATGATCAGCGTGTTGACGTTCGCCAGCAAATGGCCGAGCAATTCGAGCTTCGTGGAAATCTTGGCGCCGCCGACAATCGCCGCGACCGGATGCTGCGGCTGCTCGAAGGCGCGCTCCAGCGCGTTGAGTTCCGCTTTCATGGCGCGACCGGGATAAGCGGGCAGACCGGAGACGGTGACGATCGCGGCGTTGGCGGCATGCGCGCGGTGCGCCACCGAGAAGGCGTCATCGACGAAAATGTCGCCGAGTGCCGCGAGCTGTTTGGCGAAATTGGTGTCGTTGTTTTCTTCCTCGGGGTGGAAGCGGGTATTTTCCAGACAGAGAATGTCACCGGGCTTCATGGCGTAGATCGCCGCTGCTGCTTTCGGTCCGACGCAGTCTTCAGCAAAAGAAACTGGCCGCTTGACGATCCGCTCAACCTCGGCCGCGACCGGTCGCAGCGAGCATTTCGGATCCGGTCCCTTCGGCCGGCCGAAGTGCGAGAGCAGGATCACTTTGCCACCCTTGTCGGCGAGCTCGGTGATGGTCTGGGCGGCTTCTTCGATCCGGGTTGCGTCGGAGACCTTGCCGTCGAGCATCGGTACGTTGAGATCGACGCGCAACAAGACCCGTTTGCCCATCACGTCGGCGTCATCGAGGCTGCGAAAACGCATGCGCCGCTCGGCTAAAGCTTGCCCATCGCCACCGCGGTATCGACCATGCGGTTGGAGAAGCCCCACTCATTGTCGTACCACGACATCACCCGCACCAAGTTGCCGTCGACCACCTTGGTCTGATCCATGTGGAAGATCGACGAGTGCGGGTCATGATTGAAGTCAGAGGAGACATTGGGCGCGTCGGTGTAGCCGAGGATGCCCCTGAGCTCCTGGGCGGCGGCGCGTTTTACCGCGGCGTTGATCTCGTCCTTCGTCGTCGCGCGCTTGGCGACAAACTTGAAGTCGATCTCCGAGACATTGGGCGTCGGCACGCGGATCGAAACGCCGTCGAGCCGGCCGGCGAGTTCCGGCAGCACCAGGCCGACGGCCTTGGCGGCGCCGGTCGAGGTCGGGATCATGTTGATGGCGGCGGCGCGCCCCCGATAGAGGTCCTTGTGCACCTGATCGAGGGTCGGCTGATCGTTGGTGTAGGAATGGATCGTCGTCATAAAGCCCTTGTCGATGCCGACCGCATCGTTGAGCACCTTGGCGACCGGGGCCAGACAATTGGTCGTGCATGAGGCGTTGGAGACGACGGTGTGCGCCTTGGCGAGCTTGTCGTGATTGACGCCGTAAACGACGGTGAGGTCGACGCCCTCGGCCGGCGCGGAAATCAGCACGCGCTTGGCGCCGGCGGTCAGATGCGCCGACGCCTTCTCCTTTGATGTGAAAATACCGGTGCATTCGAGTGCGATGTCGATGCCGAGTTCCTTCCACGGCAGTTGCGTCGGGTCTTTCACCGCGGTGACCTTGATGGCGCCGTTGCCGACGCTGATGGTGTCGCCCTTGACCGTGACTTCGCCGGGGAAGCGGCCGTGCACCGAGTCGAAGCGAAGAAGATGCGCGTTGGTCTCGACCGGCGCCAGATCGTTGATGGCGAGGATTTCGATGTCGCTACGGCCAGCCTCCACGGCGGCGCGCAAGATGTTGCGGCCGATACGGCCAAATCCGTTAATCGCTACGCGTACCGACATTCCGATCCCCCTAAACCTTTTTTAGACCCTTGCGCGCCGCTTCCGCCACCGTCTCCGGCGTGATGCCGAAGTGTTGGTAAAGCTCCTTATATGGGGCGCTGGCGCCAAAGGAGGACATGCCGATGAAGGCTCCATTGGAGCCAACGATGGCGTCCCAGCCCTGGCGAATGCCGGCTTCGACGCCGACGTTGACCTTCGCGTGGCCGATGATCGCCGCGCGTTCGGCATCCGGCGCCGCGAACAAAAGCTCAAAACACGGCACCGAGACGACTCGCGCCGCCACATCCTGCGCTGCGAGCAGTTTTTGCGCCGCGACCGCGATGGCGACTTCGGAGCCGGAAGCGAACAGCGACACGTCCGCTTTGCCGCCGTTGGCCGCGATTAGTTCATAGGCACCCGGCGCGCAACGGTTCTCCGGGTCAAAGCCCACACGCAGCTGCGGCACGTTTTGCCGCGTCAACGCCAGCACGCTCGGTCCATTCTTGCTCTGAAGCGCCAGCTGCCAGCACTCGATGGTCTCAACCACGTCGGCGGGGCGGAACACCTTCAGATTGGGGATCGCGCGCAACGCCGCAAGTTGCTCGACCGGCTGATGCGTCGGTCCGTCTTCACCCAGTCCGATTGAGTCGTGCGTCATCACATGAATGACGCGCACCCCCATGAGCGCGGCGAGCCGAATGGCCGGCCGGCAATAGTCGGAGAACACCAGGAACGTGCCGGAATACGGAATGATGCCGCCATGGAGCGCCATGCCGTTCATCGCCGCCGCCATGCTGTGCTCGCGCACGCCGTAATGGATGAAGCGGCCGGAATAATCGGCCGCACTCATCGCTTTCATCGCTTTGGTGCGCGTATTGTTGGAGCCGGTGAGATCGGCCGAGCCGCCGACCATTTCCGGCAGCGCCACCGTCAGCGCTTCGAGCGCGAATTCGGACGCCAAGCGGGTAGCAATTTCCTTAGGCGCTTGCGCGAGCTTTTGCTTTACCTCGGCGACCGCCGCGGCGAGATTTTCGTTGAGCGCGCCGCCGATGCGGCGAGTGAATTCGGCGCGCTTTGCCGGATCGAGCGCAGCGAGGCGTTGCTGCCAGGCGAGCCGCGCCGGCCTGCCGCGTTCGCCGGCGGCGCGCCATTGCGCGCGGATGGCGGCCGGGATCTCGAACGGCGAGGCGGTCCAGCCAAGCTTCTCGCGCGCGCCGTTGATCTCACCTGCGCCGAGCGCGGAGCCATGGCTCTTCTCGGTGCCGGCTTTGGTCGGCGCGCCGTAGCCGATGATGGTGCGGCAGGCGATCAGCGAGGGCCGGTCGGATTTCTTGGCCGCTTCGATGGCCGCCGCGATTGCCGCCGGATCGTGACCGTCGATCCGCGTCGCAGCCCAGCCGGCGGCTTCAAAGCGTTTCACTTGATCGACTGAATCAGAAAGCGACAGCGGGCCGTCGATGGAGATGCCGTTATCGTCGAACAGCACGACGAGCTTTTTCAGCTGCAAATGGCCGGCAAGCGCGATCGCTTCCTGGCTGATGCCCTCCATCAGGTCGCCGTCGGAGACGAGCACGTAGGTCGTGTGATCGACGATATCGGAACCGAACAGCGCGGCCAGGTGTCGTTCGGCAATCGCCATGCCGACCGCGTTGGCAATGCCTTGGCCGAGCGGTCCGGTCGTGGTCTCGATGCCGGGCGTGTGGCCGTATTCAGGATGGCCGGGCGTGAGCGAGCCGAACTGGCGGAAGCGCTTGAGCTCCTCGATCGTCATCTTCTCGTAACCGAGGAGATGAAGGAGCGCATAAATCAGCATCGAGCCGTGGCCGGCCGAGAGCACAAAGCGGTCGCGGTCGGGCCATGCCGGATCGGCCGGATCGAATTTCAGAAAGCGGCTGAACAGGACGGTGGCAATGTCGGCGGCGCCCATCGGCAGGCCCGGGTGACCGCACGTTGCCGCTTCGACGGCATCCATCGCCAAAGCGCGGATGGCGTTCGCCATGCGGTCATGGTCCGCGCGAGCGGCTGGAGTCATGGCGGTAGCGGGAAAGCGGGAAGGCTGGGCGAGGGTTGCGCTCGCCGCGACAAGGCGGTCCGGCATCGTCATGAAATGGGCCAATGCGGCTATGGAAAAGCCGCCGCAGTCATGCACAGGCGCGCACAGATAACATGCAAGGCCCTTGAGTCAAATGTGCGACGCGGCGGCTGGCGGCGTCATGCACAGGGCTTCGTGCCGACGTTGACGCTGTCATTCGATACGACGTAAGCTTCCGTCCATAAACAATTGCGGTCGCAAAGGTTTTCACCGGTGCCCAACCGCAGTCAGGCCGCGAGCTTAAGGCCTTTGAAATGAGCGAGACCGATTCAATCGACGTGGCAAGCCGGCGGTTGGCGCAGGCGCTCGAGGGGCTTGAGGCCGCCGCGGAACGGCGGCGCGAACTCGATCGCGGGCGCGAGGCTTTATTCTCGCAGCTGCATGCGCTCGGCGACGACCGGGCGCGGCTTGCCAGCGAGCTCGATTCCGCGGCCGCGCGCTCGCGCGGGCTTGAAAGCGCCAACCGCGAAGTCGGAGACCGCATTGATCAGGCGATCGCAACGATCCGCGACGTGCTCGCGCACGACGATTGACGTGTTCGGCGCTTGCGCCGGAACGGACGATGAGGGGAGGGCAATGCGCCGAGGTGAGACGGCTCAAACGAAATGACTCAAGTCAGCGTCACCATCAACGGCCGCCAGTTCCGCATGGCCTGCGAAGACGGCCAAGAACCGCATCTGGTCGATCTGGCGCGTCACCTCGACGCGCGCATTGCCGATCTGCGTTCCAAATTCGGCGAAATCGGCGACACGCGGCTCACGGTGATGGCGGCGCTGACGCTAGCCGACGAGCTTGGCGAACTGGACGCCCGGGTGAAACGCCTCGAAGAGGAACTCGCCGCGGCACAAGGCGCGCTGGCCGCAACCGCCGACCGCAACAAGACCATTCAGGCGGCGATCGCCGCCGCGATGACGGCGGCTGCCGAACGCATCGAAAGCGTTGCTAAAAAGCTCAATCAGAGCGCCGGCGGTAACGGCGTCGCGCTCGGGTAGTTCGCCTGGTCTCCCTCTCCCCGCCTGAGGTGAGAGGTGAACGCGTGTGGCGTTGCTCTTCGTATCGCACTACATTGGTGAAGCGGGGCTGCCCGGCGCGAAGGAGACAACACCTCGGGGCCTTACGATCCTAACGGGAGCTGTCCCTGCCGGACTCTTGGGTTCGGATACATGGCGCCCACCTACTTATGTAGGTTCCCGGGATCGCGCTCCTACGGCCGGCGCGGCTCCGCACTAATCCGCTCAATCATGAGCTGACCGTTGCGCGACGAAGATCCAAAAGCGCCGCTCCGCCGCGAGGCGGTGGCGCGGCGCGATGCCTTGCCGCCGGCGGTGCGCACGGCCGCCGCCGGTGCGGTCGCGGCGCGACCGTTTCCGCTGCCGATAACGCCGGGCGCCGTCGTCTCCGCCTTCACGCCGATCGGCAGCGAGTTCGATCCGAACGCATTGATGCACACGCTCGCCGCCGCCGGCGCGCGGCTTGTGCTGCCTGTCGTCCTCGGCCGCGGCAAGCCGCTGGTCATGCGGACGTGGAATTTCGGCGAGCCGCTGGTCGCCTCCAGCTTCGGCATCCTCGAGCCAAGACCGGAGGCCGTTGCGGCCGATCCGGATATTCTGCTGGTCCCGCTCGTGGCCTTCGATCGCAGCGGCCATCGCATCGGCTACGGCGCCGGCTATTACGACATGACCATCACGCTCCTGCGCGCCCGCAAATCCGTCGTCGCCGTCGGGCTCGCTTTTGCCGTGCAGGAAATCCCCAACGTTCCCGCAACCCCGCGCGACGCCCCCCTCGATCTTGTGCTAACCGAGCGCGAGGTGATTGAATTGCGAGTCGGTTAAAACATGCGCATTCTCTTCGTCGGCGATGTGGTCGGTCGCAGCGGGCGGACCGTCGTGACCGAGCGCTTGCCGGGCCTGGTGCGCGACTGGAAGCTCGATTGCGTCGTGGTCAACGGCGAGAACGCCGCCGGCGGCTTTGGTATCACCGAGGCGATCTATAGCGAGTTCGTCGAAGCGGGCGCCGACGCGGTCACGCTCGGCAATCACGCGTGGGATCAAAAAGAGGCGCTGGTTTTTATCGAGCGCGCGCCGCGCCTCATCCGCCCGATCAACTATCCCGCCGGCACGCCCGGCCGCGGCACCGCGCTAATCGCGGCCAAAAATGGTGCGCGCGTGCTGGTCGTCAATGTCATGGGCCGCGTCTTCATGGACCCGCTCGACGATCCCTTTGCCGCAATCGACCGCGAATTGCTGGCGTGTCCGCTGCAGCAAGGCGCCGACGCCATCGTCATCGACATGCACGCCGAGACGACCAGCGAGAAACAGGCGATGAGCCATTTCTGCGACGGCCGCGCCAGCATCGTTGTCGGCACCCACACCCACGTCCCGACCGCCGACTTGCGCATCCTGCCGCACGGCACCGCCTTCATGAGCGATGTCGGCATGACCGGCGACTATGACTCGGTGATCGGCATGGCCAAGGACGAGCCGCTGCAGCGTTTCCTGCGGCGCGTTCCCTCCGCGCGCTTCGAGCCGGCGACGGGGCCGGCGACCTTGTGCGGGCTTGCGGTCGAGACCGAGCCGAGCGGGCTTGCGCTCAAGACCGCGGCCGTGCGGCTCGGCGGCTGCCTTGAGCAGACTAAGCCGGCGTTCTGGAGCTAGTCCGAGCGACCTTTATTTCCTAATTGGGCCACCCTATAAATCCACCCATCAATTTAAGCTTTATATAGCGGGCGCGAGAGAGCGCGAGAGCGAGCTATGGCCGGACATTCGCAGTTCAAAAACATCATGCACCGCAAGGGGCGGCAGGATGCGGCCAAGTCCAAGCTGTTCGGCAAGCTGGCGCGTGAAATCACCGTCTCCGCCAAGATGGGTCTCCCTGACCCGACCATGAACGCGCGGCTGCGCGCCGCCATCATCGCGGCGCGCGCTGAGAATATGCCCAAGGACAATATCGACCGCGCGATCAAGAAGGCGGCCGGCGCCGACGGCGAAAATTACGAAGAGACCCGCTACGAGGGCTATGGGCCCGGCGGCGTCGCCGTCATCGTCGAAGTGTTGACCGATAATCGCAACCGCACCGCCGGCGAAGTGCGCGCCGCCTTCACCAAGAGCGGCGGCAATATGGCCGAGACCGGGGCTGTGTCATTCATGTTCGACCGGGTCGGCGTGATCGAATACGACGCCAAGGCGGCGAGCGCCGATGCGATGTTCGAAGCGGCGCTCGAAGCCGGCGCCGACGACGTGGTGTCGAGCGACGGCGGCCACGAAATCTATGTCGCGCAGGACCGCTTCGGTTCGGCGGCGAAAGCGCTGGAGGCAAAATTCGGCGAACCGCGCAAGGCGTCTTTGGTCTGGCGTCCGCAAAACACCGTCGCCGTCGACGACGATCAGGGCGAAAAGCTTTTGAAGCTCATCGAGAACTTGAACGAGCACGACGATGTGCAAAGCGTCTACGCCAATTTCGAGATTTCCGACGCGCTGGTGGCGCGCATGAGCGCGTAGGCACCTCAATCGTCATTTCATGACGATCGGCTTGCCGGCTGCCGGCGTGTTCGGCGACAGCGACAATGTGGCCCAGGCGTTCCAACCGGACGGCCGGCGCGCCGCGTCGAACTCCCAGTAGGCTTTCAGATCGAGATAGGCCGCGAGCGTTCCGGCCGCGAAGGTAAAGCCGATTTGCGGTCCGACGCCAAAGACCCGCGACTCGAACGGGCCGACCCGGTCGCCGGCGCCGCCATCGGCGGTAAGCTGGTCGTAGACATACCCACGGCGCCGATCGCGATTTGTTTGCTCAACGCCTGCGACAATCCCCAGTCGAGGTGCCAGTCGATCCCATTTTGATAATCTGAGCTTGGATTGATCAAATTATAAGTCAGGCCGGTGACCACCGAGAATTCGCGACCGGTCTTGGCGTCAAGATAGGTGTAGCCGCCGCCGCCATCGATGGCGCCGTGGCCGATGCCGACATTGGCGAGATTGCTTGAATTGTAGGCGCCGACCGGAATGTCCCCCGTCAGGAACGCGAACCAATTGTTGTTGCCACTGTTCCAGAACAATTGCGCGATCGGGTCCAGATCGCCGAAGCCGGTGACGGAACTGCTGATGCTGCCTTGCCGCACGGCGACCAGCGAGCCGACGCCGAGCGTCAAGGTTCCGTCGACGCCGACCGCATTTGGGCCGGCCGACGCGGTCATCCCCAGACTCAATGTCGCGCCGAACACCGGCGTTGCGAAGGCGTAGCTCGGGGTGATGCCCACGGTATCGAGGTTCGATCGGTAAGTGACGTCGAGACTGACCATAACGGTCGGGCTGAGCTTGCCGATGGTGATCAGGCGCGCCGCGGCGACGTCGCCTGCGGCGTTCACGGAGGTGTAGTAATTCGCGACGGTGAGCGACCATCCCGGCGACGGGGGAACCGCGGCGAGGCTGCCGAACGTCCCGGGAATCCAAAAACTTACTCCGCCCTGGTCGGCCAAGCCGAGCGTCGGAAAAAATGCGTTGGCAAGCATGACGGCCGCGACAACCGCCGCCCCGCGTTGGAGCAACTTCCAAACTTTGCGTGCTGCCGTTGGAAGCATTGCGATCGTGACGCCCCATCGATCGCCATCGAGGTATGGCGCCGCCGCGCCCGATCGAGATCGTGCACTATAGCCATGCTATCGTCGTGCCAGTATGACCCGCCCGATTCGCATTCTCGGCATCGATCCGGGCCTCCGCCGCACCGGCTGGGGTCTGGTCGAGATTGCCGGCAACCGGCTTACCTTTCTCGCCTGCGGCTCGGTGACGACGCGCGATGCCGATGGATTGGCGCTGCGCCTTCTGGCCATTCATGACGGCCTGATGCGCATTCTTGAGGAATTCCGGCCGGACGAAGCGGCGGTCGAGGCGACGTTCGTGAACAAGGACGCCACGGCGACGCTCAAGCTCGGGCAGGCGCGCGGAATTGCCATGGTAGTGCCGGCAAGAGCCGGCGTGCCGGTCGCCGAATACGCGCCGAACTTGGTGAAGAAAAGCATCGTCGGCGCCGGTCACGGCGACAAGGCGCAGGTGCGCATGATGATCGGCGTATTGCTGCCCAAGGCCGACCCGACCTCGGATGACGCCGCCGACGCGCTCGCGGTCGCGGTGACGCATGCCCACCACCGCCAGAGCGTGGTGCTCAGGGTAGCAGTGCGATGATCGGCAAGCTCAAGGGCGTGATCGATTCCTACGGCGAGGATTCCATTATTCTCGACGTCAACGGCGTCGGCTATCTGGTGCATTGCTCGGCCCGCACCTTGCAGGAACTGCCGCGCGCCGGCGAAGCGGCGACGCTCGCGATCGAAACTTACGTGCGCGAAGATCAAATCCGGCTGTTCGGCTTTTTGACCGACGTCGAGCGCGAATGGTTTCGTCTGCTGCAGACCGTGCAGGGCGTTGGCGCCAAGGTCGCGCTCGCGGTGCTCGGCACGCTTAAACCCGCGGAGCTCGCTTTCGCCATCGCCATGCGCGACAAGGCGATGGTGGCGCGCACGCCCGGCGTCGGACCGAAGGTCGCCGAGCGCATCGTCACCGAACTCAAGGACAAAGCGCCGGCTTACACCGATATCGATCCGGCGCTGGTGCGGCTCAGCGGCGCGCTCGACGAAAAGCGGGCGCCGCAGCCGGTGAGCGATGCGGTTTCAGCGCTGGTCAATCTCGGCTATGGCCAGCCGCAGGCTGCCGCCGCGGTCGCAGCCGCTGCGCGCAGCGCCGGCGAGGGCGCGGAAGTGAAAACGCTGATCCGGTTAGGACTGAAGGAGCTGGCGAAGTGAAACGGCCGGCCAAACTTGGCAAAGCGGACAGGGAACTGATCGCTGCCGCCACCGCAGCGATCAAACAACGCTATCGCGACGACTGGCAGGAAGTGGGCGCCGCGCTGCGCACCCGCGGCGGAAAAATCTTCACCGGCGTCAACCTCGACGCTTATCTCGGCCGCATGGCGGTGTGCGCCGAAGCGGTGGCGCTTGGCCGCGCCGTGGTCGATACCGGCGACGCCGGCATCGAGACCATCGTTGCGGTGCGTCATCCGCCGCCGGAGGAAAAGGATCAGACCATCGCCGTGGTGTCGCCCTGCGGCGCCTGCCGCGAACTCATTTTCGATTACGATCCGAAGGCGCGGGTTATCGTGCCCAATGGCAGGACGGCGGCGGCGGTGCCGATCGCCGATTTGCTGCCCAACAAATACAGCCGAGGGTCGGAACGGTGAGCGGCACCCCCGAGCGCAAGCTGGTTTCAGCGGAGCGCCGCGACGAGGACGCTGCCGAGGCGACGATGCGGCCGCAAAAGCTCGCCGAGTTTGTCGGCCAGGAGCAGGCGCGCAGGAATCTCGCCGTATTCATCGAGGCGGCGCGCGGGCGCCGCGAGGCGCTCGACCACGTCTTGTTCGTCGGCCCGCCGGGGCTTGGCAAGACGACCCTGGCGCAGATCGTGGCGCGGGAGCTCGGCGTCAATTTCCGCGCCACCTCCGGCCCGGTGATCGCCAAGGCCGGCGATCTCGCGGCGCTGCTCACCAATCTCGAGGAACGCGACGTTCTCTTCATCGACGAAATTCACCGGCTCAATCCCGCGGTCGAGGAAGTGCTCTATCCGGCGATGGAGGATTTTCAGCTCGATCTGATCATCGGCGCCGGCCCCGCCGCCCGCTCGGTGAAGCTCGACCTCGTCAAATTCACGCTGGTCGGCGCCACCACGCGCGCCGGGCTCCTCACCAATCCGCTGCGCGACCGATTCGGTATTCCGGTGCGGCTGAATTTTTATTCGGTCGAAGAGCTCGAGCAGATCGTCAATCGCGGCGCGCGCGTGCTCGGCATCGGCGTGACCGCGGACGGCGCCAACGAAATCGCGCGCCGCGCCCGCGGCACGCCGCGCATTGCCGGCCGGCTCCTTCGCCGCGTGCGCGACTTTGCCGCCGTCGACGGCGCCAAGGCCATCGACCGCGCCGTGGCGGACAAGGCGCTCGCCGCGCTTGAGGTCGACGCCGCCGGACTTGACGCCATGGACCGCCGCTATCTCAACACCATCGCCCTGAACTATGGCGGCGGTCCGGTCGGGGTGGAAACGCTTGCCGCCGCTTTGTCGGAGCCGCGCGACGCCATCGAGGACATCATCGAGCCCTATCTGATCCAATGCGGGATGCTGCAACGGACCCCGCGCGGCCGGCTGATCACCGCGCATGCCTTCCGCCATCTCGGCCTCGCCGAGCCGGCCCGCGATCCTGCGCAGTTCAGGCTGTTCGGTTCTGATGAGGAGACTTGAGCCGGCGTAGCTCGATCCGGTTAGCGCAAATCGCGCCGCGTGATTGGCTTGGCGAAAAACGTCACCGAGGTGGTGCTGCCGGCGGCCACCGAAGCGACGGCCTCGACCTTGACCACTACCGTCTTGTTCTTGGCATACCCGCCGTACCAGCCTTCGGTGCCCTTAAAATCCTCCAGATCGGCCAGCGCTCGGACGGTCGGGTCGTCGAGCCACTCGATATTCGGCTCGGCTGATTTGATCGTTGTCTTCGCGGCGTCGGCGATGACCTTAGCTTGCTCCGGCGAAGCCGACGTTTCGGAATTGCAGCGATATTCGTAACGCGATCCTTCGCCGCGCCGGTAGACGTAGCAGTGGGCGAAAAGCCCGCCGATCAACTGCGTGCCCTCCCACACCGGATCGCCGCGCGGATCAACGGTCGGCTTGCCCTTGATTTTGGCGAAGTTGCCGGAGCGCGAGTCGAGAATCTTTTGGACCGCACTGCAAGCCTCGTCGCTGCAATCGGCAAGCGTCGGAACAGGAAGCATCAGCGCAATCAGCGCCGCAACGAGCCGAAGCTTCATGGCAGTTCCCCTGCGCAAACCGGCGCGGCCACTATAACGTCGCCGTCGCCCGCGACAACAATATGCGAAGGAAAGCCGCGGGCGCTGACGTGCCGCGGGGTCTATGTTACCGCTGCGGCGCAGGAACGAATGCCGTGCGGAGCGAGGATGCTATGGCCGAGACGATGAGCGGCGGCGGGGTGCCGTGGAGGTGAACAATGGCCGCACATGACCTCGACGGCGAAGTCCGCGACGGCCGCCACTTCTTCGCCGTGCGCGTCTATTACGAGGACACCGACTTCACCGGCATCGTCTATCACGCCAGTTATCTGCGCTACATGGAGCGCGGGCGGACCAACTATCTGCGCCTGATCGGCGCCGATCATCGCGCGCTTTTCGAGGCGACGGAACAGGAAGCGCCGGGATTTGCCTTTGTCGTGCGCTCGATGACGCTCGATTTTCTCAAACCCGCGCGCATGGACGATATCCTTGACGTCCTCACCGAGCCGGAAGAGGTCAGAGGCGCCTCGATCACTTTGCGGCAGAAGGTCATGCGCGGCGAGGAGGTTTTGGTCGACGCAAGCGTGCGCGTCGCCTTTATCTCAGGCGGCCGTGCGCGCCCGATCCCGAAACCCCTGCGCATCGCCATGAAGGCCGATCTCGACGTTATCCAGTAAGCGGGTGGCGCGGCCGTGCTGGTGCTATATCTAGATTGAAATGAACGCCCCCGGCTTTGCACTTTTTGAAACGGCGATCGGCGCCTGCGGCATCGTATTTAGCGAGCGCGGCATCGCCGGTGTGCTGCTGCCGGAAGGCGACGAGCGCAAAACGCGCAACCGCTTGCTCCGCCGTTTTCCGGCGGCGAGCGAGACAACTCCGCCTGCGCCCGTTCAACGCGCGATCGGCGCCATTGTCGCATTGCTCGACGGTCGGCCCGCCGAACTGGATGAAGCGGTCCTCGACGAGGACGCGGTGCCGGAATTCAATCGCCGGGTTTACGCCGTCGCCCGCACCATTCCGCCGGGCGCGACCTTGTCGTACGGCGAGATTGCGGAGCGGCTCGGCGAACGCGCGCTCGCGCGCGAGGTTGCGCAAGCCCTCGGGCAGAATCCGTTCCCGATCATTGTGCCCTGTCATCGCGTGCTGGCGGCGGGCGGCAGGACCGGCGGCTTTTCGGCGCCCGGCGGGGTGCGCACCAAACTGCGGCTGCTGTCGATCGAAGGCGCCGATCTGGCACGCGAAGGGCCGGGCTTGTTCGAGCGCCTGCCGCTGACGGCAGCGCCGCGCCGGCGCAGCTGAGTTCGTTCAAAAGCGACGCGCTCTAAATCCGCTCCTCCTGCTCGTCATAGTGCGTCGGGAACATGTTGATGTACTGCACCATGCGCGGGCGCGTGCCGCGATTAGGGCTGGCGCCATGCGGCAGCGCCTGGTGCCAGATGATGAGGTCGCCGGCGTTGCCGCCGATGGCGCGGGGGCCGAGCGCATAAAGGTCCTGTCGGCGCGGATCGGCGCCGGGCGGCAGCGCTTTCAGCCATGCCTCGCCCCAGCGCTGGAAACCGGGCACGACGGTGAAGGCGCCCTGCTCGGGCGGCGTCTCAGTCAAATAAAGAATGCCGCCGGTGCCGAACGGGATCGGCGTCCTGACGCTGACGTCCCAATGCAGGCGCGGGCCGGGAAACTTAAAACCTTCGCGCTGCGGCGGATTGAAACCGACCCGGTCGGTGGTCGCCCACAGGTCGGCTTTGCCCCAGAGCTGGGCGAAGGCTTTGTGAATGCGCGGCGCGCGGCGAATGGCGGTAAAGGCCGGGTGCTGAAAATATTGCACCATGATGCCGTGATCGCGCTGCCGGTACCATGTCTCCGGGTCGTTCGGATCGGCGCCAAGGTGCTGCCACAGCGCCTGCGCCGCTTCGTCGCGCATCGCGGCGGGTACGGCGTCGCGCAGCACGACGTAACCGTGCTCGTCGAAGTGCGCACTCCGCCGGCACGGCGCGACCGGCGACGGCCGCATTGATGCGCGCGACGCGCTCGGGCGGGACGCCGCCGGTAGTCGCGACGATCCAGCGCTCGAACTCCGCGAAGCTCGGCGCCGCGGTGCCGAGGTAGGAGGTCGTCTGCTCCAGCCCCAGTCGGCTGGCGTGGATCACCAGATGATCGAGCTGGCGATCGTGCAGGGTGGTCGGAAAGAACCAGCCTTGCCGCGCGGCCGTCGCTCGCGACCACAGCCGCTTGAGCTGATAGATGCCGAGCGCGCCGGTCTCGGTCGCCGGCGCGAGATAGATGGGTTCCGGCGCCGTCTTCGGCGCAACTGCGGCGTCGATCGCGGTCATGGAAGCTCCCGCAATTATTGCGTGTTTACGGTAAGATTAAATCCACAGCGGGTGTATGGCGTCAACCGCACCTCAAGTCACTACGCGGGCACGCCACTGCGTAGGTATTGGCGTCCTCGCCGCACCTGCGCCGGCTAAGGTGACGTACCTACCGGACTCATGTAAAGACTATTTACATGAGCTGGACTAAGAACGACAAAGACCGGGACGAAAAAGACGGCCCGCGCGGCTATCACCACGGCAATCTGAAAGAGGCTTTGCTTCGCGCCGCGCTCGAATTGATCGCGCAGAAGGGGCCGGGCGGTTTCACTTTTGCTGAGGCAGCGCGCTGGGCTGGCGTCAGTCCGGCCGCGCCGTACCGGCATTTCCGCGACCGCGACGAGCTTCTCGCCAGCGTGGCGTTGCGCGGCTTTGCTCAGTTCGAAGCAGTGCTGAGCAAGTCCTGGGACGACGGTCGCCCCGATGTCTTTGCCGCGCTTGAGCGGCTCGGCAAGGCTTACCTGGGTTTTGCTCGCACCGAGCCGGCTTATTACTCGGCGATGTTCGAAGCCGGCGTGCCGCTGTCGTCCAATCCGGAATTGCGCGAGGCCGGCGATCGGGCGTTTGCCGTCCTGCGCGGCGCCGCCGAAAAGCTCTGCGTCCAAATGCCGGCGCGCGGCCGCCCGCCGGCGCTGATGGTGGCGCTGCATATCTGGGCGATGGCGCACGGTATCGCCTCGCTATTCGGACGCGGCGACGCGGGGCGTCGAAGTTTGCCGATGTCGCCGGAAGAGCTTCTGGAAGCGCAAACGCTGATCTATTTGAGGGGCTTGGGCGTCTCGGAAGCCAAATCCGGCCGCTAATATTTTGATCCACAAGGGCGACGCTTCACAAAGCTGAGAGGCCCTTGACAGTTTCCAGCGTCGATGTAAATGTTATTTACATTCACAAGCGGAGTCGTGTCATGGCACTCGTCCTCATGATTTTGGGCTTCATTTGGTGGTGGCCGGTAGGGCTCATCATTCTGGGCATCCTGATCGCTCGCGGACGGTTCGGGTGTTGGTGGCATCACCCGATCTACGCAGGGAGTGGATCGATGGGCGGCTACGATCACCACATGGACCGTTGGGAAAACAAGATGGCGCGCATGCAGGAGAAAATGGACCGCGTGCGCACCAAGATGGATCGCTTCAAGGGCCGCGGCGATTGGTGGGTTCCGTCCTCGAGCGGCAACCGCGCCTTTGACGACTACCGCTCGGAGACGCTCAAGCGGCTTGAAGAGGAGCAGAAGGAGTTCAAAAAGTTCTTGGAACGCCTGCGCTTCGCCAAGGACCGCTCCGAGTTCGATCAGTTCATGGCCGAGCGGCGCAACCGTCCGCATGACGACGGCCCGCAGCAACCGCAGCCGCAAGGCTAACGCTGCTCTGTTTTACTACGCGCGCGTAAAGGGCCGTCCACCTCCCCCGCGGTGGACGGCCCTGACTTTTCAGCGGCAAGAAAGCGCTTGCGCCATTAACCGGCCATTAGGCACAACCGGGCTTCGTTAGCCTTGGTTACCGGTGTCGCGCCCTAGTTTGGACACGTTTCGCGATGATTTCGGTCCTGCCGGTGACGGGTCCGGCTTGGGTCATCGCGATATTTTGAGGTCGCAGTCGGCGCTCGGAAGGCGCCGCCTCAAGCCTTTAGTCCGGGCGCCGGCGCGCCACGCGGTTAAGAGCGCATCCCGCTTCGGCTGAATCGGAATGCGCTCTAAATTGAGCGTTGGGAAGACCGGCAGCCACTTTTCCGGGACATGCGTTGGGGACCGAGCGATTGGATCGCCGAAAGGACACGCTATGAATCCTGCCGACATTTCAGCGTCGGCCCTGCCGTTGACTTCCTCCGACCTGTCGCTGTGGCACCTGTTTTGGCAGGGCCATTGGCTGGTCAAAACGGTGATGACAGGGCTGATTGTCTGTTCGGTGTGGGTCTGGGCGATCGCCATCGACAAGACCGTGCTGTTTGCACGCATGCGCCGCGCCACCGACGGCTTTGAGCAGGCTTTTTGGTCGGGGCAGTCGCTCGAAGAGCTCTATACCTCGCTATCGGCCAAGCCCACCCATTCCTCCGGCGCGCTGTTTGTCGCCGCCATGCGCGAATGGAAGAAGAGCTTCGAGGGCCATGCCCGCTCGCTCGGCGGCCTGCAGATGCGCATCGAAAAGGTCATGGACGTCGCCATCGCCCGCGAAGTCGAGCACATGGAGCGCTGGCTTCTGGTGTTGGCGACGGTCGGCTCGGCGGGCCCCTTCATCGGCCTGTTCGGCACGATTTGGGGCATCATGACGAGCTTCCAGTCGATCGCGGCTTCGAAGAACACCTCGCTGGCGGTGGTGGCGCCGGGCATCGCCGAAGCATTGTTCGCGACCGCGATTGGCCTCATAGCCGCCATTCCGGCGACGATTTTCTACAATAAGTTCATCACCGATGTGAACCGGCAGACGCAGCGGCTTGAAGGCTTTGCTGACGAGTTTTCGACTATTCTGTCGCGGCAGATCGACGAGCGCGAATGAGTTTGGGACGGGTGAGGTAAGCGAATGGCGGCCAACGTCGTCAGCGCGGCGTCAAGCGGCGGCCGGCACCGGCGGCGCCGCCGCACGGTCATGAGCGACATCAACGTCACGCCGTTCGTCGACGTCATGCTGGTGCTTTTGATCGTGTTCATGGTGTCGGCGCCGCTTTTGACCGTCGGTGTGCCGCTCGATCTGCCCCAAAGCCAGGCCAAATCGCTGGACCAGGATCGCGAGCCGCTCACCATTTCGGTGAACGTGAAGGGCGAAGTTTATCTGCAGAACAGCGAGGTCAAGCTCGACGATCTGGTGGCCAAGCTCAAAGCCATCACCGATGCCCGCGGCGGCGGATTGGACGAGCGCGTCTATGTGCGCGGCGACAAAAAAGTTGATTACGGCACGATGATGCGGGTGATGGGCCGATTGTCGGCGGCCGGCTATCATCGGGTGGCGATGGTTACCGAGGTCGAGCAGGGCGGACGATGAGGCGCAGTCTCATCTTTTCGGGCGCAGCGCACTGCGTGTTGCTGTTGTGGGGGCTCGTGGCGTTTGCCGCCCGCCCCAACGAAGCGCCGCAGGCCGAGGCACTTCCGGTCGAGTTCGTGTCCGCGACCGAATTTTCGCAAATGACCGCCGGCGCGAAGAACGCGCCCAAGCCGCTCGAAACGCCCAAGCCGCTCGCCGACAAAGTCGGCGACGCGAAGCCGGTCAAGGAGCTGGCGCCCAAGGCCGCCGAAAAACCCGAGGTCAAGACCGAAGCCGCGGCCGAAGCGAAAGCTGAGTCCAGGCCCGATCAGAAAGCCGCCGACAAAAGCGAGAAGCCCAAGGAAAAGCCGAAGCCCGACCTCATCGCCGAAGCGATCAAGAAGGAAGAGGCCAAGAAGCCGCCGAAGCCGGAAAAAAAACAACCTGAGTTCAAGCCCGATCAGATCGCCGAAGCCCTAAAGCACGACGAAGCGAAGAAGCCGCCGTCAAAATTCGACGCCGACCAGGTGGCGGCGCTCCTCGATCACCGCGAGCCGCAGCGGCAGCTGGCGGCCGCCGAGACGCTCAACGGCACGGTGGCGCTTGGCACGACGACCGGTCGCGCCCCGCAGCTGTCGCAGAGCGAATTGGATGGGCTGCGCGCTCGCTTGATCCAGTGCTGGAGCCCGCCGCCGGGACTGAACCCGGACTCCAAGCTCTATGTTGTGCTCGGCGTGCAATTTAAGCAGGATGCTTTTTTGGCCCAGGAACCGTCGATTATCGAGGACGCGGCTTCGTCGCTGGGTCCGGCGCTTGCCGAGAGCGCCAAACGCGCTTTGTTGTCATGTCAGCCGTTTAACATGCTCCGGCCCGAGCATTACGAGTTATGGAAAAGCATTGAGATCAAATTCAACAACGAGCTTCTCGGTGGTTGACGAAACGCCAAGCCCAATTGACACAGACATCGCGCAAGTTCGTACCGGGGGCCTTTATCTGAGCCGCCGGCGCGTGCTCGCGCTTGGGGCGCTCGCCGGCGGCTTGGCGCTTGGCTCGCGGCGCGCCGCCGCGGTGCTGCAGCTTGACGTCACGCCTGGCAATTTTCAGCCGATGCCGATCGCGGTCGCCGATTTTCTCGGCGGCGCGCCGAGCGACAACGAAGCCGCGCTTGGCGTTTCGCAGATCATCACCAACAATTTGCGCCGCAGCGGCCTGTTTGCACCGATCGATCCGGCGGCGTTTCTGGAAAAAATCGCAAGCGTTGACGCCGTGCCGCGCTTTCCCGACTGGCGCACGATCAACGCACAGGCGCTGGCGACTGGCCGCGTTACCCGCCAGAGCGACGGCCGGCTGAAAGCGGAATTCCGGCTGTGGGACGTGCTCGCTGGTCAGCAACTCGCCGGCCAGCAATATTTCACCACGCCGGACAATTGGCGGCGCATCGCCCAAATCATTTCCGACGCGATCTACGAACGCTTGACCGGCGAGAAAGGATATTTCGACAGCCGCGTCGTCTTTGTCGACGAGACCGGGCCGGCGGAACGCCGCATCAAACGGCTCGCGATCATGGACCAGGATGGCGCCAATGTGCGCTACCTCACCCGCGGCGACGATTTAGTGCTGACGCCGCGCTTCTCGCCGTCGACACAGGAGATCACCTATATGGCCTACGGCCAGGGCGATCCGCGCGTCTTTTTGCTCAACATCGAGACCGGTCAACGCGAAATCGTCGGCAATTTTCCCGGCATGAGCTTTTCGCCGCGCTTCTCGCCGGACGGGCAGCGCGTGGTCATGAGCCTGCAGGAGGGCAGCAACTCCAACATCTTTGTCATGGATCTGCGTTCCAAGGCGATGACGCGGCTGACCGACACGCAGGCGATCGACACCGCACCGTCCTATTCGCCGGACGGCGCGCGGCTTTGTTTTGAATCCGACCGCGGCGGGCACCCGCAAATCTACGTCATGGCGGCAGGCGGCGGCGCGGCGCAGCGCATCAGCTTCGGCGACGGCACTTATTCGACGCCAGTCTGGTCGCCGCGCGGCGACTACATTGCCTTCACGCGCCAGGCGCAGGGCAAATTCGCCATCGGGGTGATGAAGCCCGACGGCAGTGGGGAACGGGTGCTCACCGAAGGGTTCCACAACGAAGGGCCGACGTTTGCCCCCAATGGTCGGGTGATCATGTTTTTCCGCGACCCGGGCGGCAATGCCGGACCGTCGCTCTACACCGTTGATATTAGTGGGCGAAACGAGCTCAAAGAGCCGACCCCGAGCTTTGCCTCGGACCCGGCCTGGTCGCCGCTGTTGTCTTAGAGCCCATCCGGGAAGTTTGGATTCATGATGAGGCGTTTGCAGCAAGGCGCCTGAGCATGATGCGGATCATGGCGAGGCGGACGAAGGCGGCGACGGTCATAGCGTAACGCTCGAAGT